>Ga0315914_1011346_pt1 | contig 10709 bp, 7 predicted proteins | sample MpolenodulesMG_FD_203920 | JGI IMG/M metagenome (GOLD analysis project Ga0315914, IMG submission 203920) | Medicago polymorpha root nodule microbial communities from Los Angeles, California, United States - elongated nodules | ecosystem: Host-associated > Plants > Roots > Nodule | place: USA... | reverse complement strand
GAGTAATATTTATTGGTGCTTATAGAGAAGGGTGCCTATATAAGGACCTTTTCTCTCTTCATTTTTTTGTGTGAATTTCATTTAATATTTTCTAATGAAATAAATGAGTGTTTTAGAAATGTAATAATATAGAGTTATTAGTGAGATCTATTAATAAATTTTGTTGTGGTGCTGCGTTGGAGGAATTGGATGCTTATTAAGTATTAACATTAAAAATTAGAAAATGTTAACAAGTGCTTAAGGACACTTGATAAGAGGTTTAAAATTGAATTTTTGTCTTGAAACTTGTGCATTCAACACATTAAAATATCAATAGGTAACTTTTTTTTACATAAAAGTTATCAATTGTTTCTATTTTTTAAATCCTTAACAAATGCCCTTAAAAATTTATAAAATAAATGATATGTACATGTGTGACTCACTTAAGCACCCAAACCGGGGAGCTCCATTAGTTTAGTTACTACACGTTCTCAAACATCTTGTTACAAAAATGAGTGTCTTCACCCCAAAGGATGACTCTAGCGGTACCTAATCTAGTAAAAATGGTTTTGTCAATGAATTTGGTAACAAACATATAGCATACAATTAATAAAACACTGCTTGTCAAAAAAAATAATTAATAAAACACTGTCTCCATGCACTTTGATACATAAAATTAATTCCCGACACATACAGTAACTCTAGGAGTAATCAACAACAACCACCAAAATGTAAGAATTGATAAATGAGTGGAAAAAGGAACCCATTAAATCAATTCCCGACACATACAATAACTCTTCAAAAAAATAACTCCACGCGTACAATATATTACCAACTCTTTATTAAAAAAAGCATACGAAGCCTAATAGACCGGTTTGTTTATACATGTTATTAAAATTCATTTTTTTATTTATAATAAAATATAATTTGTATTTAACATAAAAATAAAGAAACAACTCAAATAATAGACTTTTTAAATAGACTTTAAGGTCTTATAGTGAAATAGGCTTTTAAGGCCTTATAGTGATAGGCAAGCATTACAATGAAATAGGTTTTAAGGCCTATTTAGCCTATTTAAAAGTAGATAAAATAGAATGTTTAATGACTTTTATAATAAGTAGACCTGTAAATAGGTTTTCAGGCCAAGCCAGGCTTTTAGATAGGTCAGGCCAGGCCAAAAAAATAGGGCAGCCCTTCTCAAGCGTATATTTTTTTCTAATGGTAAACCTGTTAATCGTTACTTTAAATCTTCTGTTTGGTCAGATATTAAAATTTACATTGGTACGGTAATTTCTAATTCTTTGTGGATTGTGGGAACGGGTGAGAATAATTCTATTTGGAATGACAATTGGCTTGGTGAACCTCTAGTTGATTTATTTAATATTGATCCATTTTTCATGTCGGTTTCATTGGAAAAGTGTCGGAAATTATTGTTGATGGTGGTTGGAATTTGCCCCCGACACTTTTGGTTAATGAGGTGACTGACAGACTAGCCTCAATTGTTTTACCGGGTGTGCATATTTCGGACACCCTTGTTTGGTCTCATTCTACGGTTGGTAAATTATCTTCCAAGCTTGCATTTGATTTTCTTAAACCGGCAGCACCTCACTTGCCTTGGGCGGATCTAATATGGAAGGGGTGCATACCTCCTTCCAACTTATTTACTTTTTGGCGCATGATGCATAGAAAGATGCCTACTGATGAGAATCTCTGGGCTCAGGGTTGTGTAATTGTTTATGCCTGTTGCTTTTTCTTGAGTAAGGATGAAACGTCAGATCATTTATTTCTTCAGTGCCCTTTTGCAATTGAACTTTGGACTTGGCTTGGTGGAAAGCTAAATTGCTTGATAGATTGTGCATCAGTTCTTTCTCTCATTTCTTGCATTCCTGCTTAGTGTTCTTCTCAGATTGCGGACATTTTCCTAGCAGCAGTCATTCATACGGTTCATATTATTTGGCTCTCTCGAAACACTATTCAGTTTTCTTCGAATTCAGCTACCATTCACTCGGCAAAAGTGCGTATCTATTCCTTGGTGGCTATGTCTAGTAAGGCCTTAGTTAAAAAGTGTAACAAACTAGATGAGTATATTTATACTTATTTTTTCATTAAACAACTTTTTATATAATAAAGATTGTTGTTTGTGTCATTTAAAAAAAATATTAGATTATATTTTTTTGTTAGATTGTTGGTGTGATTGAAATAGATAATCCTGGTTAGTTTGGTTTGTTGTATCTTGAAAATAACAAATATTTATATCTTTAGTTTTAATCAAGATCAAAATTTCATAAAAAAAATACCTTTCATAATTTTCCAACGTACTCGTCTTTTCGCTAGTAATACATAAAGTCAAGTATATGTTGTTGCATGCACGGGTAACTTGTTACTTTGTTGATATAAATTTACCTTTATAATTCTCAGATTAAGTCCTACGCTCGGCTGAATGGATCTATCAAACAAGTGCCATTATCTCTCTCGGATTGTGTCACTACTAATATCTTAGGCTGTATCGTTGGTTATTCTCGATTCCACCAAGATATTGGATATTTTGATAAGGTTTGGAATAGTAATTTCGACTCTCATTTGAAACTTTGTACATAAATTGCTTTTCGATTTTATTTTTTCATTCCTCCAATTTAAAAACTATAAAGTGGAATTATCAACAAAAATTAGAGATAGAGAAAAGAAATTAAACTTGAGACAAAATTATTATTTCTCTTCCTCATTCTTAAAAAAAAAAATCATTTCTCTGCTTCAAGATTTTTTTGTGCTGATTCAACTTTCTTTATTAATAAGAGGTGATTATTGAGTCTAATTTACATTTGATTGCTACTATTGTAGGAGCATAAATTTTTTGATGAGAATTTCATTCGAAGAGATACAAAGACGTTATGTGGATTTGCAGTTGTTGCTGCGAGGCTTCAACTTAATCATTTGCTTAATCTATCCTGTAATGCATTTTCTCTGAGATTTAAAGGAAAAACTGCTAAGGAGATTCGTGAGATATTCCTCACACGAGAAGACCTCACTATGAATTGATTTTGTAGATATGATGAACTAAATCATTATGAAGAGAAGGCCCCTTATGCAAAATTGGCTCATCCATGGCCTCATCACTTCTTTCCATTGCATGTAGCTGTGGGAGCAGCTGGTGAAAATTCAAAGGCCAAAGTTATCCATGATAGTTGGGATATTGGTTCATTTTCTTATGCCTCTTTCGGTTTCACAGCAGCTAGTACTTGAATACTTGAAACATCGCATTGCTTCCATGTTCTGATGTCTTTTATGTAATAATCAAATTAATAAGTCGATCCTTAGATCAGATACCGAGTTATAAAAAAAAATAAAAATAAATTGTATTCAAGTTTTATTTATGCTCTAGAAATCCTGAATGTTTATGAGTTGGACCAAAAATTTCTTGTGTGCCTTCAATTACCCTTTGAAACATTAAATGAGAGAACATCTGATAAATTCATGTACAATAATATTTACTATAAATAATTGGTAAATTGTATTCTAGTCATTGTAAGATTCTTATCATTTTAAGAGTGAAGGTCCATTTTAATTACTCAGAAAATTTGAAAGACTCAATTTAATTCTTGAGAAAAATAAAAGGAACTTTTAGTCACGAAGAAAATTAAACGGGGATAAGTTAACCTATTCCCACTTTACACATTGTTTAGTTTATGAAAGATTATTTAGTAGTTTAGTATGAGAGAAATTGAAAATAAATTATGATAGGAAAGAAATTTCGGTATTTATAAAATGACATAAATATTCTTTAACAAAAACTTGATAAAATTAAATTAAAATAAGTATTTCATTAACTTCAATAAGTCTTTTTTTTAAACCAAAAGATGGATTAGCAGAAGCATACCAAAAGAAAAGAAAAGAAAAGAAAAGAGAGCCCAGAAGGAAACAAAGGGGGAAGATAACAAGATCTTACAATTGTTCCAACGGTTTCTTAAGTGTCAAGGTATCTGAGAGTTATATTTTAAAGCTTTAACAACTAACTCAGAATCAAGTTCTAACTAGAGATGCCTCCAACTGTTGTGGTGAGCTATCTCTATTGCTCTCATAACACCAGATAATCATGCATGATAAGCATTCCCCACACCAGTGTTTTCAGCAAATCAGCATATCACATTAGCTTCATTGTCCCTGAAAATACCTCCACAAGATGAAGTAGTATTTCTGGAGCACCCATCAGTGTTTCACTTGAATCATTGAGCTATAGGGGGATGCCAAATAACTTCTATAATCTTAGGATTTCTAGGTCTATGGATCATCACATTGAATTTTTTAAGAAGTGTGAAGTCTGACATTGAAATAGAAATTGTTGTAGAGATGTTACGTGCCAAAGACACATTAGCCAAAATATTTGAGATGGAACTTTTCCAATGTATCAATTTGTCTTTGAATCTTCTCTGATTTCTATCATACCATATGGAATTCAAGATGTTTATGGTGGCAGAGTTGATTACAAGCTTACATTGAAGGTTTGAGAATCTATTGTAAAGATTCCATATATCCTCCATTGATTGAAACTGTGATGACATATTCAGCAGTGAAGCAAGCCAACACCAGATGTTAACTGCATAGATGCACTCAAAAAATAGATGAAAGGAGGATTCTTCTGTCTTGCAGCAGAGGGAGCACATTGAAGGCAAATTACAACCTCTATGTTTAAGGTTCTCTCCAGTTGGGAGTTTTCCCATCATTAACCTCCACACCATGGTAGCTTTAGATGGGGGAACATCTTTGTTCTAGATAGATTTTGCCCAAGGAATCTTAGGATGGCTTTGCTTCTTAAACAAGAAAGCTTCTTTTAAAGCTAATCTCCCAGTTGCAGAATCTTTCCAAATAAGTTCATCTAATTTGTCAACCATTGCTAAGGTAACATTTGTCACATGACTTAACAAATTACGAAAATGATGACTGATAGCATCACTGATATTCCACTGAGAATTATCATTGTAATCACTGACTTTGGGGGGCGAGAAGTTCAACATTGTTTCAGGTATTTGGTAGTGGTCAGCTAACACCATACCACACCAAGCATCTTTCCAGAAATTCACCTGAAGTCCATTACCAATCAGCCAGTTAGAATTCTCTCTAATTGTTGAATACTCATGTTTGATTCCACTACAAATAGATGAGAAGATGTGATGATTTATGCAGTGATTCCCTCAAAGTTCTACTTCTCAGCAACTTGGCCCATTGTTCTTCAGAGTGTAATAGCTCCCAGCAAAATTTCAAATTTGTTGCTTCATTCAGACGTATCAGAGATTTGATCCCTAAACCACCTTCATCATAATCTGCACAGACTCTTTTCCAAGCAACTGTCATCATTTTCCTTTTTGCAATGTCACCACTCCATATAAATTTTTTGATCCATTTCTCTATATCCTTGATTAGAGAGATAGGCCAAGAGTATATTGTCATGGTGTGAAGAAGCATACTATTAATCACTGATTTGATAAGTTGAATTCTCCCAGCCATTGATAGGAGAGAAGCTTTCCAAGCAGACAAATTGTTTCTCACTTTGTCTGCTATTCGCTGAAAATAAGCAACTTTAGGTCTTCCTTTGAAAATTGGTGCCCCAAGATAAGTGAAAGGCAAGCTACCTATATTGAATCCCAACAATTGAACAATATTGTTTAGTCTGGATTGAGAAACTCCACTTGTATATATGTATGATTTCCTAGCATTGACAATCTGACCAGAACATATAGCATATCTATGGAATAAATTTTTAAGAGCCTGCAGACTTGATGACTTTCCTTTGCAAAAACTCATAAGGTCGTCAGCATAAAAGCAGTGAAAAGGAACTTGTAAGCTTCTTGACCCTGAAATGAGATTAACCTGTCCATCATCCACCAGCTTGGTGATTCCTCTATTGATGACCTCTTCTGCAAGACATAAAAGAAGAGGAGATAGTGGATCTCCCTGCCTCACCCCTCTCTTACAAGAGAAAAAAACATGTTGACCTCCATTTAAAGCAATGGGCCTGTACTGTTCAATTGAATCAGAATTTGGACTTTTAGGAATGAGAATCAAAGTTTTTGAGTTGAAATTTGGAAGTATCCATCCAGTTATGAAGAATTCAAGAACTGTAGACACCACTTCATTTTGCACAATATCCCAGTATGTTTGGTAGAAGCTTGCTCCAAAACCATTAGGGCTATGAGCACTTTCCTTATCTAAATAAAAAACAATATGTTTAATCTCCATTCTAGAAGGAATCATGGTGAGCAAGGCATTTACTGAATCATCCACTAGAGTAGGGATTACTTCTTCCACAAGAAACCAATCCTGCAAAACAATGTTACAGGAAAACAAATTTTTATATTAAGGAACTAGATGGTCATTTATGTGTGAGGGATCAGTGAGAATTTCATTATCATTTCTGAGGCATGATATCAGTTTGGTCTTGTTTTTTATTTTTGTCAGTCTATGAAAAAATTTGGAGTTTCTATCACCTTCAATGTGCCATTTCAACTTTGTTTTTTTCTCTCCAGAATCATATTGTTAAGAGCATCTTCCAACTGAACATTGGCCAATTTTTCTTGGTTTGCTAGATGGTCAGAGTGTCCTAAGGTTTGGATTTGGTTTTGGATGTGGTTTAGATTAGCTTCAGCTTGATCAACATAAGTATGAACATTTACAAATACTTCTTTGTTCCAAACTGTTAATTTAGTTTTCAAATTCTTGAGTTTGGATGTCAGGATAAACATAGGGCTCCCAACCACTTGCTCCTGCCAGCAATCTTCAATGAATTTTCTGCAATCTTTGTGTTCTGACCACATACTCATGAATTTGAAGCTAGAAACAAACTGCAGGAGTGCAGGTCATCTGTTTGGAGGTCCAGTAGGATTGAAACTAAAGAGTAGTGATTCAACTTTGCTCAGAGCCTTTCCGGTTGTAGATGCTTCAACTTTGAGTAGTGATTCAACAATTGAACAGTTAGTTGCAGATTATGATTCCGCTACCACGCTATTGTCCTCTCCCTTTCGTCGATGCACACGATTTTTGTGGCAATAAGGAGACGCTACTCGATACGGATAGCAAACGAAAAAGCTTAATGATCGACCTTGGGATTTTCAACCTAGATTTATCTATCGGATCGACCATACTTAGTTCCCTTTCCGCCTCCACCGCTCGCACCACCATGGCTACAATACCCAATCTACCTATCACTACTCGACTCACCACCTTCATCAAAGGTAAACAACATTCCATACTATTTCCAAACTGCACATGAGAACTTAATTGGAATCCAATCTCATAACACACCCAAATTTGATAACATAATTGATCAGCCTGTGATTACCATGTCAAGTAACGCCTCAAATAGAGATGAAAGAATTGTTGCATGATGTATGACTTTTTACATTTTGTTGATGTTGAAAGATTTGTGCAGAATTTTCTTGGTTGTTTCACTGTTCTAGGATCAGATCAATCTTATTGTTACAACTTATGTACCCGAATGTTGTTGGCTAGTATATTAACTACTTTCGGTACTCACCTATTCAGCCACCATGTGTTAGAGGCTGCTGCTAATTGTTTCATAGAGCGCCTTAAACGTAACTGTATCAGTGGTGACATACGAATTGATAATTTTTTGGGAGATGGAACTTTACTAGTGTCCATCAAAATGTGACATGCCACATTTGCTGCTATTTCTTACTTTGGCTCCAATTCTATGCTGTTATTTGAGTATCCTGCAAATGTTGCTTTGGAGATACATTTACCTCAACGTACCAGGAATTGTCTAGATATGGATTGGTATAGCAACTTGATTTTTGCTGAAGAAACAACTAGTTTTGTTGCATTTATCCATTTTGAGCAATCTTCTCCTATATTGTGCCATGATACTCAGTTTACTTGCATCTCAGCCAATGATGATTTTTCTGCTATTATGAATTGTCAATGCTTAAACTATTGTGAAACCAATATATGTAACATGCATGTTGTGCTCCTTGGAATTCTACATTCAAAACCAATTTCTCAACTTCCGTATAGTGAGTCAAGCTTTGGTCCTTGTGGTAATAAATTGGATGGAAGATGTTTTGGTATACCTCAAAAATTATACAAGGTAATAGATGCAATAAGGAAGAATTTATTAGTCAACTCAAGTCCCATTCAGAATGTTGCAGTAACTTTGACAAAACTGTTTGGCACTGCAATTGTTAAAATTATACTTTGCAATGTCCAAACCATTATTGTTATTGGTGGTGCATGTCTTATTATCAAAGATGGTTTTGTTGTTTTGATTTGCTTTAATACTTTTGGGAGTGCTCATCATGATACTTTGAGACCAATAGAAGAAGTTCTATATGCCAGACCCTTTAATAATAGTGCCAACATCCACACTCTAATTTAATTTCAAAGTGGTACAACAACTATGGCTTATGGGTCTAGGAAGATTGTTAAGTATGAGGAGCTCTAGCAGCTGGCGAAATACTTGTAGTTTGGTTTACGGGAATTGTTCTAAAATGCAAACTAGGAACGGATAAATACTCAAAAGGGTCTCTACCATTCCAACAATGGGATCTTGGTGGGTTTTCTCTTGTTAGGTTGAATTGGAGGCCACTTGCAAAGATGCTACTATCACTCACAAACATTGTCCTAACTTGAATCTTGAGGACAAGGTTGATATTAATGGAGGGAGTAATGTTATGATTCAAAATATCTTATAAGGAAATACATTTAGCATAACATAATTGGTTGAGGCAAATGTACGCATGGCTAGTTATCCTAAAATTAAGGAAGTTTGGGTTGTGCATAAATAGGAAAATGAGGATCAATAAAGGGTATGAAGAAAAATGATGAAGTCTCTCCTCTCTCCCTTTGGTACTCTCTAGTAGAGTAATGGTTAAGTCTTACACTTAATATTCTTCTATCTTTTCCTTTCAATTTTATGTACTAAGAACACCAACTCTAATTGGTTCTTATCTATCAATTTTATCTTTGATTCAATAATCAATTCCCAATTATCCATTTTATTCCATTCTCAATTTTGAAAACCATTGCAATTGGGAAACAAGTTTATGTCCTCATATTTGTCGTCATATTTGCACAGACAAGTTTATGCTTCCTTAAATCTATTGTTGTCGGTGTCTTGCCTCACCAATGTCATGTAGAATGGCGGATCATGCATGCTCTTTCTTTGGTAACATGGTTTTTTAATATATATTTTATGCAAAAGCATCGATAAACTATTAAGAAATCCATTACTAAAATAAATTGCATGTTGTTGAACATGTCATGTGATTTCGTGCGTTAAGTCTCTCATGCCATATAACAACGCTCTAAAGAACAAAACACAACAATATAGTTGTATACCAACCAACACAAAGTCAATAATTATTCATAAAATATAATGTATAATTTCCTAACTATTGTAATCAATAATTAACAAAATTAATTTCATTTACTAATTTTAAAGAGATGACATTAAAACTTACACAAGGAGGATCCTTGTGTAAATATTATATAAAATCTAGGAATGTCATTTTTTCCCTAAACCAGACAATCTTATAAGCGTATTGAGTCTTTTTATTGATAAATTATATAATTCGTCAAGCAAGACATCTCATGAAAGTTTTGGAAGACACGAAATTAATACAACAAGGTTGTAGAAGGCTTTTCCCAAGTTCCAAAAACAAGTTGGAGAAGCAAAACACTCGAAAATCGATGAAGAAATACATATTTTGCACCTTAGGCCAAATTGATAAGCCTGAGGCAAATTGGACAAAGTGCTCAACTCGCTTTTACACAGACTATAGAACCAAATTGGAATTTAGAACAATGTCTCTAAGGTTTTGATTATAACAATGTATGAAAGAACAACTGGGTACTCTAACGAGTATTTAGGCGTGCAAGACCATAGAGTTAATTTCTGAATCTGATGTCAACTTGTTGGTTATGAGACACCAAGCTCTAAACGCAAAAAAATATATTTGGTACTCAAGAGAAGCTCTGAGGACTTAGACTATGCAGGGCCGGCCCATAGCTCGTCGAGGCTGGGCTATGCTAATGGGCCTCAAATTATTTGGGTCCTATAATATTATTATTTTTTGTATTTAAGGCACTGGAATAATAGTTATATATGGTTAAAGTAAAGATCTTTCAAATTGAAGACAGGTGCTTAAGTGGCATGGCCAATTTTGTTTAGGTGTGTGGTCATGGGTTTAAGTCCCACTAGAGTGGTTTTTTAATAATTTTTCTTTATAGTGCCTTATTTATTTTTTTGGGGCCCCAATATTTTTTTTACATCCCTTAAAAGACTAAAACTGGGCCTACAAATTTGTTAAGACGGCCCAAAGATTATTATCTGAAGAAAGGTCAATAAAAAGTCAAAGTTCTAATCAGAAGATGCATCAAGCCTTGAAGGCTCTAATAGAAACATACTCTGATGGAAGCACATTCTGATGAAAATGTTAGTGAATGAACACTCTGAGAGACTCTGACCAATTTTGTCTTCTTCTGAAGAAACGTCGCTTTCAAGTTCTGATCATATTGTTTGTCTTCTTCTGACCACATGTAGAAACAAACAAAGTTTTTTTAAAGGCAAAGATAATGAAATGGATCATTCCAAAAGAGAGGAATGTTAGCAACACTCACTTTTGAACACTCTCTCTAACACTCACTCTTTTATTGGTTTAAATCATTGTGAGTGTACACTTTGGAAATAGAACCCACACAAAGTGGTGGGACATGCATGAATT
>Ga0315914_1011342_pt1 | contig 10711 bp, 4 predicted proteins | sample MpolenodulesMG_FD_203920 | JGI IMG/M metagenome (GOLD analysis project Ga0315914, IMG submission 203920) | Medicago polymorpha root nodule microbial communities from Los Angeles, California, United States - elongated nodules | ecosystem: Host-associated > Plants > Roots > Nodule | place: USA... | reverse complement strand
TAACCCCCGAACCCAAAATCTTTTCAAAGGGGTATTTCGAACTTTTTTCCCCTTTCCTCTTAAAATTAAATGTTCAGTCGTGAGATAAATTAGTGAGTCAAAAGCTAATCAAATAGCCTTGATCTCCGAAAAATGGCGCGACAGATAGTAACTAACTTCATAACCAACTAGGAGGTTAGTTACAATTGTTTTATTAACTAGAAACTACTTAGAACTTGTGATAGCTTGTTGTGCAAGTAATTGGGATGTATTGTGTTCCTCTCCTTTATCCGGTAGCAATCTTGATTCCAAGTATTTTGTGTTGTGCTTCAATATCACATAAGTATAATAGTAAGACATAGAAGAAGTCAAGTTTATTTTATATATAGATATATAATATAGATACATATTTGGTCATCTACCTATACATAAGCTAAGTATAAATGCTATAAGGTCAAAAGTCATACGCGTAGAAACAGATCTAGGATGGATATGTCATCTTCCAATTTTTATTCTAGCTGAAGAAGAGGTTAAAATAACTTACATCTTCACTTTTTATTCTGCTTGCTTAAGCAATCTTTAATTTCATAAACAAATAATTATTTCGTCAAAAAAATAAAACAATAGTAATTATAATCAAACCTATTTTTTTGTAAAAAAGAAAAATAATATTTTAATATAACTTTTCCTTTCAATCGTAAATAAAAAATTAAACTGCTGATGCAAGAGCTATTGCTTTTCTTTGCTTCATTGTAAGTACAGCTCAAATTGACTTAACTACATAGTCCATTTCTCTCTTTTTCGTTTTCTTTAAATGCTTTCAATTTATTTATTTACTTATTCATTTATTCATAAATTACTAATACTTCTCAATCATAATATGACTTCGATTTAAATTCGTCGGTTCCGACAAAGTAGAAAGTAGTGCTCACAACTTGTTAGACACATACAGTATGTTATTGTTGCTGTTAGTTTAAACCTTAGAATATAGTCTAACAATGCTTACGTCGTCTCTTATTTTAAATCATCATAGATATTCGAAGTAAAAGCACAATGCACATATATAATGACTTATGAGACACTACTAAAAAAACAAAAATTAGTGAGGGATATTTAGTGAGGGAAAACGTGAAATTCCTCTCTAATTCCGTCACTAAATTTTGCAACCAAAGAATTTGTAAGGAATTTCATTTTTTCCGTCACTAATTTCCCTCGTTAATTTTGCTTTTTCTAGTAGTGAGAGTTTCCTTAGTAATTTTATAGTATTTTTATTTTAGTTCAATTTTAATAGTTTTTGTTTTATTTTCTAAAGATTTCCAATCCATTAGGGTTTTGTTATTTTCCAACTTAAGTTTAACAGAGTTGTAGCCTAAGAGACAACTTTTTATTTATTCAATAATATTCTAGAGAGTTTTCTCGATTTCTTGGTGGATTCCGGAGCCTTATTTTCACATGTTTATTGCATGCAAACTTGTTTCTGCGTGCGTCACATAATTTGGGAAAAGTCTCACCATTTTAGTGTACTGTACACAACCTTGCCCCTGTTTTTATACAAGAGTAGATCTGATGAAAGAGATTAAGATCAAGAGAGTAGAGAAAGACCTAAAAAAACTATAAGAGAAACTATTCAAAAAAATTTAGAAGTTCATGACTTGAATTCAAATATGATTTATAATTGAATATTATTGCGTAATTTGATACATTTAACTGGTTCCACTCAGTGGTAAGTCTTTGGTGTTGTTGTGATAAATTTTCGAAGTAGCATTGATATAACTGTTATTACGTTTGTACTGTTGAAAATGTACTTCAATTTCTTTTATAGTAGTTACTAGTTAGTTGCTAACTCTCACAATGTACTTCAGACGTGTTGTTCGATTTGCAATTCATGGTGGAGATCATCAAGAATGGCCATTATGAAATTGGCCAATGATGATGAAACTGATGCTCAGAGGGCGACATACAAAAAAAGCAAGAGCAAAGATTCCAAAGCGTTGTTTTTAATTCATCAAAGTGTCGATGGTGCAAACTTTGATAATATTTTTACAACTGCGACATCCAAACAAGCTTGGGATATTTTGAGGAAGTTTACTCATACTAATGGTGAAAAGATGAAGAAAATAAGGCTTAAAATTTTGCAAACGCTATATGAATTGCTTCAGATGGAGGATCAAGAAAGTTGATTGATTTCTTCATCAAAGTGCAAGGTATCACTAACTTCATGTCTCAAAATGGAGAGAATCTTAAGGATCAACAAGTTTGTTAAAAAATCATGAGGTCATTGCCTTCCAAATTTGACTATATTGTATGTAAAATAGAAGAAACCAAATATACTTCAACCACGACCTCTTAAAGACTTAAAACGTTCTTCGGAGACGAGTGAGTTGAGGTTGTATGAAAGAAGCTCAATGGAGAAATATATTGATTCATCAAGAAAAAAAACAAGGTCAGGTTTGCAGCTAATAGAATCTTAAAAGTTAATTGAAGGTGTTTGATTCAATACAGAATGAATGGTGGTTTGATGCTAAATCCACTACTAGAAAAAGCAAAATTAGCGAAGGAAATTAGTGACGGAAAAAATGAAATTCTTCACAAATTCCTTGGTCGCAAAATTTAGTGATGGAATTAGAGAGGGATTTCACGTTTTCCCTCACTAAATATCCCTCATTAATTTTTGTTTTTTTAGTAGTGATCATTGTTGCACGTGAAAAGGTCTATTGAATGTGTATGATTGGTGTAACAACCTCAATTTTTTTTTGAATCAAAGCAGTCAATGAGAGAAATAATATTGCTTGGAGTTGTACATTATAATGTATGTAGACCCTTTTAAGTTCCTTCACTTGGAAGTAACAAATATTTTATCTCATTCGTGATGAATTTAGTACAATGATGTTGTTGTATTTGATCAACACCAAGAACGAAACATTTGACGTGTTTAAATTTTTTAGGAAGAAAGTAAAAAATATGATCAAGAAGTCCATCAAGATCAAAAGATTGACGAAGGAGGAGCATACATTGATCCATATACACCTAATTGGAAGAGATAAGGGATATAATTGTGTTGGATATGACAAGAAGTATGTGGAAAGAAAAAGCTTTGCCAAATTCATTTTGGGGGAGAAGATGTTTCTACAGAATTGTAAATTCTCAATAAATGCCTTACACTAGTGCAATAAGAAAAATGGTAATTGCCTCGAGTTGTACATTATAATGTATAAAATAAATATTAGTCCCTAAAATTGAAGACTCTCACTCGATTAAATTAAATGAATAATCTAGATTAGAAAATAAATATCAACAATATAATCCCCTTGAGCTTAACTCAATTGGTAGGGATATCGTATTTTATATGCAGGGGTCGGAGTTCGAACACTCAACTTCTCCACAATTAAATTGTGTGAACTCTTAGCCACTAGGCTACTTGACAAAAAAAAAATATCAACAATATAAAGACTATACAAATTTTTAGTAACAAATCCCTTCTTAGCATCTCTTATTAAAAAATATGTCCACTAAGCATTTTATTTACCATGTTAGATAAGGAAGTGTTTGAAGTAATTAGGTTTTTTGTTTTTTGTTTTTTGTTTTTTTATTAGTGACTGGAATGCATTGAAAAATGAGATTAAATTATAGTGTGAACTATGCTTAAGCTGGTAGTTGTAAATGTAATATGTTCAATGATCATCTGTAAAGAAATTACTGGGATTCACTTCACACCAAGCACCAATTGAGGTGATTGAGATCAAAGACTCATGTGCAAGCAAACTATGTAAGTACAACTACAAAATGATTAGAAACCATATTGGTAGGTGACCTTAGGTAAACACCATGACTTCAGTGTTGGAGTTTCTTGAAGGCAAAACTACAACACCTAGAGATCTTTACCGGGTTTACGTTTTTAGGTTTAAAAATCGTGTTAACTCGGAGGTAAACTCGGTTTCTGGTAAAATCAAAAAGTTTGACGAGTTTGACCGAGTTGACACTCGATAAACTCGTGTAAACTCAACCAAGTTTACCGAGTTTTCAGAGTTTACAAAATATAAAAAATAAAAATTGGCTCATTTTTCTGGGCCAAATTTTTCCAAAACCCAAATTCCTTTTCTACAAGTTCAAAGACTGAAACGTTTATTGAATAATTACCTTTACGGTAACTAAGGCTTTAGATGAAGTTACCTTTACATTTACTGAATTTTTTGTGCTCATTTTGATAACGTTGGAGATGAAGACATAGATGAAAATGATGTTATGGAACTCTAGAAGCATTGGTCTTTTGAAGAAATTAACTAGTTTATTTTTTGGATAGTTTTATGGATGTCTTAAACTTAGAGACTTATGAAACTTGTGATTTTGTGCTTTAATTTTTGCATTTTGATACTAAGTTGAGCATAATGTTTTATTATGGTAGTTTGGTATAATTTGTCTTTGTACAATATTATATTAACTTATATATGTCATGCATATAATTTTAATTTTAGGTAAACTCGTACGAGTTCTCGAGTCGAGTTTACGAGTCAAGTTTACCTAGGTAAAACAAGTTGAGGTAAACTCTCAAGTTGCAAAATCTTACTCAAACTCATCTACGGAACCAATATTTCAATCTGCAAATTGGGAAAAATTATTTAAAAAATTTCTTCGTTTTCCTTTTGAGCTAATTTTTGTACGTCACTATCTATTTCAACTTATCCATCGACGATTCGTATGGTCCAAGAGTAGAAACAATGACTACCTTACCTAGAGAAGAACAAGTTGCCCTCTCAAAGAGAACTTGTCCTGAAGAAGAAATCATACCATAACAGCTCCTTCAAAGCCTTTGTTGACTATAATGGTAGAAACTACCAACCCATTTGGGTTAGTTTGGTGGTATTGACTTGGGACCTGAGAGCGAGCTCCTCCTCGAGGTCTCAGGTTCGATTCTCTTGATGCTGAATTGGGTGGGTTAATTTATCTTTTTCAAAAAAATGGTAGAAACTACCGAGAGAGTACATTATTCACAATTTATTCTTGATAAAATTATTTTGTGATTGAGGTAAAGCCCATACGAATAGCATCAATTTTACTTTTTTTTATAGAAGAAGAGGCTAAATCTAAGAGATAAAAAAAAACTATGGTGCTAATCGCACAACTCTAGACATGCAAGTTTCAGAAATGTCATTATAAAGGATACCATGGAGCTCTTTAGGAGGACTCACTACATTAAAAGATCTACAGATAAAATTATGATTAGCTAACTAATTGGCGTTTCTATTGTATTCATGCCGCATGTGCTTGAACTCAATCGGCCAATTTCGGCTAATGAATCATGTATATGCCAGATCAAAATGGGTGCCACGTTGTTTAGATTGCAACTTCATGTAACCATATTAATGATCACCTTGGAATCACTTTCTACAAGCGACTCCGTGTCTATGTGCCAACTCCATGTAGGCATATATACCCCACATTTTAGCATGTAGGGCGTCACAACTGCAAATCTTTTGAGCAGGGCCGTCCCTATAAAACTGGAGGCTCGACTCTCATAGTAAAAATAGGCCCCTAATAAAAAAACACAATTTTTTAAAAAGATTAATCTTCTATTTAAATTGAAAATAACAGTCGTATAATGATTATTAGTCATCGAAATCAAAATTAGCAATTATTTTTACTAAAGACATGTTTTTTAACTTAGAAATAGAAACATGGAACATGATTTTTTACTTAGAAATTGAAACATGAAACATGTTTATTTTTCTTTTTTGAGCGGGGGTGGGGGATATTGAGCAATGATTTTTTTTCTTGAGGCCCATCATTTTGGGAGGTCCAGCTCGGTTGAGCTCTTTGCACTCCCCAAAGAACAGCCCTGCTAGTAAACTCATGTACCTAACAACCATATGAATTCTACCATAAGTCGCCACACCCAGCAAGATCTGCATCCTCCTTATAAGCCACATCACAGTTAAAGTTGATGCAGCCTTCATGGCGACACTTCCGGCCCATATCTATTGCCATCTTATGGATCGCATGGACAGGGTCTTCAAATATTTGAAAGTATTCATTAAAAATTGATTTGTTTCGCCACTTTTACAAGTACCAACAAGCCACCATGAAAATGGTCGTCCATTTTTGTGGATATTATGAGACAATTTTACGGTTGTTTTTGCGGGAATTTGAACTCTATACCTTAAAGTTATAAGGATGGACTTTTAGGACCGAGCTAACACCTCAAGTAATTTAAAGTTTTAAACGGATCTTAATCACCTTGAGAATTTAATATCCATATTTACACATTGGAATGCAATTATTTAAAAAGGTAAAATTACACATGTAGTCCATTCACTTAATTTCAGGCAACAATTTAGTCTTTTTTTTTCACGTCATTTTTGTTCCTTTGCATATAAATTTTCAAGTTTCAAATCTATGATTTTATTTTCTTGTGACCTCCTAGTCTATAAATCTATGGTCTATCACCCATGTTTGCATGTGAATATTAGATTTAAAACTTAATTTTTTTTTTTTTATGGGAATAGACCAAAAGGGAAAAAATGGCGTAAAAAATAAGATAAAACATCAAATTATTACCTAAAGTAAAATTAAAAGACCACTTAGTACAATTTTGCCATTTAAAAACAATGCAAAACACCTTCTGTACCTATATTATCAATGGTTAAATAAGTTTCAAGTTGTTATCAATATATCATTGTTTGCTTTTAGTCCCTTAGATATTTTTTTTTCTTAAAAAGATAATCTTCCAAATATATTTTGTCAACAAATTTGACCATTGATGTTAAAGGTTGCACATGTGACTCTTTATAGAGGAACTAGAAACGATATATTTATAGAGGCTAAAAACTTATGTTGAAATTATTTTTTTTATCAATATATTATCTTTCGTTTTTAGTCTCTCTTTACAATGTCATGTTTAATTTTATTTTAATAGTGAATACCAAATGTGTTGACCGAAAATAAGAGACTATTGTTTAAGAATTTTTTTAATGAAATTGAAAACAAAGGATATATTTATAGGATAAAAACTTATTTAATCACTCCTAAAAAAAACTTATTTCACCATTAATCACTCCTAAAAAAACTTATTTCACCATATTATCAATTTCTAGTGGTTCTTAAAATAATAAACAAAATAAATCAATTACCAGTGGTTTAACATCACGGCCACCGTTGTTTTACAAATTTCTGGGGGGGCAGAAAGGCATCTTCAAATATACATGTCTATAATATAAATTTTTTGTTGACAGATACATGTCTATAATTGAACTTTCAAAAAAAAATGTCTATAATTGAAAATTATTAATTATATCTAGAAGAAATTTTGATGAAAAAAATGTTGTTTTGATTTTTAGGTTTTTATATAGCAGCGTTTTTTTCGAGGCATTATAATTTATATAGCATCGTCTGGAAGCATTATTTTAATATGAAAGTTATTTTTGGTTCTAAAATTGCCCAACAGGTTCACACATAATAAAAATAAATTTCCAAACCTGTTTTTTTTTTTTTGAAAAGCCAAAATGATATATATTAAAGCTAAACAACACTCTCCCAAATATAAGGTGTATTAGAAAATATGTTCAAAAAGTTGCATCAAAAGTTACAAAACACCATAAACCAAAATCAAGGAAAGAAACTATCGGCCTATGCCCACACACAACAAAGGGCTAAGCCACCACTTATGATAATCAAAAGCAATAATTTTAGAATTTTTCTTTAACGTCAAAATGAAAGAAGTTTAACATTATCAAAAAGTTAAGATTTAAAGGAGGCTTTCTTATGAAAAATTTGGTTTTCCTTTCCTTCTAAATAGTCCACGTACCAGCACACCAAATCAATGTGAAGATAGATAGATCTCTTTGATTTCAACATACCAACTAAACTTCCAAACTAAGTTAAATGATCTGTTAAATTATCGGAAGAAACCGTAAGAAAATCAAGCCACAACAAAATACCTAACATGTTTTTTTTCTTCTTCTTTTTTTCAGGTTAAATACCTAACATGTTATTGCATATTATACATGCATTTGAGATACTAGATAAGTGTTAAGAGTCTAGCAGTGTATCCTTAAAATATAAAAATCAATTTTCGTCAAGACACTTATAAAATGATCATTAATTCCGTTTTGATTAATTAAAACTTGTAATCAACAATCAAAACTATCCTGCTCTTATAAAGAAAAAAAATCAACACTACCCTACTTTAATAAAATAAAAATCTAACAATATTCTTCATTGAAATTTTTATTTCTTTCACATATTCTTCTTATTTTGTAATCCTCACCCACTCCATGTGCGCTCTCATGATTTGAATGGTGTCAGGCATTCTTCATTTATTTATGAGAAATATTATAAACACTTACTTCTTAAGACTCATTTTTTTCCTAAGACTCCTTTTAACATTTATTTTTTTATTTGATAAAATTTATGAGATGTATATGTGATTTATTTTTAAAGTGTAAAAATCGCGTAAGTTTCACATAATAAAAGAATAGATATTTGAAAAGGCAAAAAAAATAATTAATATCACTATATGTTATCTAATTCATTGATTTGAATATGTTAGTTCTTATTGCAGATTTTCCTATTCTCATTCAGCCTGCCATTGTTATAAATGAAAATTAAACAATGTAAGAAATCTTTTATCCTGAACATTATGCTATCATCATAAAATGTAGTTGGATGTCTATTAATCATCTAATCATGTAGTGTATGACATTTCTTATATTTAACTATTTTAAAATAAATTTAAATTTCGAAATAGTTTTATTTAAAGATAATGGTGCACAACTAAATTTTAGTTTTTTTTTATTTTACGGTAAAGCAAATCTGTATATATAACAAAAACTCAAATAGATAGATAGTTCAAGTAAAAGCTACATCAAATGTGACAAGATAGTAGTAGTAAAAGAAGTACTCGGATCCAAGAGAGAAAGAACCAACCTAAGAATAAAAAGAGTATAAAGATGAACACCAACACCCACAAAATACCATAAAAACAACGGAATGATTTTAAAGAGAATCAATATAAAAACACTCAATATCTACACAACATCACAAACCACCAATAAATCCATCACATAGAGAGAAAGTAAAAACAAAATGTGAGTATGAGAGAGAAAGTTGTCACAAAAGTTGTCAAAAACTGTTGTTCAAATATCATTTTTCTTATCAAATCCACCAAGTGGGCTCATAAATTACTTTTCCATAAAAATGAAAGAAGAGGTGTCATATCTCACTCTTAAAAGGAGTATGACTATTTAGGTTATCGCTCAAAAAATCACTTCCACGAGGTAGATTTTATCAAATCCACCAAGTGGGGTTCATAAATAACTTTACCACAAAAAATGAAATCATTCCGAGACTTTCAAATAGTCCACAATACATCATGCCAAACCAACATAAAATAGAGCATAGTCTTACCCGCTCCCTAAATCTAGAAAAAAGCTAAGAGCACCCCCTAATTCCCGTGGTAAAACAAGCTCCCAACCAATCCATAAAAACATGTTATACCACAACCCACTAAAGAAAGGACAAGTAACAAGAGGTGGGAGACCGATTAGATAAACTCAATACAAAAACTACATAAGGCATCACCTAGATAAACTAAGACACGTCTGATGAGGATATTCAAATGGGTAGGCACTATCTTGGAGAAGTTGTTAGGAAAACACCTTAACATTGAGGGGAGTCCAATACTTCCAAACACACGGAATAAGGAAACTATCCTCAATAGGATACCCTCCCCTACCATCCCCTCACAAGAAGCATCAGATAAGAAGATTTAACAGAGAAAAGACCTTTGGTCTCATGTTGCCACACCCAAACATCCGACCCATGTGAGATGGTGATACCAGAGATAAGCTTGAGTAATGATTTAACCAGATATTGCTATTAAAAAAAAACCATCTCCTCCACCCAAGGTCTCACGCCGAAACATTCCTACTCCAACCTCCCATACTTCCCACCAAAGCATTATGTCGGGAAGAAACCTGGAAAAGTATAAGGAAAAGGATACTTAATGTAGCCTTCTCAACCAAGGATTTATTCTAGAGGAGCATAAGTAACTCTACTAACATTTTTGGAGATATCAGATGAAAACCATTCTCTTTATTCATTGAAGGCAGACTCAAGCAAGGAAACATCTATCCACCAGCACGAGGTGGATCAAAGGTCTAGAGGACACCCACCATGGTGATTAAGAAGAGAGCCACCACCATAAAATGTTGTGATAATATCTCCCCATAAAGCCTCTCTCCCAAAAATTAGGTGTCAACGCCACTTTTCTGGGAGAGCTAAATTAACAAGTCAAATGTCATAAAGGCCAAGACCTAGGGGTGGGCAAAAAAACCAAAAACTGAACCGAACTGAACTGAACCGGTGTATAAAAGTTCAAAATCGAATTGTATTTTGTGGATCAGTTAATAAACCGAACTGTTTTGAAAAATAAAATAATTAACTGAACCCAAATTGAACCAAAAGGCAAAAGCGATTCATTCCTCTCTTGCGATCAAGTGAGGAAGAGAAGAGAAGAGAAGTGAACGCCCGTCACCGTCATGATTCATCCGTCACCGTCGTGATCCCTCTGTCACCGTCGTCATCTCTAGTTACCGCTGCAGCTCCGACTCCGAGGTACCCATTTCATTCATATTCATCAAAATTTCATCTCAATTTCATATGCTTTTCATCTGTTGTGCTCAATGTTCTGGTTTTTCCATTCAGAATCAAAATTTCATCTGGATTGTTCATTCTACAG
>Ga0315914_1011341_pt1 | contig 10712 bp, 5 predicted proteins | sample MpolenodulesMG_FD_203920 | JGI IMG/M metagenome (GOLD analysis project Ga0315914, IMG submission 203920) | Medicago polymorpha root nodule microbial communities from Los Angeles, California, United States - elongated nodules | ecosystem: Host-associated > Plants > Roots > Nodule | place: USA... | reverse complement strand
GTGTTTGGATGTGACATTACATAAGCAATTATCGAAATTTTAAATATTTTTAATTTAACAAAAAAATCAAAGAATCGAACCACAATTATCAAGATTTTTTTTATAAAATTAATCAAGATGTAAAAAAAAAAATTACAATATATTAGTTATAATTATATATATAGTATAATCAATATTCGTCCTTAAAAAAAAATCAATATTCATATAAGACAAAATTAACATTAGATAAGTATATAGTTACGTAAAAAAAAATATTCATCTAAGAAAAATATTAATATTCAGTTTCATTTTGTTACGTAACAAAAAAATAATAAAAATCTTCCTTAAAAAAAACTTTGTTACGTGTGTTAATTTAGTAAGATAAGTATATAGCAATTTTGTTACTCATGCACCGCCAAAGATAATTAACATTATAATTAAAATATATGTTTTGAAAAAGTGGAACCAGAAAGAATCGAAGGAGGTTACATAAATTCATAAGCTCCTTGTTAAACCAGAGGGTAAGCTGAAATTTTAGGCTTATTAAAATATGGCATAAGCAGCTTATGAAACTATGATAAGCTATTTTTATTTATTTACCCAAACACCTTTAAAAAAGCTTATGGGAGTAGATAAGCCCACATAAGCTCAAAATAAGTCAATCCAAACGGAGCCTAAAAGTCCATTTTTCCCTATTTTAATAAGTAATTTTCGTTTTATTTTTGGGTGGATTTTTAGATAATCTTTTGTATTCTTCTAGCCTCTTCAAATGCTTCAAGGAAGTGCTCTAAGTTATTATAGTGGCTAATGGAAATTTTAATCATGTTAGTGCCTATTTTCTAGGTAATAAACATGCACTTATCGTTGTATTTGGTAAATGCATATAGTGGGAATTTATTTCTAGTATTTCAATCCTAGGCTATAAATATGAAACTCATGTATTTCTCAAAACACAATTTGAAGATTAATATATTTGAATCTTCTCTATTGTGAGAACTTTTCCTTTGTTCTTGGGTCAAGAACTTTTATAGTGTTAGTTCTACCGGCAGGTCGCGGTTAGGGTCAAGTTCCTCGCTTGTTTTCGAGACGGTCCATAATTGGTCACTTTCTTAGATTATTTTTTCTTAAAAAAAGAAGTTTCCACCGTTGTTATTTGTTTCATTATTTGTCATCTTTCTTGTTTTATTTCTTTGAGTCAATCATACTTTTGGATAGTGTAATATTAATATCACCTAATCTTTCTATTCCCCAAAAAAAAAGTGGTAACAAAAAAAGAAAAAAGATCCAAAAAAAAAGTAGGTTAAATTGCATTTTTAGTCCCTTAACTATTTAGGTGGTATCGTTTTGGTTCCTTAATTAAAATTTGATTTATTTTGGAAATTCGATTTAAGTAGGCTAAATTGCTCATCTCACTTTTGAAAATTGTTCATCTCACCAACCCAGCAGCAGTTAACCGTCGTTGGGCAATTTTAACGTCGGTTGACCGATGTAAAAAATGTTCGATGACAGTCAAGTGCCGTTGGGTTGGTGAGATGAGCAATTTCAAAAGTGATAAGCAATTTTCTCCCTCTTAGGCTTGTTTCTTATATTGAGCCCAGTGGTACTATTTTGCGGTAGATTTACCATACACCCCTACATTTATACCTTGACTCCAACATTTAACTCAAACTATCCAATTTATCCTTTCATAAAATAAAACTCAATCACTTTTTCACTTGTTCATCCCACTTTTCTTGAAAACACTGTGCACCCATCTTTGCTTTAGGATTTTATTTTTCTTTCGACTCTTTCAACCGAATTGTTACAGGCTTACCAAAATTGTTGTCTCACGGAATCGACTCTTACAACCGGATGTTATCGTAATCGTTCTAGATTGCAGGTTTCCGGTGATTGTATTCTTTGAATCATGAATTGAGTTTGTTGGGTTTGCCAGTACTAGTTTCACGAAATCAATTCTTTACCACCATGATTGAAACTATTGGATTTTGTTTATAGAAACTTTTTAATAAAAGAAAGGCAGCAATTGAAAATTTTGCCGATTCAAGTTGTTGTTTTCTGATTTGCTTTTGTTTTTTTTTTTAATAATTCTTTGTCCTTTAATCAAGTCAGATTGTTCTGAAAATTTATTTGAATTCAGAAATTTCTTATAATGATTTCCGAAGAAAAAAATACAAGTCAGAAATGTTTAAAATAGTTGTACGGTGAACTCAGAATTGGAAAATGTTGAAAGTGAGGGGTGATAAATTAATGTAAAAGGTTAACTCGTGCAACAATAGCTAACTCGTGCAACAATAGCTATGCAAACTAGAAACTGTGCCAACATATAGTAATTTTCACAAATAACCAATCCTATAAGAATTCGAGAGCATAGTCTGTTAAAACAATCAAATATAACAATTATATGTACAATCTTTGTTCCATTTAACACAGCACACTAATCAATAAATATATGGGCCTAATCATTGGGTCTTCATTTGACATATGTCTCAAAATACATGTCTCTGCCAATCACTTCACACATGTCAATGCACAACTTTGATCATTCATATAAATAGGGCTAAACTATGCAAACACAACAACATGAAAGGATGCTCAATTGCCACATTCCATTCTTTCATCACGGTTTGATTCTTGACCAATTCCATGATCCACATCATAAGTTGCATGAACACCCACAAATAAATAATACAAAAGCATCACACCAGTACAAATCAAGAATCTAAAAAAAGCCTCAGAACCCAATGATCCCATAAGAAAAAGGTTCGTCGCAATCGACAATGATGGCACCCATGGAACCAACGGAACCCCCCAAACCTTCGGTTGCCTCTTCTTCGGAAGCAAACTCATCACCAAAGTCGCCAAAAACCAAACACAAGCAGCCACGGTATACCCAATCCAACCAAACAAACCAGAATTCCATAGCGCAGTTCCAACAACACAAGAACCAACAACAACAAACAAACACAAAAGAACCTTCCATAAATCACTCTTATCCGTGGATTCCCGCCCATAATATCTCCTCACAAGCAATGCAATAGCCATAAGCATAAAAATGAAAAGAGTACTTACAGAAAAAACACTAGACAGAACATCCAAACTAGTAAAAAGAGCAACAACACAACTTGACAAAGTTGTCAAAAGTGTAGCATTAATAGGTGTTCCAGTTTTGGGATGAATAAGTGCAAAAAAAGGTGGAATCATATGTGACCTTGCAATTTGAGTAGTGTACCTAGCTTGTCCCATTGACCCAACAAGCAAACTTGTTGTCATTCCTTTCAAAGCACAAATACTCACTAAATATTTACCCCATTTCATACCAATTTGAACAAAAGCAACTGAATAAGCAGCTCCAGCATCAATCTCACTATACTTAACCATATTCACAAGTGCCAATGCCATCAAACAATAGATAACCGTGATCATAGACATTGAACCAATTAAACCAATAGGTATATCTCTTGAAGGGTTTTTAGTTTCTTCAGCCATAGTTGCAACCATATCAAAACCAGTATAAGACCAATACACAACAGCTGCAGCGTTAAAAACACCTTTAACACCGTAAGGAAAAAACGGTGTTAAATTTGACGACTTTCCATGTATAAAACCGATTACAATAATAAAACCGATAATAAAAGTTGTAACAATTGAACTTAACCATGTTAAGATAGAAGTTTTTTTTGTTCCACTAGCCGCGATACCGTTAGTGATTAACAAAACCACAACGGCTAATGGATCAAGCATATTGAAACCGGTTTTAAAAGAATCGATTCGGATCCGAAAATAATCCGAATCGTTTTTTATCATTGTGGCAAAGTACGATGACCATGAACGACCAAGACCGGCAGCACCGACGAGAGCTTCAAGGAGAATATTCCCTGCAGCAATGAAAGCAAGAAAATCACCGAGTTCGATTCTTAAAAAAGAAAACGAGCCACCAGCAACAGGAACTTCAACGGCGAATTCAGCGTAGATGAAAGCTGAAAGAAGAGCGGAGAAACCTGATGCTGCGTATGAGAGGATAATGGAAGGACCAGCATCAAAACGAGCTTCTTGACCAGTAACGACGAAGATACCGGAACCGACGACAGCGCCGAAAGCGAGCCAGGTTAAGTCCCACCAAGTGAGGCAACGAGTCATGGTATTTTCACTGGCTTTGGGAAGGACGAGAAGTTCATGAGAGTCTGATGATCGGTTTAGGAGGCGGTCTTTTAGGCGTGGGCAGGTGTTTGCTAAGGCGGTTCGATAGGATTTTCCGGTTTGGAAAGATGGTTCTGGGAAGAAATCTTCCTTGCTCCATCGCCAGTAGTTTCGTGGCTTTGAAGGTGCGGCGGTGGTGGTGGTGGTTGTGGAGGAGGATGTCGGTGGTGTCATGTTTAGCTATTTAACTGACACTCTCACTGATGGAATCGTATAACTAACAGTTTGTTGGTTGGTGAATTTCTACTTTTTCTATTCATATGCTACGAATTTTATAGCTGAGATTGAATCGTGATTTTTAATCATTTACGTGAATATTGTAAATAAAATATATTTTTTTTTTTAGGAAATATGTAACTAACTTCCGAAAACGTTCTTTCAGGGAAAAAAAAACTTCCAAAACAGTAAGATAATGTACTGAACCGTGCGTTGCGTCTTGATACGGTTTTAATCTGGACAGGTTTCTCAATTAATCATCATAAGTGAGACAGTGTGGGGAGTATTACCTTAAATATATTTTTTAGTCTCAACAGAATAATGGTTTTACCTTAAATATATTTTGGCTCAAATGCATTGACTCAATGGTCAAATGATGTATTAATAATAAAACAATGGTCAAATGATGTAAAATAAAATAATGGATGTATTAATAAAAAAAATGGTCAAATGATGTAAAATAAAATAATAACGGTTTTACGAATAATATGTCTATATTTAGTTAATTTGTTTACCTTAAATATATGAAAGTTGAACTACAAGGAAATTTCATAATCGTCCTCTTTAAAACTCATAATCTCTTTAATTTTATCTGCATAACCGTCATTTTGTAAAATTTAATTTAATTGTTTTTAAAAAATAATAAAATTAATTATGGATAATGATCATCATAACTGTAACAAATTTCTACAGATAACTATTAAATTAATTAATTTGTTAAAAAAATTACGGATAATTGTCATCACAACTCTAACTTTTTGAATAGTCATCACAACTCTAACTAATTATGGATAATGGTCATCACAACCGTAACAAATTTCTACAGATGACTATGAAATTAATTAATTTGTTAAAAAAATTACGGATAATTGTCATCACAACTCTAACTTTTTGAATAGTCATCACAACTCTAACTAATTATGGATAATGGTCATCACAACCGTAACAAATTTTTACAGATGACTATGAAATTAATTAATTTGTTAAAAATAATTGTCATCACAACTCTAACAAATTTTCACGGATAATTATTTAATCAATTTATTTGTTTTTTAAAAAATGACTTAAAAATAAATATTATGGAACTACCCACGGACAACTATCTTTCCAATTGCACACACAAATTTAAATATCTACTTTTACTACTAATCCACTGCTACTAATAATACTATAATAAGAAAATAAGAAAATCTTATTTCAGTAAAATTTCATAATTATCCTCAATTAAACTCATAATCTTCTTAATTTTATGGGTTCAATTGTCATTTTACAAAATAAAAATCAAGTTTATTCATTTGAAAAAAATTATTATATATTTTTTTGTTTATCTCCTAGCCTAACTAATTTCTTGGTAACCCATATATATAAAGAAGGAAATAGTTGTCTTCTGCACGGGTCTATTACTAGTTTAAAATATAAAGACAACATAAAAGCACAAGCACAAAGAGCCGATATCCTTACTACCACTTAGGAGTGTTCATAGGTGTGGATCGACTCACAAACCCGGTCATTCAAACCGGTGTATTTAACAGTAGCCCGTTAGTTACGGGTCCAACCCAACCTAATCTTTGAAAATTTGTGGGATTTGGTTCGAACATTGAATTTGGGCTACCCATATACTCGTATACCTGTGAAACATTGTTTTATGACTACTTCTTTTTCCACCATATGATTTTCTCGCGCGCCATATGCAGTTCGTAACACTCTGTTTTGTTTTTATGGTACAAAAATATAGTAGACGACGAAATTTTATTGTTAACTAGATGGAAAGCTTGTGCGTTGCACGTGCTTGATTATAATATGTGTTAATAATATTGAATTTGGGTTACCCATATACTCGTATTTCGAACATTGAATTTGGGCTACCCATATACTCGTATACCTGTGAAACATTGTTTTATGACTACTTCTTTTTCCACCATATGATTTTCTCGCGCGCCATATGCAGTTCGGAACACTCTGTTTTGTTTTTATGGTACAAAAATATAGTAGACGACGAAATTTTATTGTTAACTAGATGGAAAGCTTGTGCGTTGCACGTGCTTGATTATAATATGTGTTAATAATATTGAATTTGGGCTACCCATATACTCGTATTTCGAACATTGAATTTGGGCTACCCATATACTCGTATACCTGTGAAACATTGTTTTATGACTACTTCTTTTTCCACCATATGATTTTCTCGCGCGCCATATGCAGTTCGGAACACTCTGTTTTGTTTTTATGGTACAAAAATATAGTAGACGACGAAATTTTATTGTTAACTAGATGGAAAGCGTGTGCGTTGCACGTGCTTGATTATAATATGTGTTAATAATATTTTAGTTAATAAATATTTATATCTATTTATATAGGTGGATTCTAGGGTGAGAGACCAATTAAGTCCCTCACCGGTGGACCACGAAAAAATTACAGTTGGATTTAATGAATGGACCAGATTTGTTAGAAATAAAAATGAAAACATATGCACCTTTCCACACAAAACTGTCTCGCCTCTTCTCTGTCATGTCCGATTACCCCACCTTTCAGTTTTATCCGATTTGTGTTCCTCTCAGTCCAATTTGTTCTTCTATCTCAGAATTATAGTATCGAAATTGATGGCAAGGCTGAACCAACCACTCAACACTTTTACACTTATTAAAAAAGGCAAAACAATAGAATATAAGCATGTTTTATTCAATTAATCTAATTTATGATACTTGATAGAGATTGGAAAGGTTTTGATCAATGTTGACTTTGTTCCCTTGAATCATGCCAAACCAATAAATGTGACTGTTATTTTCTTCAAAAATAAAATTTGATTGTTATTTCTTAAAAATAATTGTGGGTTGGATTTTGCTAATTTTCTTAGTTACGAGACTAAGGGTGCTTCAAAGATTGTACATCTACAATGATCAATGAGTATACCAAGTGGGTGTGATTTATGAAGTTGTTTAATAGATCAAATTCTGAGAAAAATGAAGGGTGTAGGGTGATGAAATGTAACAGAGGAAGGAGAGAGGAAGAGGTGAGACAAATTGTGTGTGAAAAAGTATAAATGCTCTCATATTTATTTTGAATGAATCTGGTTCCTTGATCAAATCCAACTGTATTTGCTTCGTGGTCCACCGGTGAGGGACTTAATTGGACCCTCACCGTAGAATCCACCATTTCTATAAGTATATAATTAGTTGGTCAATAGATTTAAATAAAAATATCACAAACAATGTTGAACACAAAATTGAAAACAAATTATATAGTTAATGCACTATAAATATGTGATTAACACAGATCAATTGATAGTTAATAAATTTCAAAAAGTATCGCATATCGTTATAGGTATATTTGAAAACTTGAAATAATTAAAAATTACAAAAATGGAATATTTTTTAATATAATTAAAGATATAAATACATCTGTATTTTATCTAATAATAATATTTGTAAAAAAAATTGAATTACCTCTCTCGAACCTCTCTCTTGCAAACCTCTCTCTAACCTAAACTAAACTAGCCGCCGCCCAACATCATCACCTTCATCCAACACCCAAACCTTTCCAATGTAGCCCTACACCGTGGTGGTGCGTTATGCCCTCACGGATGCACCATCGTCAAACCCTATGGTGGTCTTATGGACACGTTAGGGTATGCTTCGGTCAACGCCGCCTTAGCTGCGGTTGTTGTTTCCTTAGTGAGTAACGCCATCGTCCTATCACTGTATTGCGTCCAAATGGACCGATAGTTGATGGGTGTTTCAGTGTTGATAAGTTGGATTCAGATCATTGCTGATATGAGAATCGCGTATGGACTTTTCTTGGTTCGTCTGGCTGGTGTTCTCATCTTGCTTTGGTTTTCTGATTCTAACCCATATCTGTTGAGATATGCAGGATTCAAAGCTAATGGGTTTGGTTTCACCATGACGTAGGAATCGGGAATGGCTTAAAATCTCTCTCAATCCTTTGTGATTGGAGTCAGACAGATTGGTTAATGCTTTAAACATCCAGTTTCAATGTGTGTTGGTACTAACTTGTGTCTTGCTTTGTTTCCTGATTTTAACTAAGGTCTGATGAGATCTGCAGGTTACAAATTTTACGGGTTTGCATTTTTGGATCGCAACGTCGTGTTCCTGGATGGTTTAACTCGAAAGGGTGATTATTGGTTGTTGTTGTTTTACAGGGAGTTAATGGATCGTGGATCGTTTCTTTGTTGGCAAACGATTCATACGTCATTCTCGGGTATCCCAGACATCTTGTTGATTGATATAAGACTGTATGGACTCGAAAGAGTCGTCAATGCTTGTTATCGTTGTTGCAGCGAGTTGATGGTACGTGACCCGATTCGTGTTGACGATCGATTCATTCGCCAAACTTTAGACCCGCATTTAATTGTTAGATTTGTTTAGGGTTGGACTCACTTTGTGGATCTTTTTTATTTTGCCCGTTAGGGTTGTTGCCTGGGTCAGGTTTTTATGTCCCCCCAATTTTTATGTAATTTTTCCTTTTTTTAATAATATATATTAGCAATTGGCAACAGAGAGAGTATGGTTCCAACCAAGTTGGACACTATTTTTTTGATGTCATTTTGTTCTTGGCTTATAAAAAAAATATTTGTAAAAAAATAGATATTATTATTATTAGATGATTTTTTTTAAAAATATTTTCAACAAACATGCTTTTCTATGATGCCATGTATTAATCCATCTTTATATATATATATATATTTATATTTTTTCAAATTTTAATAATAACTAATTTAAATAAAATAAATAACTATAAAATTATACTTATTCTTTAAAAGTAAATTTGGTATAATTTCATCTAAAAGTAAAATTAATTTTATTAATATAAGTCTTTATGCATATTTCCTCTTTGTGATATGTTGATTAGGATCTTGTGGTGGTTTGTCATCCAACTCATAGTTGGTCATGTTTCAGGTAATGTTATCTTTCTTTAATTTAGTTATTTGTGTTTTAGCCATGAGTAGATAATTTTTCATTGATTAGGTCTTAGATGAACTTATCAAGCTATTTGGACCATATGATTGCATAAACAATACTCAATACAATTAAGATTCTAGTTGTTATTCAAAATTACTTGTGTTTAATACTTTTTGTATCTTGATCAAATATGAAATTAGCTTAAATCTCAATTAACAACTAAGCATAGTTGTTGAATTTGATCTAGTAATTATGTTCACTCAATGGGGCACTTTAGAGATAGAGGATTGTTAGGTTGTGACTTAAAAATTAATGTTCCATAAAATCCTTTGACGGTTAGAGACTCAACTAAGATATTAAGGGGTTGTAATGCTAAAAGAGGACTCTGAGTGATCCGAGCTATTTTGTTAATTTTTGTAAAATTAGAAGAGTCATTGTAGAGGATAAGTGCAATTTACCAAACACCGAGAAACAAAGGATTTGAAAGACCTAGTCATATTTTGTAAGATTACTTTACTACTTTTATGATTAATTTGCTTTTAGTAAATGAAACTTAACCAAACCAACTTGTGCAACCCCCCACCCTCTCGTTTTTCATACATCTTAAATGATATTGACAAGTAAAAATTAAACGGTTCTTGTGGATATGAATTGTTTTATTACACACATTCTAGCTCTTATTTTAATCTTGTATTGTGTAGCGTTACTAAGATGTCTTTTGGTTGTTTATGCGAGGTAAAATCCCGAGGGATGAATTACTTCATGATCTTGAGATCGAAAGGATATTAAGAGCTAACCGGAAGGCAATTTGTTTGGCTCAGTTAGAAGAAGATACACTGAAGGAAGCAGAAAGCAATTCGAATCAAATTTTGATTGAAGTACCAAAGATTGTGATAATCCTCTGGCACCACCTCCAAGGTCTGTCATGGACAATTGAGTTGGGATTTGGATAAGGATCACCAACCCGTTCCCCTGAAAAGGGGAGTCTGGTGGCCAATATTCAGAAGATATTCTGGGGTTTTTACGTCTTAGAAGGGTTCAGAAACATTTGAAATACAAGCTTCGTGAGCACACAAAAGCCTTTCACATATTACTGAAGTTTACACCCTAACATAGCGTCATCGTTGACAGAGTATATACTATTGTACTCATTGTAAGTAAAATGATAACTATATATGATGAGTTTGCACATTTTAAGAAGATGAGTAAGACCGAAAGAAAATGGAGAAAATAGTCACTTTTGTTCCTGAATGTGTAATGAGTAGTCACAGTAGTCCCTTATGAAGGTGAGAAAAACCACAAGAAGGGGGGTTGAATTGTGTTTTTGGAAACTTCTTCTTTTACGTTCTAGATAACTGTTCTCAGGTTCAGAGTCTGAAGTAGTTTAGAGTCTGAGTGAGTTCA
>Ga0315914_1011340_pt1 | contig 10713 bp, 7 predicted proteins | sample MpolenodulesMG_FD_203920 | JGI IMG/M metagenome (GOLD analysis project Ga0315914, IMG submission 203920) | Medicago polymorpha root nodule microbial communities from Los Angeles, California, United States - elongated nodules | ecosystem: Host-associated > Plants > Roots > Nodule | place: USA... | reverse complement strand
CTAATTTACCGTACCCGATCATTTCTTTCAGTTCACTCATTCAGCAGGGGGCGGACGCGCAAAATGCTCTTTTATGCAGCTTGTGTGGTTGATTAGTGCGTGGATAATCTGGAACGACCGTAATCAGAGATTGTTTAATAACTTGGGTAGCTCTATTGACCAGTTGTTGGACAAAGTAAAGCGGTGCTCTCTTTGGTGACTACAAGCTAATAATGTTGTATTTCTTTTTGGTCTCCATTTGTGGTGGTCAAGTCCTTTGACTTGTCTGGGACTTACCTCTCTTTGATTGAAATTATTCTTTTGTAATTATTTGGGAGCTCCTTTGCACTCCTTGTGCTTGGATGACCTCCCTCCTTGTTAATATATAAGTTCCATTTTTGCTTGTTAAAAAAAACAATAACAATGAATAATTGATGCTTATTTTTCCATTTTGCCATTTACTATTTATTATTTTATCTTTTTCCAACTCTTTTATAACTATTTATTATTTTATCTTTTTCCAACTCTTTTATAAAACATTATTTCTTAAGGCATTGTCCATTCTGGTTCTTCTGCGTAAGCTTTCACAGTTTTACCATTTATATAAAATAATTCCGTCTTCAATATAAGCAAAATTTTCTTTTTCAAATTTATTTAATAATTGATGTATCTGATTTATAATCTAGATAAGATGCATCAATTATTTAATAGACATAAAAAATGAAATTTTGATTATATTTAAGAGTGAAGATAAGTATTACTCCATCCGTCCCAAATTATAAATTGTTTTGTGGAAAAAAATGGCTTAATTAATTATGTGGTCCTTTAAATTATTTGTTGGTTACATTTTAGTCCCATAAGTTATTAATGTTACAATTTGGTCCCTTCAAGTTATCTTCCGTCAACCAAATAAATCTCCACCCTCAAAACCGTTAACTCAATGTCTAAGGTAGATACACATTGCAAGTTGTCACGTCACTGTTCGCATGTGCCTATTTAACGTTTTGGCAAAAGACTGACGGTGAGGATTTATTTGACTGACAAATACTAACTTAAGGGACTAAATTGTAACGTTAATAACGTATGGGACCGAAATGTAACCAACAAATAACTTAAGGGACCAAAACATTAATTAAGCCAAAAAAAATTGTATCATATTATAAATCATTCTACAATACCAATAAAACATTAATTTTTTTATTATACTTTTAACTATTTATCGTTGTCTCTTCTTTCAAATGTTTAATTTATGAAAAATGTTAAACAGTGTCTTTGGGACATTGGTTAAGTAACCAAAACAAACAACTAATAATATCTATTTTCCATACACAAGTAATTACATTTCATTTCATGTGAAATGATTAAAACCACTTATACCAATTTATAAAAGTATGATTAAAAGTATATGTGTTATTTATAAACTTCTTAATTGCAATTGCCTTCCTCGTTTTTCGCATTTCATATTTCATGGTGGATTTTCTCGTCAAGATACGATTGGAGTTGGTGGGGATGGAAAATCTATGGATGGGGCTTTTTTTAACTCCAACAAAATCCAGTGGGACATTTTGTTTAGATTCTTGGGAGGATTTAGGTTTTTTTTTTCCAGCTTAAAAAAAAAATAGAGTTTATGTTAAAAGAACTTAGGTGCGTTTGGATGGAGGGTTTATGAGGAAAAGGAAGGGGAGGGTTTAGTTTTCATTTTTAAATTACGGACACTATGAAATGTTTTTTAAAAAGTTAACATAATAAACAATCATATAATACTTCAATCACACTTGATTTATTTTATAAAAACATATTAGATAGTCCGTAATTTAAAAAAAAAAAACGTAAACCCTCCCCTCCCCTCCTTTCTCCTCCTAAACCCTCAATCCAAACACACCCTTAGAGATTTTTTTATAAAGAAAAAGAACTTCGAGAATTTTTTATAAAAATAATCTAAAGGTGTTTTTATTTGTTTACCACTCATAAAAAAAATAAATAATAGTTCATGTGTTATTGTTACCTCCTTTTTTTTTATTTTATAAAAAGACATAGATTTTGGAAAAAGCTAATTATAATAGCTTTTTCTTTTAGAGTCAAAAATGATTCTTGACAAAAGTTATATTTTATTGACGCAAATGGACCCTTAATGGTTTAACTTTAAATGTGAAATGCATTTTAATTGTGATTTATTTAAAGAAAATAAAAATAACTCATTTTATGGTCAAATAGAAATTCACCTTTTATTGAGGTGTTCGAGGTTTGAACCTCAACCCTACATATATTATGTAATGTATTTAACAACCGAGTTGCTTACGGAAACAAACAAAAACAACTTTAAGTCACTAAGAAATATAAATCAGGACAACTTTAGATTTAAATTAATTGATTTCCCTAATAAAGATGTAATTGATATTAATTAAAATATTTAAATGATTAAAATTTGTTTAGTTATATAAAAATAAAAAATCTGATTGTATGGATTACCTTCAATATATAGGATTTAACTAAAGACAACTCTTTTTTTGTTGTTTTTTAAACAAGGGAAACTTGTCAAGGAAGCAATCCCCAAAGATATATATTAAAGAGAAAAGAAATAAACAAAAGAGGGGGGACAAGAACCAAAACCCTCAAGGATATCAAAAAAATCTGAAATAGGGCGTTCCCATCCTATTTCTAACAAAATCACTCCTAATTTGTGGAGGAATTTGATCCAACCATTCACTATGTTGCACAGTTAAGCCAATCGTTGTCATCTTATCTGCACAATGATTTCCCTCTTCATACACGTGAGTTACAATAAAAGTCATAGAGGAGATAATATGTAACTCACGTGCCATGGAACAATTTTCGGAGACTTAACATAGAGTCTGTTTCTAACCAGATGTGAGACCATCCCTTTTGAGCAGCTAGTTCAATAGCATACATTGCTCAATTTAGCTCAGCATTGAGAGAGTTTGAAAGACCCAAGTTATAAGCAAATGCTCCTAGAAAGTCTGCCTCATGATTCCTAAACACCCCTCCACAAGAAGAGGGACCAGGATTTCCAATGGAAAATTGGTGGTTGCCAAATTATTTCTTTGATCACTGGAGCATTACCATATTTGTGCTGAACTGAGAAAGCTTTAAGTATGATAAAATCTTCATTTGAGGAATAAGCATGAAGTTTAGAATTGTTACCAGCCATAGCAGTTTCTTCAATAATTAAGTTGATTGCTGATATGTACTGTATTGATCTATTAGTGAACCTTCTTTGATTTCTGCAGTACCAGATCACATTGATACAGTTTGTGATAGCCGAAAGAATGACCAATTTCATTTTGTAGTATTTACTGCATCTGATATGGAAATTACACTGAATTTTCAAGATGTTGCTTAGCCACTGCCAAATAGATGTTGAGAAGCTGCAGTGAAATAGCAAGTGATTTGTTGTTTCTAGACTTGAATTACAAAGACTGCACATGGAGGGAATCTGACATCCCCTTGCAATTAAATTATCATCAGCTGGTAACTTATTGTGTAACCCTCTCCATAACAAAAGGGATTTGGAAGGAGGAATTGAATTATGCCAAATAATCTTTGCCCAATCTATAGTTTGACAATGATGCAGATAGGCCTCTTTGAATGATGATTCACCGCTGTGTGAGTTCTTCCAAATGAGTTGGTCATCCTTTCGGATGGTTCATGGTTGGAATAGTTACTTTATCAACAGTTGTATGTAAGACGGCTCTTTTAAGAAAGGTGGGAATGAATTTCAAAAATTAATTTTCAATATAAAAAGGTGTGCATAAGAAAAATTAGGAAGTGGATTTATTTTTTTTTTGAAAGACTGAAACAGTGCACTTGGATATTTTATACGTGAATAATTAATTATGGGAGAATTTTTTGCGTATCAAACTAAAATCCATATGGACAATCTTAGTGTGATTTTTCTTTTCCTTTAGAACCACGTCCTGCTTTTAACAGAGCAGGATCCAAAACCAATTATTCCGTGAATAAATGTATACACAAAATAAGATTGCCCTTCAATTGAATCAAGACACTTACCTTACCAATCATCAATTAAATAACTTGATTCAGATTTTAATTAAATCAAGACACTTACATACTCACCATGATCAAGGCAAGCATTAAGACTCAACGAAAGTTAACGGAGGTGCTTACAAATAATCATCTGCTCAAAGATATTTTTATGCTGACAACGAAAGTTGAATTCACAACCTTGTGAGTGAGTTAACTTCTTACCATTTGAACCAACCTTCATTGGCAAAAGTCATTCTATCCCATACACAACTACCGGCTAAGTGTCAAATAAAGCATCTTTTAAGTAAAAATCATTTACAAATTATTATAATGTTCTTAACTTTTCAAAATAACTATTAGTATGAACTCAAAAATCCTGAAGAACCACGTAATACAAAAGAGAAATGATATTTGTACAACCATTTTGTGACAACTTTCTCTCTCATACTCACATTATATTCTTACTCTCTCTCATCCTTTTTCTCTCTCCATTGTTTTTGACCAATAAGAAGAGATAAAAAGAAGGTTGTCATGAAAGTTGTATCAAATAGTTGTTCAAATATCATTGCTCAATACAAAATTTGATCAGTCACGGTCCTCAAACAAACTAAGGATTGAGATGCTCTGGCTGGACCAAACCAAACAAAACTCATTTTTTTATATTTGCCAACACTGTCTTTCTTTCAAACAAAAGGAAAATAAGAAACAATATATAACTCAAAATGCAATCAGATCTTTTTTCTTCCAGGGTAAAAACTAATTTGAAGAAATGACTAATCAAAATTTGGCTTCTTATATAGCCAGCTTCTTTCTCCTATCACAAAATTTGGCTTCTTAAATAGCAGTTTCTTTCTGCCATCAGTAACTAACATGAAATGCAACTACAGCACCGCTCTTTGCCTTTCGACAGCATCGTCGCGTTCCACCTGAAAACAATGAAAATCAAAATTGTGATGTCAGGTTTAGAACTTACAACTCTAATACGGAACTCATTTAAATTTACACCATACAGAACTCAAGCAGTCACTTCAGCATTGCTTTTGCTTTTTAAAAGAAAAATTGAAGTTGAAATTAATGTTGCCCTTAATTGTTTCGGACATGAGAATATACTATAACCACAATATGACAACAAACGTGTGTTTGACATAATTATTTGTTATATATTTTAGAATGTAACTTTGGTACTCAAACACAACCAAGCAAGACAAAGGACAGTCATAGGTAGCTTTGTGAGGTCAGCATGCAAAAATGGAGGCATCAACTTTATTTTCAAACGCAAACAAAATATTTCTGCACTCTACCAACATCATCTATCTCGAAAGTTCAGAGCAACGAAAATCCAGTTTGTAGCAGCACCATTTATTTAAAATCAGTAATAGGAGCCTTCAAATTATAACAGAATGTTGACAATTGTAAATATAAGAGTAATGATACTGATACACCAAAATTCCCAAAAGAAGTGGTTGAGTTGTTGTACGCAGAAAGTGATTCCTGATAGTACATGACAAAATACCCAATAGCATTTAAAAGAACGGATCACTTTATACAAGGAAACAGTATAAAATTACCTCAATGAGGACCTTCGCTTTCTTTGATTTAGAATCAAGGGTATCTTTTTCCAGTTTCTTTGAAGCTAAAGTCATTTTCCTTTTTGCTTTCCTTTGATTAAGAGCTTCAGTTTCTTCATCTTCAGCGCTTCCATCTGCATTAGTAAATGTCATCATGTTATTGCTTTTTAAATGTGGAAGTTTCATTTTATTTTTCTTTCCAAAATCACTAACAAGAGTGTTCTTCCCAAACGATAAGGTCCCGCCACCAGCATATATATATGTCTCATTTGGATGCAAAAGATAATGGAAGATAATAAAATGGACAGAAAGTAAAGGAACAGAAGAGTAAATAAAATAAAGAGAAATTAAGTGAAAAGAAAATGGATAGAAAGAAAAGTATAATCTTCTTTTTTGCTTGTTTTGTTGGATACAAAGTGAAAAGAAAGAAAATGAATAATAATTGAGGCAGTTTCTTTTTCAACCTTGATAAATAAGAATCAAAAGGATCGCAAGCTTGATGAGAGAGGTAAATGGATGGGTAAAAAATGGAAAAAGTGAAATTGTCTACTAAATTTTTTTAGTTGTCTCTTCACTTGAGAGGGAAAACTTCAATTTGAGCCTCACATTATTTCTCCCCCTTCATATTTTGTTCCTCCATCTAGGGATGGGCAAAAAAACTGTTGAACCGAACGGAACTGAACCAATATTGAACCGAACTGCTGCATAAGAGTTCCGAACCAAACTCTAAAAAAAAGGGCAACCCGGTGCACTAAAGCTCCCGCATACGCAGGGTCCGAGAAGGGGTCCCACCATTTCGTGTATTGTACGCAGCCTTACTCAGTTTTTACACAAGAGGCTATTTCCAGGACTTGAACCCGTGACCTTCCTGTCACATGACAACAGTTCCGAACCAAACTGTTTAAAAAAAAACCAGAACTGAACTTGAACCATTTCTTTAAGGCTTCTGAACCAAAACAGAACTGAGGCGAAAGCGCACAACCTAGAAAGCAAAAACCATCTCCGTCGCACAACCTGAACCATCTCCTACGAACTGAGATGCATTCCTCCGTCGCCGATCTGTGCCGCACGATCGATCTATCTCCAGTCACCAACCAACAACCTCCTTCTTCTTCTCGGTACCCATTTCAACCCTCCGTCATTTCAAATTTGTCAGTTAAAATACACGAGAAAACCGAAGGTGATTCTGGATGTAAAGATGTGATTCATGCAGTCAAAATACTCGGGAAAATTGAAGCATGATGTGAGGATGTCTCACTCAGTCATGAATTGCTTAAGGCTAGAGAAAGCTTGTTTCCATCTCAGTGATACAAGTTGAAATTGTAACAGATACTAAAATTTCGTCTTGTGAGAAAGCTTTCTCAGTTAGGATCCATCGATTGAGTATGTGATTCAGTTAAAACACAGGAGAAAATTAATCAATTGAAAGTGAAAGACAACTGGTAGTAGGCAGAGGAGTTTTGTTGTCAGCTGACGAATAGGAGCTGGGAGCAGTTCGGTTTTTTTTAAGAACAAAACAGTTCACCAGTTTGAAGAACTGGTTCAGTTCGGTTTGAATTGATCCCTTATAGTTCGGTTCAGTTTCCACACAGTTTTGGTTCAAAACCAAACTTTGTCCATCACGACATGAGAAAAAAAAAAGTGCATTCCTCTATTTAGCAAAATTTTGCTTCTCCTGTTTTCTACCCAACCAACCAAACAAGGAAAAGATAAAATAATCCATAGTATGGATAACTATTTTCTATCGTTTGAAACTTTGAATTGTATAGTAAATAATAACTTGAAACTACCAGAAGAAATGTTATTGTAAAGCTAAGATTAAAAGTACATATATGACTGTAGTATCTAGAGGAATTGAAAAATATGACACATAACTAGAGTATAAAGTATGCAGCAAATAAAATTCTCATCCAATATTTACTACAGATCAAAGAAAATGATTTCACATGACACAGCTCAATGAAAATGATGCCACATGACACACTTAAGTATCATACCATGCATATCTAATCCAGAATCTTTAGTATCTTAGTTTCAGTTATGCAAAAGAAAAGTCCTTGATGAGTGAAGAAATATTTCACGAAACATTTCCATAACCTATTTCACATATATTTTAGCATGAAAAAAAAAAAAAAAAACACTCCATGCATATTGTAAAGCTTCTAAACTAAATGTTACCATTTTCATCATCGCTGCCATTTCCCTGTGACTCGTGAATTGCAAAAGTGCCAAAATCTTCTATATCATCTTCCTCTTCAAATTCAACATATTCCAGTCCTGTTTCTATTTCCTCTTCAATCTGAAAAGATAAAAGAAAGAAACCCGGCTCAGCATATTAACAAGTTAAGTTACTAAGAATTTAGATTTAAACCAAATGACAGCAGAGCAAAATGCATAATTAATAATAAACATGTACCATTTCATCCTCTTCTTCAACAGCTTGAGATTTCTCCACCATATCAATAACTTTTTTGTATGCTTCAAAATTAGCGTTGCATATAGCACCACCTGTCTGGTAAAGTCCGTTTTGAAGGCGTACCAATAGCTCTTTCTCAATAGACTAAGTAATATTCAAAAGAAACAGTGAGGAAAGCAAATATAACCTATAATTTAATGCGCACGGGTAACATTCGGATTAATTATAACCTTTTCTAGCACAGCTGCTTTTTCAGCTTTCTCTTCTCTTCTAGCTTCTCTCTTTACTTCTTTCCTTGGCAGTGTCGTTATTTTCTCCCTGTAAAACAACAACAACCAACATGATCAATCAGGCCATTTTTATGGAAAAACTGCTATGAACATTAACTCAAGACTACAGCCTAAAATATAGAAGATAAAGGAGAAGAATTGTCACACGAATGTAAATTTATAATAGTATTATTGTTATTATTAAAAAGAAGCCAAGGAGAATTAAGTCTCAAACCTTGTTTTCAAAGAAAGTTTCCTCATACGTATCCGCATCTGAGTCATTTTGGTCAATCGTTGTTTTATCTTGTGTATAAGAAGCTTGGGCCAATACATCTGTCAGTGCAGTAAAGGTCAGGCAAGCGACCAATCACGACAATTACTTACAAGTAAAACATCAAATAAATAAAGATTGCATAAACTACGTAGATATGCAGCACCAGATGTTTGTCAATGACTTCAAGTGCCTGCTGGTAATTCCTAGGCAGCTTAACTCTTTCCCACAAATCCTTTGGCGTATGAGCTCTTTCAATAGTTTTCATGTAAAGGTAAAACACACCTACATCACACAATGCAATTGTATCATTACTCGCATACTCTACCATATACTATCAACTTATTGCATTTTCCATTCAAAAGGATACAATACAACCACCGTTTAGGGTCTGTTTTGATTGGCTTATTTGAGTTTGTCTGATCGCATAAGCACTTCTGAGACGGGTTGGGAGAACTTATAAAAAAAGGGGCAGCCTGGTGCACTAAAGCTCCTGCATATGCAAGGTCCAGGAAGGGGTCCCACCATTTTGGTGTATTGTATGTAGCCTTACCCTGTTTTTTACACAAGAGGTTATTTCCACGACTTAAACCCGTGACCTTTCAGGGACGTGACAACAACTTTACCGTTGGGAGAACTTACAAAATCAACTTATTTCCATAAGCCCTCCAAGATAGCTTATTAAAACAGCTTATAGCTTACACGAAAATAGTTTGACTTTATTTTATCTTTTATTTATTATAAAAATTAAGGGCTTACATGATAAGACCTCATGATATAAGCTGCAAAATAAGTTTTTTTAATACAAACAGAGCATTGATCATTGACATGTTACATGAAACAAACCAAATTATTACCTATCAGGCTATCTGAAGAACCAAAATGTCTAAGCAAAGTGAGATATCGAAGTCAATATACAACATAACCTATATGTCATTTTAATCAAATGGGTTGTCGAAAAAAAGTAAACTTTAACATCAACTCAACCAAATCATGCAGTTTTCTCCACACCCCACAAGAATTTGATAACTATATAGCTCAATTCTAGCTGAAATCTAAAACAACAAAAAAGATGAATAAGAAGAAAAGTACCATTGTCTTCACGAATGGTGGCATAGCGACTATTAGCTAAAGGGCATGAACTTCGGTTACAAATTCCAGTGACATTGTAAGGGTTTCTACAAAAAATGCCGGTGGTAATTTTGGTCATGTAACTGCAATGGTTGTGCCTGATAACTTGCCATATAACCTCGTCGTGCTGCATCTTTGTGATCAAATTTTAAGGATTTTACTTTCAGTTTTGAGGTTTTAGGGTTTAAAGGGAATGGTTTCGATGCAGGGTTTTCAATTTGGTGCTATAACTCTAAATTTTTTCCTATTTGGTCCCTCAAATATACCCACATCAGTCAAATTGATCTAACTCCGTTAGTTTTTTAATGTCTTATACTTTGATATGATTTAAATTGTTGGATTGCATGTCCATTATATAGTGAATCAGCAGCATCTAATTTTTTTCACTTTTCATCATTTTCCCCTTCTCTCTCCTCACGGCATCATCATCTTCCCTCTTCTTCTTCCTCTAAAAAAGTCCAGAAACCTAAAAATCACAAATTTCATGACCCAATTCAACTTTCATCCTTAAAAAATTAAAATTGATCATCACCAAGTTTAGGTTAAACCCTAAAATCACAAAATATAAAAACACTCAATTCAAATCACATTCCAAAACTAAAAAATCAATCAAAACCCAGTTCTAATTTCAACAAAAAAAAAACATGTAATCTCCCTTCCTACTATTGTACCATAAAAACCCCAACAAACCAAATGGGTCTGAGTTTGAAGAAAACAAACATATGCGTATGCTTCAAAGTTACTTTAAATTACAAGAAAATTAAAAGATACGAGAATGATGAAAATGGATCTTGACACTTAATGATGTACATTAAACCAGCCTTAACATACGGGTCATGTTCAACCATCGGCGTCGCTGCACATCTAGGTCGCGTTCATCTCTTTATTTGCAGACGTTTAAGGGTTTTTTTTTCAATATGTTTTCTGGGTATATGAGAGAAGTGAAAATTTTGAAAGTTATTTATGAGAAGAACAAGAGAAAAGCACATAAGGGTAATAATAAAGATCGAAACTTTGTTGATTTTGTGTTTGCATTTGAACAAGATTGTTAGAAGATGAAGAAAATTGTTGTTG
>Ga0315914_1011337_pt1 | contig 10714 bp, 10 predicted proteins | sample MpolenodulesMG_FD_203920 | JGI IMG/M metagenome (GOLD analysis project Ga0315914, IMG submission 203920) | Medicago polymorpha root nodule microbial communities from Los Angeles, California, United States - elongated nodules | ecosystem: Host-associated > Plants > Roots > Nodule | place: USA... | reverse complement strand
TAAACTTGCATTTATTTTTCTTCTTTCTTTTTAAGACTCACGTGAGTCTTTGGCCTTTTGATGCTTATCATTCTTTTTGTTGCAAAGCCTTGCCATGACATATAGATTACTTTCCTTTTTAGTGTCATTCATTAGTTGTAGCTTTTTATCATCTTTTGGTGAGACAAAGGGAATATTTTGTTTTTGCTTTCAATGATGCACATGCTGTAGCAGAAAGTGTATGTGTGTCCCTTGCTATCTTGAGAAATTCTATAAGCTTAGAATGTTCTTCTCTTTAACAAGAACATTCTTCATGAAACATTTCTCACAAAACATATTAGTAGATAACAAGTTAAAAACTATAAATTGTTTGTGATCTTTAAAACATCAAATAAGGATTTTGTCCTCAACAGTTGTTTCTAATGTGGCTGATAAGGAGGGGTTTACCACTGTTGTTTCCAAGAGCAATCAGAAGAAGAATAAAAGTTATCAAACCCGCTCCCGGGGTTTGTTACCAAATCCGTCTCTATAAAGATTCTTTATTGTCTCTTATCTTTCGCGATGGAAATGGTCACATAGTTACATGTATGGTTTGTTGGGACAGTATGCCCGAGTTTGTTCGGCGGGACTTTTTTAGGGACCGTTATGGGTTACCTAATTTTCATTTTCCGTTATTTCTTTTTCTTTTTGAGGGTTCAATTTGTCCCCCCCTCTTGTACATATTTTTCCTTTTTTTTCTATATATTTAATATATGAGTGAGTGGCACAGGATTGGAGCTTCCTGGGGGTGCCGACCTAGTCGGGATGTCCATCTAATCCTTGATGTCTTCCTCACTCTTGATTCAGTAAAAAAAAAATATAGATAAATTGCACTTAATATCATAAAGAACGAGTTTTGTTTGCCAAAAATAAAATAAAAGTAAAGAGCAAAATTAGATCACATCAACAGAGTCCACGGTTACTTAATATGAGTAATTATGAGCCTTTGATTAAAATAAAACGGAAGGCTAGTATTTGGTGTCAATATAAAGTTTGATACCTAGTGTCAATGGATCCTATATATATATATATATATAAGGTTTGGTACAATATGAGGGTCTATTTTAGCAAGCTGCACTTTTTCCTTTATACATAAATACCCATATGTTTGCTTTTTGAGAAAGAGAAAAGGAAAGGACAAATATGTAATTAAGTTTGAATCATTAATGTTTTTTTTGTTCTCTCTCTTTCGGTTCCCTTCTGTTCTACCTCCCTTTTTTCCTTACTCTCACTCTTAATCCTTAGATAATAAAGAATCAAGCATAGAAAAATGAAGATGGAGAAGAACCTTATGCTCTCAATCTTGCTTCATAGCTTCTTTGTTAGAGGCACAAACCTTTGTTTAGCTTCAAAGAATTTGGTAAAATTAAGTAGTTTTTTTTTATCTCTATTCAATATTCAACAACAATCATAATCACAACACTTACATCCATGGATAACGCTCTCCCAACAAACTGTCATTGCAACCAAAATCAACAACAACACAGAACTTCCAAGGACGAAAATGAAGTCCGGTTGAAACCGGCCATTGATAATATTTCCTCAAATAACCTTAAAATTGTGTGGGATCCTGAAAATCAGATTCAAACAAGCACACAAATTATATTTTGTATTCCTTTCTTATTGTTCCCCTTATTTTTTACTTGAGAGTTTCATTCAAAAAAATGGATCAAGGACAGTTAAAGTTTTGAAATTTTTGTTATGGATTCAATTGGGTTTCAAAGAATTTTGTTTCTACTGTGAACTTTGTGATTAGGGATAAAATTGTGTTGAACGTGGAGTCGTGAAGATGATGATTAATTTAAAAATTCCCTTGCGAGTTATTGTATTCGTGGTGCAGGTTCAAGCACTTTGACAAAACCAAGAAGAGCAAATCATGGAACGCATCACACTAGGAGACTATGGGAGACTTGACAACCTTGATGAGGTGGCTCAGGGTTTTCAACCAGCAAACCCTGTTTTCTTTGACATCAAAAACTCAGTTCTCAATACCCTTAAAGTGAATCAATTCTCAGGTAAGGATGATGAAGACTGTAACATTCATCTGACCGACTTTTTAGAAGCTTGCAATACTATCAATCCGGATGAAGTCTCAGAGTCAGACAAACGACTCAGGTTGTTTGGATACTCTCATAAGGGGCATGCCAAGGATTGGTTTAATGCATTGCCCAGCGGAAATATAGCCACTTAGGACTAGCTTAAGGAGGCCTTTCTTAGCCGCTTTTTTCCTACGACCAAATACATGGAAAAGGGTGGGAAATCTCTAGTTTTCAACAAGAAGACAGAGAGAGCCTCTATGATGCATGGGAGAGATACAAGTTGCTGCTTAAGGGGTGTCCAGAATATAAGTTTTTTGCAATGGAGGTGATCCTTATTTTTACTAATGGTCTTAAGGCCCAAACTAGAATGCTTCTAGATGCTTCTGCAGGTGGTTCAATGAAAAACAAAACAGCTGCAGAAATAAGAGAGCTTATTGAAACCATGTCTTTGAACGAGTATAGATTTCAAGGTAGCGATAGGAATGTTGCCAAAAAGAAAGAAATGCTGAAACTTGAAAGCCATGATGCTTTACTTGAAAGTCAAAGGCTGCTTGGCGAGAAAATGGAGCAAATAGCCAAAAAATTGGAATCACATGAAGTAGCAAAACTATCAACCAATGGCTAAGGATGTGATTTTTGTGAGAAATCTCATGAAGCAGGAGCATACCTCCCTGCAAGTTTGGGGTTATCTGAAGAGCAAATGAAGTTTATGGGAGCTATTACTAGGCATCAAAGGTATCCTTTTTCTAACAACTTTAATTCTATTTGGCCAAATCGTTCAAACTTCTTTTTAGGTGGAAACAATGGTTTCCAATCTTCTCAAGCCACAAATTCACAATAGCACAAGAAAGGTCTAGAGGAAACTCTTGAACAATACACGAAGTCGACTCAGACTCAAATTGAGTCTTCAAAAAGTCAAGAAGAAGCCAGCAGAAATAATGAAGCTTGTATTAAGAATTTGGAGACTCAAATTGGGCAGATTTCTACACAACTCATTTCTTTTGAAAAATCAAATAGTGAGGAGTGCAAGATGGTGGTAAGTGGTTCAAAAGAAGATAACATTAAGGAAGATGATGAGCTAAAACACCAAGTAAGTCAATCTAACTCTCTAAAAGTCCCACTTGAAAAATATCAAAAGAGAGAAAGAAAGGTTGATAGGATGAGAACACTCTTAGAAACCATAGAACATGTCAATGTTACTTTACCGTTTGTGGCTGCTCTTGAACATGACCCTATCTATTTAAAATTTACAAACAAGTTTCTAGTCAAACAACGTGAACTTCGAGAAATCGAGGAAGCACGGAGAATGGTTTGTCGCCAAACATCACATAGGGAGCCATAATGGTTGACTAAAAGGTTTGAGAAAACTCGGAAGGGAAAGGAACAAATTAATTTGGGTAGGAGAGAAACTAGAAAGGAGATATCCCAAGAATAACCTAGTGAGAAAGAAAGCTTAGTTCAAGTTAAATTAGAAACTAAGGAAAAAGACGAAGGAATATTTGCTGGAAAAAAAAAACTATACCAACCATGGATATGATGTCTATGATAGGAAAGAATCCTACTAGGAAAACTAGGATAAAATTAGGAAGCCAAGGGAGTGATAGGGTATCAGAGACAAAAGTTAATGAGGACACATCACATGTCTTAGGAGAGGGCGAGCCGCTAGAGGGAAAGATAGGAGTTGATGATCGTTTGGAAGGTGAAAGTGTTTAGGATCTCATCAAAGCTCTAGAAAGGTTTAAAGTCAATATGGCCATCAAAGAAATGGTGGAAAAGAGTCCATGTTGCATGAAATTCTTGCAGGAACTCTTAAAGCTAGATGAGGAGCCTTCTAAGGAAAAATTTATTTCTGTAACGGAAAATTGCTGTTTTGTTCAAGATTTTCATATACCCAAAGAGGAAGGAGACCCTGGATGCTTTAACGTTCCTGTTTCTATAGGAAACAATTTTGTGGGTGAAGCCTTATGTTATCTCGGGGCAAATAGCAATCTCATGTCGTTATCCACTTTTAACCGTTTTGGAGGACTAAATTTACGTCCTTGCTTTATGGACATTGGTCTTGCAGATGGCGGAGAAGCAGAACTTGCTGGGATGGTCATACACATGATGATTGACATTGATGGATTCAAATTCAAAATCAATGTCATTGTCTCAAAGAATGAAAAAAAGCAAGACTTCCCATTGATTTTTGGTCGATCATTCTTAGCAACTGCCAAAGCGTTGATTGACTTATAATAGAAGGTGTTTGTCAGGTCCAATGGGTACTATCAATGCTACAAGGTGAGTCCATTGTCATCCAATGGTTACAATGAGGGTATGTAGGTTACTGAAAATTGGGAAAATTTCAAAGAAATGATAGAAATTCCAGTGGATCAGAACCTGAAGAAGACAAGGAAGAGGACTCATGGTCTGAACAAGTTTATGAATGGTCGAATCTAGAAGAAGACTATAGATGGTCAAACTATGAGGAAAAGTCAGAAGAGGAAGACATAGAACCTGGAGGGTTGGGGTTCCCAAGCTAAACCTGGAGGAATGGGAGGCAACCCATTTCTTTATTTTTCAAGTAATTTTAAATTTCAATCATTTATTTTATATAGTCACTCTTTCTCGCGATTTCATTCTTTTATTGTTGCAAACTCGCGACTAGGCTCGTTGTTTTTACATGAATTGCATAACTTTCCCTTTCAAAAAAAAAATTCATCTTGGAGAATTGTTCCAAGCATTGTCAGCAGAGGGCTGCCTTACTTCCAAAGTTCAAGAGAGAGCACGATAACTATTGGAGCTTACAACGGAAGATACTCAGAAAAAGTCATCACTACAATTCTGTATAGCATAACCGGTGAGATTTTGAGACATTTATATATATATATATATATATATATATATATATATATATATATATATGTTTCTACTCTTTGCTTTCATTATGAGTGTTCCATGTTGGATTGCTATTTTTGCTCGAAATTTTGGTCGTTCTCTACGGACTATCAGTTGTATTGTCAAACACACGAGACATTTGTTTTTTTTGTACCTAGAGCCTTTTTCAAGCCACCCTGAATATTATTTTTCCTTTGTGAAACCACTTTGAGCCTCCATGCAATATCTTTTTTTCTTTCTTGGTTACTTTTATGTGACTTTGAATCATGTCACAAGTTTTGAACCAAATTGATTATATCTGTTTAATTTCCCTATTGAAGTTAGATAGGTTAGTGAAATACTTGTCATGGTTTGAAATTAAGTTTGGGGTTGCTCTTTTGAATTATCAACATTCTAAGTTTGGGGTGGGGTACTAGTAGAACTTGGTTATCAAAGAAAAAAGGAAAAAAGGAAAAATAAATAATCAAGAGACTTAAACAAAAGTTTAGTCCCTTCAAAAAAGAATAAGAAGTTTTACTAGAGCCCAAATTATTTGAACTGGCTACTGATGACATGTCATCTTACGTTATTCTTAACATGTTTTTGAGTCAATTTTAGTAGGTTTTAGCATAAAAGAGGAGGAGTATTAGAACGATTGTCTATGATTTCGGGACTTTTGTAATGTTTTCTATATTTGAGTCTGTAATTCTAGTTTTCCCGAAACATAGCAATTTTAGGGGGTTTTTGAAGTAATTTACGAAGAAATCATGCAAATTGGCATATCAAAGACATCTGAAGAATTGTCAAGACTTTGGGAAGACCAAGAATGAAGATTCAAGAGGCCTCATGAGACTTTATATAGGGAGGAATTATGTTCCCAAGTTTCGAGGCAAGTTATTTGAAGACAAAGACCTAAAAACGACAAAAATCGGAGAAATTGGGCCAAGAAGCACACAACCATACGCCTAGGGTATATGTGATGCGCCCCAAGCATCTCAAATGCGAGGGGCGCAGGTGTAATTTTATTCGTTTTTGTGGGTAAAGCCCGCGTTTTTAGCCCAAACCCAGTTAAAAATCTCCACTATAAATACTAGCCTTCCTCATTCAGAATTTCTTGTTCAGAACTATGAGAGTTCAAGAGGAAGGCTACTTTGGAGCTTCGGGAGAGAATCTATCTTCTCCTTGATTTTCTAGGGTATGTTTCAATTACCATTGAATTAGCAAGACTCTGCACATAAGGATCACCGTGCGATCAACAGGTGCAATTAGCCATCGGAGTGATAAACCAAAGTTTGTTAGTAACGTCTCAACGACCTCATCACTTGTATAGTCTACCTAAGAAAAATAAACGTGAAATTACTGTTATTTAATATATCCAACAATATAGACAGGAGGGATTCGAAAAATCCTAACCGCTGCTACTTTTCTGCAACAAAAAAATAGGTAACTTGCTCTGTTTCAAATAGATAAAAATTGTAAGACTTTCTATCCCTTTTATCTTTTATATCGTCAACTTATAAAAATAAGTTGAAATTCTGGCGGGCTAACTTCATGATGTTTTATACGATGTTTCAACATCAGACACAAACAAAATGTTGAGTAAGATGTTTCAACATTGAGCTAGCAGAAAACAAACAGATCAAAGAAAATATAAAGACAGAAACATGAATGGAACAGTTGGTTTGTTAACCCAGTTCGGTGACAAACACACCTACTCTGGGAGCTACCAAGCCAGGAACATCAGACTCAAAAGGTCCCTTTCCCAAGTATAATTAAGTTAATATTTTCTATATTCAAATTACAATTAAAACAGAAAAATACAATGTATTCTTAGACTGATGTGAAGAAAACAAAGATCAGTACGAACAGCAGCTTGTAACATATCTTGATATAAAAAAATACAATAGCACCAATAAGTTCTCTTCCTTTTCGTAGACTCATAATTTCAAGGACCGAGTATGTTAGGAGCATCACAAAGGCTTCCATACAGATAAGTAATAATCATACTGTCATATAAACAAATCTAAAATCCACGAAGAACATATAATTTACCCAAATACTATTAAATCTATCATCTCTCATCTCTCATCCTACTATCACTCCTTATTATAAACCATCTCATGGAGTAACACCATATTACAACAATATTAACTGTCTGATAAGAAAATGTTCTACTGCTGCCAACCATACTGTTGGTTGCGATTCCCACGACCAGCAGCCGATCCACCATATGGAGGACCACCTTGAGGATAATTTGGAGCTCCAAAGCCACCTCCACCGCGAGGACCACCACCAGTTCCTGCAGGCATACCACTAGACCCGTAAGGTGCCCCCCGCCCTTGAGGAGGATATGGTCCACTGCCATAACCAGCACCCCCTCCTTGACCTCCACGATTTGGATGATTGTATCCCCCACTAGGGTTCCCACCCGGAGGATACCTTCCCGGACCACCAGAGGGACCTCGAGGCTTCCCATAATGATGGCTAGGTCCTGCAGCACCTGCTGGTTGAGAGCCATGAATAAGGTGGTTAGGACCTTGCCGCATTTGGGCATGTCCACCCTGCTGAATCGGAGGAAGACGGGTATGCTGCTGTGGATGCTGCATTTTAAGACGCTTGGCATTTTCTTCATTTTGCCGTTGTTGCTGACGCTTTTTCTTGGTCTGAAACTCATGTGATGACTCGTACTTGGGTAAACTAAGGAAAACATGAGGGTAGTGATGAGTTGAAGCAGAGTAGAAAATAATTAATTGATGGATACAAAAATCTTAGGAGAGGAAGGAAATAGTGGACATTTATCTCATGAATATCAGAAAAGTAAATTTATTTCTATTTTGAAAATGAAAAACTCAAGTGTATGGGAGGTCTACCTCTTGGGATCACATGGTAATGGATCAGTCCAGAAGTACTCAGCATCAAGTGCGTCTTTGGCAGGAATTCTCTATGGCAGAGAAATTAAATGAACAAATCAAGAAATTAATTATTCATCATAAAAGCATGCTCGATATTAATGCCATCGGATACACCTAAAAACAACACAACCCAATTCATTCTTATGTGTCACCAACATTATGTTATCAACTAATTATCAGATTTTGATCACATTACAAAAGTCACTCGACCAAACTAGATGTATAGCATTTTATCATAAGCTCAAAACGCAATTTAGCAACAAGGTGCATAATATTACTGAAATGGTAGACAAACTACCACTAAACATGATCAAATTAAAGAGGTTGAATAAATTACGATAAACTGTAATAGCATGGACCCGTAACCATGTAAAATAACAAGTATACATTTAATTAGCAATTAATATATAGGACCCACAGTTGATGAAGTGATATACCTGAGCTGGATCAAGTGTGAGCATCTTCTCCAACAATTCCAATGCATGGCGATCAAAACTAGAATTCGAGTCACAGACAAAAGCTATTCAGATTAAATCAGCTAAAAGATAATGAAAAATAGTATAACGTTTATTACTCTTATTTTTAATAAAAACGCACATATGAATAATCATGCTCGTAATCTGATACTTACTGTCTAAAAACTTCCCTCAGACGCCTTTTCATCGGTCTTGATGGCTTAAACTGATTGTACCAAGGAGTCTTAGTAACTCCAGGCCAGTTCACCTCATCCGGTGCTCCACACAACTCAAAAATCTTGTTCAATTGCTCTGGCTACAATAGTTACAAAGAATACAGGCATTACCCTCAAGTTGTATTAAAGACAATTATACACTGTAAGCTTTCCACAGTCAAAATATTGAGTAGGTTAGATCTAGCAATCATGCCAGACATTGTAATTATTATGCCATCTAGCCCTGTGAGAAATATATAAATCACATCGCCAGTTGGTTTAAGCATATAATGGAAAAAACATACATATCATCATTGATCTACTTGATAAAATGAACATTTTCAGACGTAAACCAGTATTCAGATTTGGCACCATAACTACAAAGCCACTAAGATAAAGACAGAAAGGCTGAGCAAGTGATATTAAAAATCTCTCCCTTTAATGCATAGCTGAAATGAGTTCTGAAAATGTAAAGGATTACACCAAACCTGGCCAAAAAAAAATTTCAAGACAATCATTGAACACTTTACCCCTATCTCTGCTCAAGATTATATATGAAGTATCGCTAACCTCATCTTTTCCAGGAAAGATGGGCTTCCCGTGCAAAAGCTCAGCGAAAATGCACCCAACAGACCACATATCAACAGCTGGCCCGTACCTTGTTGTCCCCAATAGTAACTCAGGGGGTCTAAATACATGATGAAATAAATCAATGTGTGCCTTTGGCCATTTCATAACACTGCCCTCCCAAATTAACTTAGGCAACACTAATATTAAACCCAGTACTAGAGACATGATATAATCAAGATAAATTACCTGTACCATAAAGTGATGACTCGATTTGTAAGGTTGGCATTATGCTCATTTGAAAATGACCTTGCCAATCCAAAATCTGCCAGCTTCAGATTACCTTCGTTATCTATGAGAAGATTTGAGCCTGCAGAGAAACAAAATAAATCACATGCGAGTACAGATTTGGTAAGACCTAAAATCAAAATCAAGATCTTGGACATGTAACACTTTGGAAGAAATTAACAAAAGATAACCTTTGATATCACGATGAAGCACTTGATTGACATGACAATAGTGAAGTCCCGTCAAAAGCTGCCTCATGTAACACTTCGAAAGAAAATAATGACTCAAGAATCAATATAATATTAATTATTAGTATATGAATATGAATTTGCATTTCAACTGGCATACCTTAATCTGGGGGACAGTAAATCTCATGCCAGGCCGGTCCGCAAGACCTGTTAAATCATGATCCATATATTCGAAGACCATATATATGCCCCCTTTGTATTTGTTGCCATCTGTGCAATCCCAAAACCAAGTGATAAACAAAAAATGAGGCAGGAAGTTATAAAAAATAAAATAATCCAAAGGCAAGTAGTGGGTATGTATATTATGAGTAGCGCTATATAGCACGACTCCTTTGCCGACGAATTTCGACGAATGCATATGTAATCTACTCCTTTTCCTAAGTTAGGTTTATTTGTTTCTCACAATATAAATGGTAAGAAAATATTGTATCTTTTTACAAAAAAAAACTTATGTCTACCATTGAAAAAATATTTCAGTCAAGAAAGGATTGGCTTAAGCATCACCATATGACGGAACAACAAAACCCATACCAATTCCTCACGTAACGGCCTCAACAAATAAAGGGAAGTTGGTGAGGGTATGAGGAAGATGAAAGTGACATGATGGACCATGTGATTGGATTTGAGAAAGCAGAAAGAGAGAAAAGACAAAAAAGGTCACCGCAAATAACTGGGATGAACGAACGCAGTGTTGTTATGTTTATGTTATGCAGTTTGTGACAAAGATAGAAGGTGAGTGAGTTTGTGACTCACCGAGTAATGAAACAAGCAAGGGTATTGTGACTCGCTATTTGCTTTATGACAGTTTATATTAATGGTTAATCAATATAACAGTGGAGAGTTTATAGCAGTTAGGAGCCTTCGTCATTTTGATATTCGTGGGGTTAGTGCAAAAATGATTCGCACACCTAAATTGACATCGGGGAGAATCGAACCCAAAGACCTTGTGGAGGAGCACAGTCCAAAGCCTCAAACCAACACCATCAGGCCAATACGATACAAAAACGCAGCAACTGATTAACTCGATGAAATAGAACAACACTTACCTGGCCTTCCTTGATCATCTTTCTCAGGGCCTGGAGACGTAACGATTTCCTTTAACTTGATAACATTTTC
>Ga0315914_1011334_pt1 | contig 10717 bp, 9 predicted proteins | sample MpolenodulesMG_FD_203920 | JGI IMG/M metagenome (GOLD analysis project Ga0315914, IMG submission 203920) | Medicago polymorpha root nodule microbial communities from Los Angeles, California, United States - elongated nodules | ecosystem: Host-associated > Plants > Roots > Nodule | place: USA... | reverse complement strand
ATATAATACATATAATCTTTTTAATAATAATTAATTAATTAATAATATTATTATTATTGTTGTTGGTGTTGTTGTTGTTGTTGTTGTGGTTGTTGTTGTTGTTGTTGTTGTTGTTGTTGTTGTTGTTGTTGTTGTTGTTGTTGTTGTTGTTGTTGTTGTTGTTGTTGTTGTTGTTGTTGTTGTTGTTGTTGTTGTTGTTGTTGTTGTTGTTGTTCTTATTATTATTATTATTATTATTATTATTATTATTATTATTATTATTATTGTGTTGAAGAATTATAGTGGTTTAAAAATGCTAGACCGTCATTGTTATTTTTGAGAGGGGAGACCGTCGCTGTTGTTATGAAGTCAGTCAAGGGAGAAGGACAAATGCAAAAGTCCCTTTAAACCATCATAAGTGTCTAGCATACATAATTATATGGAAAATATGCAATTTAGAAGTCAGTCAATGAAAAAAGATAAGGGTCTAGCATACATAATTATATGGAAACTGCTAATGTGTCTTAGAAAAATTCCACACAATTTAACGAATGACTTTTAAACACTGATTTTCTATCTTTTAATTATCTTCCTTGAGCATTTTTATTGTTATGTACTTTCTCAGGTTACATGTATAAGCAACTTTTCTTTTGTAGATTTATTAAATAATTGATGTATCTAAATTATAATATAGTTCAGATGCATCATTTTTTTTCACTAAACATCATCATCATCATCATCATTTATTTATGAATCTGAAAAAAGCAAAAGTTACTTATAGTTGTGACCGAAAGAAGTATTCTTTACATTAAAAATTATCTTCATTTCTTTCATTTGAAGAGACAAAGAAACAAATAAGTTCAACAAATATTTTTGAGTTATATGAATTTATAAGCTATGATCATAAACTAGTATATTTTGTTTGTTGTTAAATACACCTAATTAGAAAAAGATTTTTGTTTAATAGACCCCTCAAAATTGCCTACTTGTCTAAAAAAATTGATTGAAAGTTATGATCTGATCGTAATATATACACACAAAAACAAGAACTCTGCTCTTTACCCAACACGTTTTGCTCATTCCCAACACAAATTCTAATATTACCCATGTGCAAGTTAACTCACGCTAGTGTTGATTTTGTGTGACTTAAGTCACGCTGCGTGCTGTTTTAAAGGCAGTCAGAACCTCGTTTCCTATTTTCCCATCTAAAATCATAAAATATCTCTCCAATCACCCAAATCCGAAAATCCTTCCACTTCAAATCAAACAACACTCCAATAACAAGTAAGTTTTCTTAATCAAACACCATTAACCTTTTTATGTTGATATGTTAGATTTTTTTTCTCTTAAATTAGATTTTTTTAGTTTTAGGGTTTTGTTTAAATTTTGATTTTTTTTGCATGAAATGATACAATGTTACATGTAAATGACTTATATTGCTTAATTATTTAGATGTTTGCAAGTTAATGTTGTAGTTATGAGTTTTAAGGTTTATGTATAATTTGCACTCCATGTGTTTGATGAAATGTTTGAATGAGTTTTTCATTGATTGTTTAATTTTTTCTGGTGTAGGTTTGAAACAATGACCGATTTGTTCAGTGTATGCATACGCTTCAACGGTGAAAATCCTCAGATGTTCAAGGTTCGGTACATTAATGTCACGTTAAAAGGTCTCAAGGATCAACTTGATGAAATCAACCAAGAACTCAACCCCGGAGCAACAAGGAGGGTGAAATACATTTTGTATGAACGTCCAACGTTGGACGACGGGAGAATAACGTTCAGTCGGCTAGAATTAAAGAACGACAACGACGTGAGGAGCATGTTCTCAATTTTTTGGCAGCACATCATGTTCCCGTATATTGATGTGTTTGTCGCATTGTTGTGACCGCCTGAAGATATTCTCAACAGTTTGATTCCGCCAGAAGAACACGATTAGGTAGCACCATTATTATGTACTGTCTTTATTTTGTTGGAATTTAAGTTTAATTCTTGTTAGTTTGCTGAAGATGTTTGTATTGAAGTGTCTTATACTTAGGGTAAAGGTTTGCAAGTCTGTTTGAAAACTCAAAAGAATAAAGATAACACAACATGTATTCTGCAAAATCAACTATATAGGTTTTCACATTGAATTCCTTTGTATAATATGAGTGTCACGGAAGGGAATGCATCTTTAAGGGGTACCTTTGAGTTTGATCGTGCTCCTCTGTCAATTGAAACTAGTCAGTTGGTAGGGCAGTAAGATTAAACTCAAAACAACCTCTTGGAAAACATTCCTTTATGTGATGACGGGAATGCACCTCTAAGGGGTTTCTTTGAATTGGATTGTGCTCCTCTGTCAATTGAAACTTGTCAGCTGGCAGGGCAGTAAGATTCATCTCAAAGCAATCTCTTGGAATGCATTCCTTTATGTGATGACTTATCTTATATGAGGGAATTAGATGTGAAAACTCATATAGATGACTTTATAGGATACATGTGTTGTTCTATTCATTCTTTTGAGTTTTCAAACAGACTTGCAAATTTTTACACTAAGTATACGACACTTCAATTCCGACATTTTCGTCAAACTTTCAAGAATTAAATTTAAATCCAACATCATGATGATACCATATATATTTAGTGAGAATGTAAAGTAATGTAGATGAAATTAAAACTAAATAAAATTGTGTATTTTTTTAATTGATTTTGTGTAATTGTGTCAATACGCAATTTTTATTCGAATTCACGCTGGGTTTATTTAGTCTTTATTTGAATTTATCTATTCAATACGCAATTTTTATTCGAATTCACGCTGGGTTTATCTAATCTTTATTCCAATTTTTATTCGAATTCACGCTGGGTTTAATTAGTCTTTATTCGAATTTATTTATTCAATACGCAACTTTTGAAGTAGATAAAATAGTCACAAGGAAGAGGGTTTGAATTGTGACCCTTTAAAAATTAACCTGTAACTTAAAAATGATTCTCAAGTTGTTTACTTGGAATAGTTAAGTTAGTGGAATGATTTCAGAACGCTATGAAGTGTTTATGCAAAAGCAACTCAAATAAATAAATGTGTTTGTGTGTGTAGTGTATACTGAAATTAAAGAGTATAGAGAAGAAAAGAAGAACACACACAGATTTATAGTGGCTCACCCAATGTGGGCTAGTCCACTCCTCACAATCTTGTGAGAGTTTCTACTATGATGCTTGAGATAACCTCTCAAATCCTGCACCTTACAATATTGTTCACCTGAACAATTACAACAATAGCAGGCTTGCACCTTCTTGCTAAGTTACCCACTTAGACTTTTACAACTTCTGCTCAAACTAACACTTTAGTATCCCCTAAAGCTAGATGAGACTTTCTTTACAATTTGTTTGGAGTTTGAATGATTGAAATCAGACAAGAGAAGAAGAATGGATGAAGAAGTTTATCTTCAAAGAGATAAGAGAGAATTGATTTACACTTTCAAAGACTTCTTGGAATTTTTGTGATGATCAATTTTTTGCTAATGCTTCACAACACTTTTATGTTGTTTTTCTTGTATGCTTTACAATGATGCAAGTAATGCTGAGCATTTCACTTCTATTTATAGAATTTTTTGGCTCTTGTAGCCGTTGGAGGGTGACCAATGATCTTGTGCCATGTGTCTTGGGACCCACTAGCTTTTACTTGAAAATCTGGGTGAAGATTCTGAACATCTGAATGTTGTTGTGTTCTTGAGGATACATCAGAATGTTGTTGCGTTCTTGATGATCTTCGTCTGGGTTCATCATCTATGAATGTATATGAGTTTATGGGTTTATCATATGCATGTCAGATGAATTTCAAGGCATTATCCATGAGTAGTGTCATTTGCACTAACATCAGAATGTTGCTGGATAATGCTTTTTCAGATTTGCCTTGCAATGCGTGCAGGAGAGAGGAAAGTGGATTCTGCATCTTCATGTCCATGCTTTGAGGGATTGTGTGGTCCATGTACAGTATCAACTCTCATACGTGTCTTACTCTGATTGAATGAGACAAGATTTCCTTTTTGCTTTTGCTTTTTGATTTTCACCTATTGTACTGTTCACAGTTTAAAGCATGTGTTGAGCTGAACATTCTGATCATCAGAATGTTCCTTTTGTTTCACTTAGGATGACCTGTAAGACTTCCATTTGATGTAATCAAATCCTAATAGTGAAACAACAATGAAGAGCAGTGATTGTAACATCTAGGATGATATTCTCTTTAGAATATTCCTAGTACTTCAATGTTCATAGTCTTTAATATACATTGAATATCCTTTTTGACATTAATCTTGTAAATGCCTTTATTGCTTGATTGATCAATGCCAATGTACTTTACTGGAAATTTGTTCATGTCACGTGTGCCTTGCATGTTCATGATAATGTTCTTGAGTTTCTGGGCTTGTATAAGAATAACCTTCTGAACTCTGCTTGAACATTCTGATATCTGAGCAACATTCTGAACTAACTTTCTGAACTCATAGTTAGTTCATGAATTCAAATGTGCTTTGATTTCTTGTATCTTGGTATGATTTAAACATTATTCATGTCTTAGTTAACCACTCAAGAGCACAAGTTAAATACCAAAAAATTAATCAAAGTCCATTAATTCCTTAATCATCAAGGTTTATTATCTTTGATATTAATTAGGGATTTTCTTCAACAACTTTTATTTGAATTCACTTTATTCGAATTTATTTATTTAATACGCAATCATAAAATAAATGCAAATATTAACAAAAATAAATGAACAAAAATAATAGACATAAAATCTCATTTTATTAATATAATTGATACATTTACAATGGGGTAAAACTAAATCTGGGGTAAAAAGAAAACCACAAGAAAACCAACCTCCCTGGAGTAATATTAAATCTGCTTCGTTTTATCTCAAGAAGGCTGGTCACCAATCATCTTAAGTTCAAAGCAACCTATTGAAATTTTCAAAGATGCCTCTTTTTATGAAAGGTCAGGGATGGAAAAACAACATTGTTGTTGTAGAAGAAAGAAGAGGAGAGTAAGGAGGAGAGAATGTGAGATGATAGTGTGAGAAATGGTGAAGGTTGGAAGGGTATTTATAGGGGGTTTAGGGTAACATAGGTTTTAACTACACTAATGCAGTCAAAAACGTGTAAATTGGTGTAAAAAAATGTGTAAAATCAATTAAGAAAAGTCAAGAACCACCTGAAAAACGTGTTGTTTGTGTATGAACCACCGACCAAGCTGTGTGAGTTAACTCACGCCACCGGCCAAAGACACTTGAGTTAACTCACGTTGTATGAATGAGGAGCGTGAGTTAACTCACGCTGCATGAATTAACTCACGCAAGGACATTTTAAAAATTTCAGTTGAGAATGAACAAAATGTGTTGGGTAAATAGCATAATTCCAAAAACAATCAATCCAGAATTACGTCCCAATCAGAAGCAAAATTGAAGGATCTATTTAGCAACCATCGTAGAAAAAATTCAAATATAAAAAAGAAAAAAATTGCCCAAACATTCAAGCGCCCAAAAATTGGTAAAACACAAGTCAAGCATATCTGATATATCTGATGGTGCATTGTGCATAATTCTTGTTTTTCTTAACTTAATTTTCTTTTTGAACTAGGCAAAATAGAGCCAAATTGATATTATTTGCCTCCAGCCACTAAAAACAGATATGCTTTTGTTTATTGATCTTTAAAGTCTTTATGGATCTTTCAATTCCATTGCTCCATACAGAGAGACTTCCTTAATCTCAAAAGGGTCTAAACCATTTAGACTTTAATTTGCTTGAGACTCATAGGTATATCAAACTATCCAAAATACCCTCAAACGGCAATTACCTACCATTCGGACAGTTAACTACAATTTTGAAGCAAATGGTAGTTAGTTATCGTTCAATAGATGCATGTGAGCAATTGTTAGATGCCTAAAGAGCAAACCTCTGATCATTATAGGTCTTGGTTCTCTTGAAGATTGTCACATTCATTTCTCATAAATCATGAGACTTATCTTCTCAAGCTCATTGAGCCAAAATGTCATGTGTTCGCTTTCATAGGTAAGTGGCATGACTTTCTAGCTTATATGGAGATAGTCTCAAAGGTGTCTTATATGTAGTTTATACGTCCACAAGGCCTCATCTAAGCTTATATGAGCAATCCTTAACAGTTTTTTTCTTTTTCATGATTCTCTCAACTTCTTTTCTATAGACATTATTGGTCCACTAGTTTGTGTGTGATAAGGGTAGCGATTGTGTTTGACATCATAATATTTCCAAAAATCTGTTGTAGAAATTATTGCTCCATTACTTATGATAACTCTAAGCACTCCAAGTCTAAAAATTATGTTCATAAAATTCACCACAATTTGGAAATCATTGACTGCGTATTCAACTTCCTCAAACCCATTTGAAGCACATAAGCCTTTTTAAACATAGAAGAAACATACATCCATTACAACAAATATAAATGGAAGCATAATAAAAGCTATCATAGATTTATGTGAATCTCTCCATGGACAAGACTAAAAGAATGTACTCATTGACATCAAAAACAATCTTTGCCTAACCGAGGCTTGGAGGTAAAATCCAATGTAAACAAAAAAAAAATAAAAAAATACTAAAATCACATATGCCTTGAGAAAATCATATTCTCACATTCTCCACCATGCATCCAAATATATACATAGTCTAAGTCATTTTTAACGATTACAAGAAAATAATATGAAGAACCTTGACAACCGAGAAACAGTTTTTTTTTGTCTACCAAAAACGAATAGAAACGGTTTATATGTTGACCAGAAAATGTTACAAGTGAACAATGAAACATCCTAGTTACATGCAAAAGCTTATTCAGCTAGCTATATTCAGTCCTTCTTCTCAGGAGGCACAGAGCGTCTCCACATTCCTGCCAAGATGCTACCAAATATAGAGTGACACACACTTGAAACAGCACACGGTACTGTTGTTAGGGGATCTCCAAAGTGCTTGGCAGCCAAAACTACGCCGAGAACTGAGTTCTGCAATATCGAGGGTAAATAAACGAGTAAACTTATGCAGAATTGATCAAAGGACCGCACAAAGGTTTATCAACTAGCAAACTTCCTATGCTTAAAATTGTGATGACAGAATATTAAATTTACCTGCATGCCAACTTCAATGGATATAGTTCGCGATGATGCCACATCTAGCCCAAGCATTCTAGCAAGAACGTATCCGAAGAAAAAACCAGAAGCATGAAGAAGGCAGGCAGCTAAGATTACCTGTCCACCAGACATTAGGATTGCAGAAGAACTCTGTGCAATTGCATTTCCACATAAAATTGCCACAGTTGCTACAGCCAAGGGTGGCATCAATGGAGACACAAGTTTAACAAGAGGTTGGAAATACTGATTCAGTAGTGCACCAACCAATACAGGAAAAAGCACAACCTGTTATAGAGAATGAAGAGAGAATTTAATTTTGGTAACAATGACAAAGAAAAGGTACAATATTTGCGACGGAAAGCTAACCTGTAATGTCGAGATCAATAAACCGGCTGCATCCACAGCAACATATTTACCAGCTAGTTTGGCTGTAAGAAAAGGAGTCATGATCTGCAATGTTAAGTAGTAAACGAATCAATGTGAAAAGATGTTTACAAATAAAAGTACTATACTATTGCTAATATAACAACTGAGTTTGATACACACCCTTTCCCCCAAGGTTCTTTTTTACCCTTTTCCTGATATTGTGTAGCCATTTTGAAGAGCTGAATAAAGCGAAATAAAACTAAAATGCCATACACAGTAAGAAAAGTTTATACAATCTCAGCAGATTTTTATGGTAGGTATCTTTGATAATGGGTTAATGGATGATTTCAAGTCTTCTGAAAACTACTAAATCTAACAAACCACTTAAGAGTTGAAAATATGGAGTAACCTCACATTACGAAATCCATATGGCACCATTTCTATTTGATTGTAATTCCTTCCAGTACCATATTTTCTCATCACCATTGTACATCAAGTTGAAAAACCAAATATAGGACTAAAACCATTAGCATAATATACTAACCACGGCCGAAAGAGTGCTAGCAGCTGTCATTACAACGGAAAGCGCCACGTTTCCACTAGCAAAATAAATAGATCATCAGATTACCCTGCTCATCAAATCTATTAATAAAGTACTCGTTGGAATAAGCGTTATGTACCGTGCAAGATATGTTACAATATTACTAGCTGTGCCTGCAACCAAACAAAGACTACATAGAATACGTTACAGGTAGACAGAAAGCATAAATCACCACCAACACAATGTGAGGCAACCAACAAAGACTACATAAGATAGATGTTAATGGTAGACTAAAACTCGTACCCCCTGGACAGCACCCAACTAATATTAAACCAGCTGCATAATGTGATGGAAGACTTAAGAGTTTGCTTATAAAAAATGCAGATAATGGCATCACCTGAAAATTGTCAGAAAGGTCTCATCAAGTTAAATAAGTTAGAATGCTATAAAACATGTAAACTCATGCTGTTTGGAATCTTGCAATATCAAAGGTTTTAAATAAATTGTGGCCGCAACATCAGCTTTTGAGTACCACAATCACAGTTGCATTAACTGCATCCGTTTACAATTCTTTTTTATCAAGGATCGCAACTACAATTGTATTCATTATTTAAAACCTTGACAATACCATTGTCATCCCTTGTATTTGTGTATGGATACAGGTGAAAATGGACATAGACTTCATTCATCACATAAAAAAACCTTGTGTTATCTCTTTGGAAAAAAGAAATCATTTTATTGTTTTCCAATACAAATTTTTATATCAGAAATGACATTTTCACACAAAATTTTGACAAGAAATTTCAACAACTTAAATCGTTAACGCAGTTCAAATATTACCTTCAATGGATAGTTAATGAATATAACAAGGCGTCACAATTCATAAATCATCCAATGAGCGTCCTTAACCGTAATTTTAAACATCATAAATCACAATCCAAGTGTTCAAATATACACGATATCCACTAATCATATCCAAATTGTGTTCAAAATATACATGATTTCCAGGCGTTAATATCATATATTCAATAACTGCAATTTGTGTTCAAATATTCATTTGAAAGTTGTCGTTAAAGAAATTCAAAGTTTTGATTAATTGTGTTCTATGGATTATTAATGAATTGTGACATCTTGTTATACACATTATTCATCCACTAAATGTAGTTAATCATGTATTTAAATTGCATTAATCATCGAAATCCAAATTGAAGTAGAAAATTGCCGTACAATTTTGTGTCAAAAAAATGCAACTATTTTTAAAAATAAGAAACAACGAGCAAACCACCAAATTAGTCCCAAACTTTGTATGACACTCAAATAGATCCATGTGATTATGAATATTTCATAAAGGTCCTGAACTCTTATCGGTCAAGTTGGTCCCTGACTCCCTGTATTTAACTACTTTATACTTACTATCAATTAAGTCCATATATTTTAACCATTTACTATCAATTTGGTTCATATATTTAATCACTCGCGTTTGATTTGCAAAACATAAGCAATGGACAGAACGGAGAACAACACAGCACAAGGCAGAACAACACAGGACAAATTAGTTGGTATTGAATATTGTTTGGTCTTATATGATTTTTGGTGGACAAAATGCTATTTTAATATTTTAGACAACTAGTACGTGGGACAAAAAGTTGTGCTGGGGTTTGGTGAGGGACAAGAATTTAAGTTTTTGTCCTGTCCTCTGCCTCCAATTTGTCATGTCCCTTAAACAGCTTTACAAATCAAACACCGTTCAATTGGAGTTGTCTTGTTGTCCTTCATTTTTTAGCAAATCAAACGCACAATATCAATCTAGTCTCTAACATTACTATCAAAATTGGTCTCCAACTCGCGTAAAGATTAATGAACAAAATTCATGAGTCAAGACTTTTTTTGAAATATTCATAGTGTCAGTGATCTATAATGAGGTGGATTACTCAAGAAACAACAAATCATTTGTGTAATCAAAACAAAGTAAAGGGACAAAACAAATTATATAAACAATAGCAAAGTACACAAAAACTAACCGAATATTGAAGAAAGAAACCAGAAAGAATTTCTTTAGGCATAGAAAGAGCAGAACGAAGATCATCAAGAGTCAAAGTCATACCCATACCAAGCATAATTACACTAAGTCCCACAATACTCAATTTATCAGTAACCCAATTGAACGAACTTGGTCTCATCAAACCCAACACACACCCAATTGTTACCCATAACGGAAACGCCGTCGATATCGCCTCACCGGCAACTTCAACCCATTCTCGAATACTCTTACCACCTGCATTTGCACTCTCTCCGTTCGACGAAATGCCGCAACGAAGTGGGCCAAGAATTCTTTGGGATTTTGATGTGGAAGAGATTAATGGTGATTGAGGTTGAAGATTTTGTAATGTGATGAGAGAACATGGTTTGGTTCGATGGAAAATAGGGTTTAGAGTTGAAGTTTTTGATCTGGATTTGATTAGTGTGATTGGAAGTGGAGAGTATGATGTAATTGATGCTTGCATTGTTGTTGTCTGTTGTTTTGACGTTTGACTACTCCATATCACATTTCAACTATTTTATTTGCTTCAAGTTTAGTAATTTAATTTTAGGCTTAATTGCAGTTTTAGCCCCCTAACTTTCTCAAAGTTTTGATTTTGGCCCCTAAGGAAAAAAAATACAAAACAGCCCCCTAAGTTTTGCACCTGTGCCAGTTTTGGCCCCAAGGC
>Ga0315914_1011332_pt1 | contig 10718 bp, 7 predicted proteins | sample MpolenodulesMG_FD_203920 | JGI IMG/M metagenome (GOLD analysis project Ga0315914, IMG submission 203920) | Medicago polymorpha root nodule microbial communities from Los Angeles, California, United States - elongated nodules | ecosystem: Host-associated > Plants > Roots > Nodule | place: USA... | reverse complement strand
TTTTTAAGTGTCTCGTTTTTCCTTTTCATATACCCAAACATACACGCCTTTGATTGATGTAATTTGTAATGTGGTGGTTTTTTTCTAACTGGTACACCTTTTCTTTTGCATTTTTACTATCTGGTTCTCTTGCTGCCTATGTCACTTTTTCCTAGTATATATACAGCCTCTTAGTTGATACTTATCTAGCTAGTAATATATATTTTTCTAGACTTCACTTTTACCTCTTAGATGACGATGGTTGATGAGGATGAGACAATCCTAACTTCTATTTTTATTTTATTTTATAAGAGTAGTTCTAGCAACACTCTCCCAAACACCCACTTCCTTATTGGTTTAAATCCAGGTGGGTCTCACACTTTGGAAATGGGTTCCAATTAAAGTAGTGGGACATACATTAATTTCCTCCAATAAGAGAGTGAGTGTTGGAGAGAGTGTTGAAAAGAGTGTCCCTAGCATTCCTCTTTTTTTAAAAGTTGAGGACATTGTGTTAGTGTTATCAAAACATGTTCTTTTTTGTTTTTTCCCTAACGCTCACTGCTAATGATGTTTCTTCTGTTATTAAAAGATTCATTCTGAAGTTATTCCTTAAATTTAGCTAGCTATTTGAATGTTCCATTTGATCTGTCCAAGGTGATTTTTGTGGCTACAGCAAATAGGATGCAGCCTATTCCTCCACCGCTTCTGGATAGGATGGAAGTAATCGAGCTTCCTGGATATACACCTGAAGAAAAGCTCCAAATAGCCATTCAGCATTTGATTCCAAGAGTTTTTGACCAACATGGGTTGAGTTCTGAGTTTATTCAGATTCCAGAGGTATTGACTTTTCTAAAATTTAAAAGTTGGTCCAGAAACACACGAAGTTTCTGCTCATTCAGTGGAAGTGCTAATATTTTGGGTGCCATCTTCATTAAAATAAAACAAATAAACAAACAAATCAACCCATATTTCAAAGAAAAAGGATAATAGACGGATGATGTATTTAAGTTTACATGGTTTAGATGAAGGTATGGGTTAGCAATTCGGTGTCATAATTATTCAATCTAGTTGATCTATATTCTTTGTATGCACACATCGTAGTATTTATTGGGCGGAAAAGAACCAACACGAGAGTAAAATAAGTTAGCCTAGATGAGGATGTTGCGTTGAATGTGTGGTAAGACAAGACATGATAGAATTAGAAATGACAATATTAGATTTGTCGTTGAAAAGATGGTAAAAACATGGCTTAGGTGGTTTGGACATTTAGAGAAAACACCTATAGATTCTGCAGTAAAGAGTAGATCAGATGGAGAGTAGTCAAATCACTGGAGGCAGAGGAAGACCTAGAAAACAAGAGAAACTATTAAGAAGGATCTAGAGATTAATGAGTTGGATAGGGATATAATATATGATAGAACATTATGGCGGCGTTTGATGCATGTAGCCGACCCCACTTGGTGGGATAAGGCTTGATTGTTGTTGTTGTTGTTATGTTTTAGATATGGCCATTTTTTTTCCTCTGCTTTCTCCGTTTTAGACATGAAGCCATTCATTCTGTTCTGTTTGTTCTCTTGGAAAGCAATTTAGCTGTATAGAGTTCTAATTGGAAAATATTTTGATGCAGGCGATGGTTAAACTCGTCATTCAAAGATATACCAGGGAAGCTGGTGTGCGGAATTTGGAGAGGAACCTTGCTGCCTTGGCCCGTGCTGCTGCAGTAAGAGTTGTAGAGCAAGAACAAGTGGTTCCATTAACCAAAGGGATGCAAGGTCTTTCTACCCCACTTCTGGAAAATAGACTCGCTGATGGAACTGAAGTTGAAATGGATGTGATGCCAATGAGTGTAAATAGTCAGGTCATCTCAAACACATTCAGGATTGCCTCTCCGTTGGTTGTTGATGAAACCATGCTTGAAAAAGTTCTTGGGGTAATTGATATGCACTACCATTACTAAAAGTTATAATCAATGTTTTAAAATCTAGTCATTCGCAATCCTTGAAATTGTGGAGAATTTCAAATAGATGTGCTTGATGCTGTCACAATCGTTGTTGCAACAACAACAAAAGCAATAATACCGCGACCAGATTGCGGTCCTCGAATTTTTTAAACCTTGATTATAATGCATTCTTACAATATGGATCTGATATATAATGTGTGAAGATTTTCCTTCATTATGATATTATCATGAAAGATCCTACATAAGCATAGTTTAGTTGATCAGATACTCGGCAGAACTGATGCCCCATTTGTTATCAAATGCAGCCTCCAAGATTTGATGATAGTGAAGCTGCAGAACGTGTGGCTTCCCCTGGGGTCTCTGTTGGGCTCGTTTGGACTTCTTTTGGCGGAGAAGTTCAGTTTGTAGAAGCTACAGCAATGGTAGGGAAGAGTGAACTGCATCTCACTGGACAACTTGGTGATGTAATCAAAGAATCAGCTCAGATTGCACTAACATGGGTAAACAATCATATCAGTGGACTTACGTCCCTTATCGCCCTTACTGTTTTTGTCTTTAACTTACGTCGCTCTCTCTCTCTCTCTCTCTCTCTATATATATATATATATATATATATATATATATATATATATACATACAACACAATAAGGCTCCACCCCAAGGCTGAGCCTTACTATTTGTTTACATAATAAATCTACACACACACACAAACACAATAAGGCTGTGTGTGTGTACACTTGCACATGTAAAATACTATATTTATTTGGAATTTCGAAGTTTTAAAAATTATTCCTGTTTTCCATTACTTATAATTTATAATAGTGAATGATTATATTATATCAAACAATAATTTATATTACAGTAATTGGTATTATCAAAATAAGTTTGGTATGTAATTAGGAATTCAGGTAGGAATATGATATTTCATCTTGATTGCTTCACTCTTATTTCGCATCTCTATATGTTTGATTGGAACCATTGGCATTGGCATAGAGGGGGATGTGATGGGTTAACAGCTGTGTTAAAAAAACCTACTACATCTAGTCGTATAGGATCATCTAGAGGTGTCACTATGTGTGTTACAAAATGAAAAAGTTCTTGAAATATGTCTCATTGAACAGAAATGATATGCATGTTACCGCACATTTCTCGTCATGTTTGTTTGCATTGAAAAATTGTGCATGGATTTGGATCGAGAATCATTACTTGCTTTTTTGACTTTAAAGGATTGATTTGATTCATAGGTAAGGGCAAGGGCAACTGATCTTAAGGTGGATGCTGCAAAGGGATTTAATCTCTTGGAGGGCCGTGATGTACATATTCATTTTCCTGCGGGTGCTGTTCCTAAAGATGGGCCCTCGGCAGGTGTAACTTTAGTCACATCATTGGTATCACTTTTCACTCAGAAAAGTGTGAGATCAGATACAGCTATGACTGGAGAGATGACGTTGAGGGGATTAGTTCTACCTGTTGGAGGTGTTAAGGATAAGGTAAAATTCTTATATCTTCATGACCTGATAGGTAACTTTCTGAGACAGGACTATGGGCATTATGACAGTATTATCAAAGAAAACAAGGAAAATCCCTGTTTCAGGATAAAATCCCAAGAGTATTCGGGAGACTCTAGACTCTCCTAATGCCAAAATGGCCATCAAGTCTATACAATTGACAAAATACCACACTTTCTAAATCTCTCCCCTTATTTATAAGCAACACACCTTATTATTGTTAATAACTCTGTCTAACTAACTACACCTCTTAACTATCCTCTCAATTAACTAACCTATGAATGCTCCCCCACATTAACCTTGTCCACAAGGTGAAGAACTATTTAAAATACGCTAAACTAAAAACTTCCACGAACTGGTACAATCTTGCAGCTACTATCATGTTACTTATTGCCATGTAGAGATAAGGAGAGTCATTAAATCTACACCTGGATCCCATTGTTCAGAACTAACATTTTTCTTTGATATCAGTTGATAGAAACCAGCTGGTATTATGAAAGGGACTTGGGTATTATGGGGCGCTCAAGTTCCATATCGAGTAGCATGGGATGTTCGGTGGAGTATTTAAATGAATTGGTTGATCTCCCTTGATAGCTAGCTTTGAAGGAAGGGTTCCCCAAGGGTTTGCCTACCTCCCAATGTCATCAGTCCTAAATCACTCAATTAACAAAATGATTCCCTATAACCACTCCTCTCTATTATAGGCAGCATGCCTTATTGGGCCTAACTATGTAACACGCCCACTAGGTAACCCATAACCCATGAACTAATTACCGTCTACCGATAAAGGGGTTATATATCCATGTCATTGTAGTGCCCTACGAAGGTGCTGCAGAACTTGGAAACAGTATTATATTGTAAACAAAAAAAAGGTGGTCTACAATGCCTGTCTTTCTTATGCCGCCACACTGTCTACCCTAAAAGTATAACTAAGGGGACTTTTTTATTGCTGATGTTGGGCAAAGCAGGTTCATGCAATTGACATTACCCGGTGAGATAAGCCTTGGTTGTTATTAGATCTTTAAAATAACCTAATATAACTATTATCTAGTAGATGTTACTATGCCGAATTAAGTTCAGCATTAATTTCTCTTTAGTATGAGTTGGGATAGACATATATAAAATGGGCGTATTTTGTGTTTCAAGGTGTCCTGAACTACAATGACTGAGAGGATGATGCCTATCAGATTATATGAAGTGAAGACTATTATTTATATATTCAACCCCCTTCCCCCCAAAATAATAATTACCGAAAGAATTATATGAACCTAGTTTTCCATTATGCTACATAAAAAATGTATTTGCAGAGTTAATTTACCACGCCACCTGTACTGGTATTTAAAATGCATTGATCACATCTCTGAATATAACCATTTTCCGTTGACAGACTGACAGTGACAGATGAAAAAGGTTTAATTGTTTAAAGTTTTACATAGTGGCATAAAGTGATATTTGTTTATCTCCCGCGCAGATATTAGCTGCCCATCGTTATGGTATCAAGAGAGTTATCCTTCCCGAAAGGAACCTGAAAGACTTGGTTGAAGTACCAGCATCAGTGTTGGCCAATTTGGAGGTAATTCTGCTTTCAGAATGGTGCTCAGGCAGTTATCAGCTGAGCATGGTTCCTACTGACTCACTTATATATTTTCAAATATACTGTACGACTTGTATTTGGTTATCTACATTCTTATGGTGGTAATAATATCTTATCATTGCTGATATGAATTACAAAATCCTCATTTTCTTTTTGGACTAACAGATACTGCTTGCTAAACGAATGGAAGATGTGTTAGAGCATGCTTTTGATGGTGGGTGCCCATGGAGGCAACACTCCAAGTTATAGCAGTATTATTGACTTACAACAACACGTATTAGTACACATCTTGTGTTTCAACCACTAATGGCTTGTATATCGATTCAACGTCGTAAACTTTGAATGTTGTTGTGATATTGGGGACTTGGTATATTCAACCGGACGGTCCTAATCGAACAAAGGCCAAGGAATCGACAATTTGGATGGGAGCTGACAGTGACATGTCCATGTATATCCTTAGGACCCACTCTCCACATTGAAGTTGTTGTGAGAGGTGAGCAACAGCAACTCATGCTCATCATTTAAAATCATCTCAGGCTCACTGTGTTGTAAATCTGTATTTGTCTGTCCTATCCCCTTCTACTAAACTATTGTGCATAAAATAATAAAACATAGATTTCTCTAAACATGAGGGTAGCTCTCTCTTTAATGTGGTTTTTGTTGGTATTTCTTTTACCCCGACTGTCAGTTAGTATTTTTGGGGTACATGTAGCATACCTGGCTTACTAATAAAAAGATCGAATCATATTGGTATTTATTTATGTAAAATATAGTTAAATTGAAATAAAAATAGTTTCAGTGATGAATTTTTTTAATAGTACTAGTTCAAACCTTTTTTTTAAATGGTTTAATTTAATTGATTGAAAATTATTTTAATAATATTTTATTTTCTGAGCATTTGCTTATGCTTGATTTTGATTGTAAAAATTGAAGTATTGGCTAAAAGTGAAAAGGTTGAAACGTGAATGTTAGTGTGTTCAAGTGTTAAGTGTAAGATACTACATTTTGCATTTTGAATGTAATATACAAAAGAGAAATGATTTTTTTTCAAGGGAAAAATATTATTAATAAAGCGATATGAACTGTCATTTTACAATTGTTTCATGAGTGCGGTTCGTTCGAGAAATTCCAACCTCTCTATCTATTTATGAGATGTTTGGATTTTTCAAAATAAGTGTTTTGAACTTGGTCATTTGAAGTTTTAAAGTTATATGTTATCATTGAGCTAACACCTCAAGGACAAAAAGAAAAATGAAAGCAGGGTTGAATGAGTTGAAACACATATCAACTCAACTTTGCGAGAGAGAAAAAAATGTGAGGTATTGGAGAGTTACTCAACTTTCCATCCTAGCTTAAGTAATATTAACGACATTTGAAGTGCATGCGGGAAAAAGGGATGAAAATTAGTGTTTATTTTGCTCGTCAAGAAAAATGTTGGTCATCATGAGAAACATACATCGTAATATATCAATGAATTGTGTTGATTAATTAGAACTCGTGTCTTTTTGTCGAATTTCAACCACAATTTTTCATATTTTTAAAACAATCAAATGCATGACAACTCGTAAAATTTATGATTTTTTTTTTTTGCGACAAAAAACATTGTGTGTTCAATAATTACTGTAAAGCAAATAGGTTATTGATTAGTTTATGAGAGTTAATTTCACGGTACTCGTCCTCCATACTACTACTAGCTTTACTTTAGTGATCGCCATCTGAAGTTCATGCACGGAAACAAGGAAGAAAATAAGAGTTTATGCTGCTCATCAAAGAAATGTGCGAGAAGTATTCATAGTGATGTATCATCTATTGTGATGATAATTTAAGCTCTTGTGTTTTTTGTAATGTCCATCTTTTTAAAACAATCTCCCCTCAAAACAAAAATATTTTTAAAACAATCTAATGTTTGACAACTTGTAAAGTTTATGATCATTTTCTTTCACAACAAATAACATTGTGTGTTCGTTAATTACTTCAAAGCAAATTAAGTCGTTGATTAGATTGTGAAAGTTAATTTTACGAACCTCAACTTTCCATACTAGCTTTTTTAATAATAACGACATCCTAAAGTTCATACAGAAAAAAAGGAAGAGAATTTGAGTTTATGTTGCATATCCTAAATTATGATGATTAATCATAACTCTTGTGTTTTCTTGTCAAATTCAAACGTTCATCTTTTTAAAACAATCTAATATGTGACAACTCATGAAATTTATGATCATTTTCTTTCACGGCAAATAACATTGTGCGTTCATTAATGACTACAAAGCAAATAATCAAAAACCTTCTTTCTTGTTTAATCCTCGGATTTTTAATGCAAATAGCTTTAACAATTTGAAGTTCGGTAAGAAATTGAAATTATCCTCAATGAGTTTAACTGTAACTAAATCTTTTTAAACATTTAAGAATGAGAGATACTTCCCATTTCTCTTTTTTGTCACTATACAAATATAGAAGACATCCTCTTACTTTTATGTTAAGTGGCAGAGCCCACATGTATGCATGCGTTACGCGACATATATCTTATGATTTGTAGCTAAAATGACGTACAAATAGAAAAGTTTACCAAAAGTAACCAAATCATAACAGAAAAGCAAGCAGAAAAAACCAGAATTTTAGCATTTATTTGGCTTCTGCCAGAGTAAGTTTTCCTTCACGAATCGACGTGCAGTATCAGATTCCCACCAAAACACTAAATTACTCATTCCGTTCCTTTTTAAGTGAAATTTTTTGTTTCTATTTAATTGTCACTTTCAAAGTTTAATGCAACATTAAATGTTGTTTTACCAATATTACCCTTAGATATTTATTGCGGAAAGAGAAATATATGAAATGAAATATTAAATTAATAAGGTCATTATAATAAAAGTAAAAACAATTGTATCGAAAGCAGTAACATTTATTAATTGTGTTGGTTTGTGTAAAATGTCAAAAAATGACAATTAAAAAGGAACAGAGGTAGTAACTGATTGTATAGATAAATGAAGATTTTCTTTTATAAGTTCCTTTAAAGAATTGTAGGTGATTTTTCCAACGTCTAAAATTGGAGATAAATTAGTCGCATGAATAAATTTGTTAGTGGAATAAAAATTAGTTTGTGATATCACTTACAAAATTACTTATGTGGTTAGTTTTTCTTGAATGTTGGATAAAATTATCAACAATTCTTTAAAACAACTTTGGTCCCACGAAAAATTTATATAGAATTTTAATATGTATTTGTCCTTTGTAGTATATTATTTTTCGTTTGTCCTTAACAAATATACTCCATTTTAATTTGTTCCTCGTTGTATGTTTGAATCCTTGTAAATATGTTCATCTAGAAATTGATCTCCGTAATATTTATTTTAATTCCTCATTTCACTAATATTGGAGGATTATAATCAAATATTCCATTACATTGACCAACTCCATCATAATTAAGTTTTGCAGGAATTTAAACACAACAAAAAGGATAAAAACAAAATGTAGTATACCTGCAAGGAAAAAAGTAAAATATTATTTTTTAGATATGCGAATATTTAAATCATTTAAATCTTTAATGAGTCTTGTTAACGAGTGTCGGGAGACACTCTTTAAGCATGCTAAATAAAGTAATTATTCTTTCAAAATTTAAAAGTTTTTAATTTTCATTGCACTGATTACACAAACTTTTATAAAAAAAGTTACAATTTTAAGTCCTTAACCAATGTCGAGGGCACCGGTTAACATTTCTTATCTTTTAATATATAAAATACTATATGCCCCGATCAAATTTTATTTTTCCTTTTCAAGGGGGGCCGATCACTTTATAAGGTCTAAAATCATATTCCATTTCTCACAAACATACACACACCCTACCAAAAGGAAAAGAGTAGTGAAAAACAAATAGAAGCATGAAGTTCCTCGTATACATGATAATTTCCCTTCTCTTCTTTCTTTCTCAATACTCAAATGGCTCCAATCTTATCATTCAATCTTGTAAGGAAGCCTCCAAGAATGACCCAAATTTAAGCTATGATTTTTGTGTTAAATCCCTTAAAGAAGCTGCTTCCAAGGACAAAACACAACCAACCAACCTTGAAGATCTTGTGAACATGTCAATCAACCTAACCAAGTCCAATGGAACCAATATCATGTCCAAAATTTCAAAGGACTTAAAAAACCAAAGTTATGATGATTATATGAAGGGTTGTCTACAAGATTGTCTTGATCTTTACGATGATTCCCTTTCTTGTTTAGATAAAGCTATGGTTGCTTTCAATAAATCAAAGGATTTGAACACAGCCAATATCGAAGTAAGCGCCGCCATGGATGATTCGGTTACATGTGAAGATCAGTTCAAAGAAAGAAAAGAGAAAAATGAAACTTCTCCTTTAACAGAAGAGAACCATGTTTACTTCCAACTCAATGCAATGTCTCTAAGTTTCATCACTATGATTGATCAACACAACTAGCTAGCTGCAACACTCTCTTGAGGTTGAGAATAAGCATATACAAGCAGTGTTGTGACTCATGTGAAAATAATTTTACTAGTTTCATGTATGAAATAAATTGAATTGTCAATGAAAGTTAGAGATGAAAAACAAATAAATTTGATCTCTAATTTTAATACTTTAAATATTAGAGCTGGATTTCAAGCTTTCGTATCAAATTTTTGTATATAACTCATCTTTTCAAAGTTATATACGTTGATGCTATATATATAGTTCTTTATTTGTTAGAAGATTGTGTATTGAAATTGAAATTGTAAGTGTTATGCTTTATATATAGAAGAATAATTTTATTATTAGTAATTTTTTTTCTTCATGTTTGAATTCTAATCATATAACTTGTTCAACTCTTTTAGTTTAAACTTGTTTAGTTATCCTATCCCGCATGATTATTTTCTCTGTTTTATTTTCTTATAAGGTTTGTTTTATTCTTTGTGTTATGTGTATTTTATGTTGCGTGATGATCTCAATTTCACAACCAAGGTATTTGATTCCTTCTTGTTATTATTGTTATTGTTAATATAATTAGATTGGATTGGATGGTGTGGCTTACAGAATTAGTGAGAAGCTAGTTACCAATTCAGTTTGATTAGACAAAAGTTGAGAGTGATTGCGACTAAGAAGTGTGGCTTTTCCATAGGCCAACTCGAACTTGGATTGGACAGCTCTCTTCTTGTTAACTTCATGCATATTCCATCTTGTGCTTTATCTATCACATGGACATTACTATTTTTATTCTATGAATTTTTTGTACCTCTTATTTAAATTTTAAAATCTAAAATATTTAAACGTATTTTGAAGATTTTTATGAGATATTATTATATAATTCAAACAAAATAAAACGTGCGAGAAATCAATATGATGAAAATAGAAGGAGTCTTACTAATTTGGTTGAAAATAAATAAATGGATAATTGTTTTTGTTTGTAACATTAATTAACATCATACAAAATTACTGTATGTTGTTCGAATAGACCAAGCCAAAATTTAATGTAATTGTGATCATTATTTAATATTTCATCTGTCCATTTTACTAATACTTCCTTCAAAAAGATACATTACTATTAGGCACCTGCTAACCGGTGCCTCCGGGGCACTGGTTAAGCATACCATAAAAGAGAATTATTACCATAAAAGGAAACTGTTTTTGACTTTATTATAACTTAATTACACAATTTCAATGCATTAACTAATATATAATTTCCT
>Ga0315914_1011328_pt1 | contig 10720 bp, 6 predicted proteins | sample MpolenodulesMG_FD_203920 | JGI IMG/M metagenome (GOLD analysis project Ga0315914, IMG submission 203920) | Medicago polymorpha root nodule microbial communities from Los Angeles, California, United States - elongated nodules | ecosystem: Host-associated > Plants > Roots > Nodule | place: USA... | reverse complement strand
AACAAACAAAATAAAAAACCCCCCCCCCCCCCCCCCCCCGCGCTTGTTTAGACACAGCAGCCAATAAACAAATATTTCATTTCTTCTAAAATCTCAAATCCAGGTTCTCACTGAACTAAGCACGAGCCGATCTCAATGATGACTATGATAATAATAACAAAAAATTCAACATACAAACCCTACTTGTTTAGCCACAGTTCCACACTTTGTATATAGGAATTGAAGAAAACCATGACAGCCAAGGAGGGAGGAATGCACCAAATCCAACTTTGGCTTCATCACTCCCTTGCATTAATTACTCCAAAAGCATGCAGTGTTTTTCAAATAGCAGTACAGTCCTGTAGTAGGTTGTAACCCAAATTTTCTTCCATCAATGTTTCCTCTGCAAAGAATTCGAAATTGTTAGTCCCTAGCTCAACTGAAACATTATAATTCAACTCACTGAATTGCACAGAATGACACAAAGGATGTCAAAAGTAGTTGAAAGGAAAAGGGCACATAGCTTGAGGCAATATCACTTTTGCTTCCAAACTTTTGAATTAAAAATTGTCAGACATAATAAAGCAAAATTGCACATAGGAAGGAATTCAATTTTCAAGTACTTAAAAGTTGATGAACAATACACTTCAAAGGACGTTTTAATGTTATTTCTTGCCATGGTCATCCACAAACCAGTTTCGATTATGTTGTATAGTACATTGTAAATACTAAATTATACATATACTACGTAGTTCAAAATAATCTGTGCATAACTAGTGGTAGTGGATATAGTAGAAATTATTCATAAGCAGAATTTGATTTTGAGTGTGACATGACAACTATTACTAGACCAATAACCAAATCATCATTGCTTACCCCAGAGGCAAAAGGTAACAGGAAATAACGGGTATTTGGCAGATATGGATCCCAGTAAAACTATTTATTAGCTAAGACAACCTTAGATTTTAATGAGCATCCATGAGGTTAGAAAGCTTGGGTTCATCACATAATATGATATATTCCATTAATGTACATCATAAAACATTAGGTTTGAACAATACTAAGACAACAATTTTAGGATAAATAGATTCCTTGGACACACCAGGGACAGCAGAAGAAAATCAGTTACTAGAAAGTGATCGTGAAATAATTATGTTTGTTATTTGCAGTGCAGATGCAAGAGAGCACAAATCAGATCCACCAAAGTTGAACTGAAATGAATGTACATTTCCAATGTTTAAAAGATGTAGTATTGTTAATGTTTTCACACAGTAATTTCAAAGTATCAAAAGGGCATACCTTTCGCTTCTTCAACTTCCCGTTTCTTCTGCCACCGTTTCTGGATCCCATTGTTTGCTCTCCGGTATTATCTTCAAAGGGTAATACTCTGACTTCGTCAAATAAACTCTCTGTTAAACCTTGCATCCTGGAAAATAATAAACAGATGTAAGTGAAAACAAACAACAAGTAAAGAAATGTCATCATACATTTGATGCTTTTATAAAAGTAAATAATCAGGCCTTCCCCATACCCATTTGTTGCTTTCTTCATGTACTTATCTCTCTTCCTCTCCTCTCTAGTAAGAGGAACACGGTTGAATAACTCCTCCTCTTGCCTAGCCCGATCCTCCATTTTGCTAATATACTTATTCACTTCTCTACTAGTTCCCTCAAAATCTCTTATCTGAGTAGTAAGCACAAAACACAAACCATTACATAAAATCATTTAAATTGTTATATTCCACACCGAAAATAAAATAATAATGTCACCTCTTCAGGTCTGTCTTCCATGTCATTCACCATTGACCTGATAAAATCACTTTGCTTAGCTTGTTTCAACATTTCTTTGTCTCTCCGGTTGGCATTTCTTTCTTGCTTTGAAGATTTTTCCAGATCCATAGATGTAGGAGCAAATTTTGGAGGACGATACACATTATCACCATCACCATCACCATCCTATAGCATTAATGAAATAAGTTAAGAGAGGCAAAGAACAGATATATGATATATATTGCGTCTTATTGCCGCACCACAAATTTGCAATTGATATAAATAAATAAACTGACCTCAGCAGTTGGTTCTATTTTGCTAACAAGCATATCAGGATTTGGACGATACTTTGAAACATCCTCACTCTTTTTAGATGCAGCTGGCTCCTTCTCACCGGTATTACTTATTGCACTTTCACTGGCTTTAATTAGTTTTTGGATTTGGTATTGTTGTTTTTTGTCAATTGGACGAATCTGCGTAAGATTGCAGAATGTCAGATACAGATTGTCTTACGTAAACATACCAAGTTTACACACACACACACACACACACACAAGAATAAAACAGACCTTTTCTAAAAATAATCGTAGCTCTACAATACTTCGAACAACAGGATGTTCTTCTATTGAATACCCCTTAGCCTTTCGCAGCAAGTAATAAACAAGGGATTGGCAATAATTCAAAAGCAACAAATTTTTGGCTTCGAGATAGCTGAATCCATCGGCTGTAGAATCTTGATTTTTGACCTTGGCAGTTAAAGTTTGAATTTTACGCTTAACATTATCAAGTCCTTCCTTCATTTCTTTCAACAATGCAGCAAGCTGAGATGCTTGTCTGAAAACAATTGAATGTTGAATAAATTAACCTAATATAATAAAACTCTAATTTATTCACATAATTAAAGCATTCAGAAAAAAGCAAGTGAACAAAAATTGTATAAGCTTACTTTTCTCTGTTATCGTCGTTATTGAAATGGTTTTCAGGCTTGTCCATGATTTTGTCTGATTTCAACAAAATCCAAAACTGCAATTTTCGAGAAGTGTTAAAATAATGAGGATTACAAAAGCAAAAGCGAATAAGTGGTAAAGAAGAAGTGAGGAAAGAAAGAAGAGAACTTTAACCTGAGAATCGAGAAACGAGTGCGGCGCTGGAGCGGTAGTGGAAGTTGAGCAGGTCGCAGACTGGGTGTTCAAGCCAGTTTTATGTGGGTTTTAGGTTTTAGTTGTTGTCTTGTCGAAGTCGAAGTGCGGCGTGGAGGTTTTAGGTTTTAAGTTTTTTTACGGGCTTGAGGTTTTTTTTAGTGAGATGGGTTTTAGGTTTATGTTTTAAATGATAAATGATTTTTTACCGCGTTTCATGTTTTTTTTATCGATTTTGTATGAAAGTTGTTGTTGACACATTTGATAGGGCTAAATCGACTGCAGTTAACTACTGAGGAAAACATCGGCAGTTACCTGCCGATGCGATTTAAAAAAAAATCTTTCGGCACTTAAGTATTGAGGATACCAGTTTTTGCATTTTGGCATGCTTTACAATAGTGCAACTAATAAGTGATAGCTCTTTCTATTTTACCCTGTGTACTATTTTTTACTATATTACATAAATATTTTCTAGTAATGCCAAAACTTTAGTCAAATAACATAAACAACTAATAAGTTTTTGCCTATATTTATCTCTAACTTTTAAAAAAAATGGTGAATTATTTTGGAGAAAGGCAGGGTAAGGAGAAGGTTTAGAAATTGATCCTTAACATTATTAGTACATGCAACACACAAACACACAACTTTTTGGAAAAAAAATGTTAATCACTAAAAAAATCCATAATTTTAATATATTTTTGTTTCAATTCTATTCGTTTATATTTGTTGCATTAATTAATTAATTAATGGGAAAAAAATTGCTACAATTTTTTTTTATAAAAACTGAAATAAGAGATTTAATAACGTTAGCCAGTTTTGTGAGACTTGGTATATGATATCATACATTGCCATGACAATCCTTTGTCTAGTGAATAATATTATCATTATCAGTTATCACTAAAGTTTCACGTGAATTAGAAAGTTATGCTTCGAAAGCATTAGGAGGAGCCACAAATGTTAATATTCCTAATGTTTGTGAAGATTCATTTGGTTTATGCTGGACTAACTTTCTCAATGTCGATGATGACAATTGCTTTAGTTTGACAATACTTTTTTACGCAATTCAGGTGCATACACCAACCATAATATTGACCATTAGAATTGATTTTTCCAGTGGCAAAAACCGTGTTGCCCTGTAGGTGTATCAAATTTGTTGTCGAATTATAAGTTTAACCATCATGGTATCGACTGATAGTCCTGAATTGTAAACTCCTTAAACACTAAAGTGGGGCATTTCCTACGATGTTTTTGGGGTTTTAACCACTAAATTAAGAGACGCATGAAAATTAAAGAAAGATAGAGATAAAAAGCTAAAGAAAGAAAAATAAATTCACGTAAAAATGAGTATTTGTAGGAAAATTGTTCATACAAACCAAACAGCATGGTCTTCAATATCCAAAGTTGCTTGGCCACTTGGGCGTTAGTATCAAAAGAATACGAATGCATTTATGATCCCATACATACTTGTCTCAATTTAATGGGAGAGGATTCAGTGCCTTTTGGTGTCTTTGATGGCTTTTGTTCCTATCTTTTTCTAAACCATTAATTCTCTCTTATCTAATTAACTTATTTTAATCATTCATCCAACCTTCTCTCTCATCTAAAATGAACTAAAGACACCGAAGCCAAAGACACTGAATCCTCTCCCCAATTTAATTGATGCATTTTTTATATGTCCGGCTCCTAAGGAAACAATCAATTGAGTTTATATTAATTGTAAAATTAGCATTCTTTTCGATTTTTACTATAATTTTTTTTTGTCTAAATGTTAAATAAAGTAAAAGTAGCAAATTTTTATTGAAAATCAACAAAAAGCTATACATTTAAAACAAAGTGTACAAATTCCAATGTAAAATTACTATTTTAAACTTTTTAACATGTGTAAATTTGCACACGATAGAAATAAAAAAAAATAAAATCTACTTTTTAGGTTCTTTAGATAACCAATGTATGTGGTCTATATTTTTAGTGGTGGTCGGGGGTTCTCCTTACCAATTGAGTTAAGCTCACGAAGACTTGTATGTGGTCTAAATTGATAAAATAGATAAGTTATTCAACGAACTTAAAAAGTTGATTATTTTTTAAAATAGGGATAAGATGTAGTGAAATCAATAGATTAAAACATATTAATGACAAAAATAATAAATATTACATTAAAATTATAAATGACAATTATTCCAAAAAAAAGAAAAAAAAAATCCAATAGTGACACTCCCTTCATCCTACAACAATTGTGACATTTTTCAAAGAAAATTTGTTTCAAAGTAACGAACTTTTTTCATTTTTAAATATATACAAGATATCTAAATATACAATGAGATAAAAGATATTTGCATCTCTCTTTTCCACCCACGTTAAATTCTTATTTTTTTTTCTTTATTGTTTTTATTAATAATAAGATAAATGTTAACTTGTGCCCTAAGAGCACACGTTAAGAATGTCACTAATAAAAATTATGTTAATTTATTGCTCAAAAGGTGTAATATTAATTTTTTTCAATAAATTCTTACAATTAATAAAAGTAATGCTTAACATGTGTCATAAGAATACAAGTTAACATTAATTTTCTAATAATAAAAAGGAAGAAAAGTAGTAGAAAAGTTGGTCAAATGGATGTTGAGTTAATTTTCCAAAAGCCAATGGGTTTTTGGGGGCACAATAGAGACAAACACAGTGAATGAATGAGATGAGAGTGTAGCAGCAGAACAGCACATTTCCCAAGGAAAACGAAAAGGTGTACCCGCGTGGCAGGTGATAATTTAACAATCGTGCCAACAACACTGCTTTAGATATATCAATCACCTCACACGGATCGGATCTGATTTCATCCCTTCTTCAACGCTTCCGATCATGACGCTGCTTTGAAATTGAAATATCAAAATTCCATTTCCATTTCTAGGGTTTTTCTTTCCTTTCCCGCTTCTTTCCATGGAGTTACGCGGCAGAATCTTCTTCGTCTTTCTTCTCCTCCATTGAATTCTCCGTTTACAACTCAACATTATGGCAGCTTCTCCTGTCAATTTCCTCTTCGGATTCTTGTTACTTTCCGTTACTTTATGGCTCCTTTTCATGTAAGTCCCTCCCAATTTAACTACTTGTTGCATTTCTAGTTTCGAATGTGTGCTGATTATACACTTGTTTGAGTACTCACGCTCGTTTGTCTGAAATGCGTGTTAGTTTTACGTATTTATCTCTATAACTATACATGTGAACTTGTTTGTGAAGGGTCTTATAATCAGGGGGACCGAGGGAGTAGTTTTCTTCTCACGCGAAACATCGGAGAAATGTAGAGGACGCACGTTTCTTAGAAAAAACGAGTTATCGAGTGCTGCATCTGCCCTCCGGTCATCGACATTAAGTTAGTTAAAATCATGCCAAATGAACTGCCACAGAAATTACGATAAGACTAGATATACACATCTTTATCTTTATCGGGTAAATTAGAGACAAGTTGCCCCTTGATAAATTATCAACATGCTATGATCCATCTCTTGTTACCCTTTTTCCTCGTCAAAAGCTTTCAACTATGAGCGACTCAAGTTTTATCACTCTACTCCTCTCACTAACTACCCGGGGTTTATGACTCTTGTAGTTTAGTCTGAACAAATAGTGAGATGAGAGTCAAGGTGTATACCTTAGAATGGAATATGATCTCGCACTTTGTTATCAATATCTTTTCGGCTCAATGAGTGGCATTATTTTCTAACTATTTTTTATTTTTATTTTGAAAATTAGGATATTTGAGAAGTAAAGTAATGCAAGTTATGTTCCATTATAAGTTTATCTTAAGAGTGGCTCTTAGGTTTTAGGCCTAACTCAACCCCATAAAACCGACTTATCAGGGGAAGATTGTATAGGCTTTATAAGCTCTATCTAGGTCTTCTCGCTAGGCAAAGTGAAACATGGATTTTTCTTAATACACCCTCTCACATCCAGGGCTATTAGGCCTGGTGCGTGGATAATACAAGTGACCCATTAATGGACATGCTCTAATACCATCTTAGTTTTTGGGTAGTCAAAGTCCCCCCCAAGGTCAAAGTTGTGTTTAAACTTGTAACTTCGAAGAAATTTAATACTGAGTTTGAAATTACTTAAGCAGTTGGCCAGTAATAACTTTTCTATCTTGTAATACTTTTTAGCAAGTTTGGAGAACTTGATTAAAAAAGGGCAGCCTGTTGCAGAGGGATTCCACCATTGTAGGGTTTGAAGAGAACTATATGTGTGACATCCGGGGATGACAAGCGTATCGTTGGTGCATGTGCATGAGCTACAATCAAAGAGCGATCCTTGGAAGATTATAGCAGATGGAGACCTAATAGATTGTATATACACCAGAGTGACGGAATATTATTTAGCAAATGGAGACCTAATAAATTGTACATACACCAGAGTGAGAGTGATCTAGAGACTGCATATGTTTGAGGCTGCATAGTTGCAGATGACTTGAAGGAATTGATTAGCACTACCTACAACAACTCATATCAGTTAGATGCATATCCTTTTTGGGAGTTCAGAAAAAAGAACTTCATAGTTAAGTGTGCAGGACTTGTGGGATGGGTGACCTTATGGAAAGTTTTCTAGGAAACGTGTGAGTGAGGACATCTCACACTGAAAAGGTCTGTGTTGGTTTTTGGGCACATAATTGATCCTGGCTACAGTTATGAGATGTTATAATATGCATGTAGCTTACTCCCATAAATAGATACGTTGTTTGTGCAACTAGAAGTTCCAACTAGTAGGTTGCTAGGAACCAACCTTACCATTAAACCAAGGCTCATTCTCTTTTGAAGAGCCTTATGTAAACACAAATATTTTGTGTGGTAAAATGCTCGGGTTTACAATAATTGTTCTAATTCTTTAGATATTTTATTGTTTTTGTGGCCTCTCTATGGTGCTTAGTCCATGGTTACTTTAAAGGTGTGTCCCTAACAGCTATGCAAAGGGATCTGCGTCATATTTTTCTTATTGACAATGTGCATCTACTTTGTCATAATTTGTCATGTAGTTGTCTCCTGCTTATCTTTCCTCTTCCCAATATTTAATAAATCATCTTGGCATGCATAAAAGGTAAATAGAAAAAAAAGGCTAATGCATAATTTTTATTACACCCCCATTTAACCTTAGCAGTTTATGTACAAAACACATCTCATTCCTTACAGCATTATACAAAAACAGATAATTTGAGTTTAAAATTGTGCATTATTTTTAAAGGGAGTATCTTAAATTGTGCATTATTTTTAAAGGGAGTATCTTACTAATGTTGTTCAATTACTTTTTATTTTAATTATCCTTCTTTTTTGATCTCACTAATAGTTTAAAGAAATTGAATAGAAGTGGCATTAAAAACTCCCATTCTTCTATGATCCAAGAAATCCAAATTGACAAAACTTTTTTTTTTTTTTTTTGGTCCGGGGTGTGTGTGTTACAAGTTCTTCTGTCAAGAGAATAGAACTCAATGCAGGGGATGTCTTTGTAGAATGTTTGGGATTAAAAAACCCCAAATCCTTATGCTCAAATTATATCACATTGATGATATTTTGCAAAGTTCCCATTTTTTCCTTTTTTCAAAGTGCAATTGATGACAATATGCAATACTTTATGATTAAATTTATGGTATCATTATGCCACCATTTCTTTACCCCCCCCTCCCTATAAACAGGCTGTTTATAGACTTTTGACCATCTTGTCCTTGATTTTGATTGTGCTTTTTTTTACAGATTTGCTTCTACATTATTGGCTTGGATTTTGAGTAAGATTCTTGGAGCATCTGTTGGATTTCGTGTTGGTGGATGGAAATGTTTAAGAGACGTGGTAGTGAAGTTTGAAAAGGTTTTTCTTTGCTTTCAATCACTAAGCTCATTTCATTGTTTGAATTTTGAACGCACTGGAGAGTTGTACAATATTCATTTTACTAGGCCATAGTTTGAGAGTGTAAAATGCGCAGTGTGGGGGGTGGCAGTGGTGGTGATAAATGCTGTAAAATTGAATGAAGAATTGTTTCATCTCTCACAATTTGTGCTAGTTTCATCTTAAAACATTCTTTTCATGTTAATTTTTCTCCCAGCCTTTGAAAATGTGGACAACTTGCTTCAGCTGACTGCTGTTTCCTTTATACAGCCACACTCTTGATCCTAGTTAAAGTCCTTTATTTATATTCTACTGAGGTGTCATGTTTACTCCTGTTATCAGATATTAGACTAGTTTCTTTAGGGGCTCATGGTAATATTTCTGTTGATTTATAACTTACAGGGTGCTGTTGAATCTGTATCTGTTGGTGAAATTAAGCTCAGCTTACGCCAGTCGCTGGTCAAACTTGGTGTGGGTTTTATATATCGGGATCCAAAGCTCCAAGTTTTAATTTGTGACTTAGAAGTTGTGATGAGGCCTTCAAATAAAAGCCCAGGGAAGAAGAAAACTCGAAAATCCCGGGCTTCAGGAAGAGGGAAGTGGATGATTATAGGCAATATTGCAAGATATTTGTCAGTTTTTGTGTCTGATCTGGTTCTGAAGGTGCACATCTTCATAAAACTTCATTGTTCTGCTTCTATGGTCAAATACAGGCTGATCTGGTTTGGAATTTGCTGAAAAACAATTTTACATCATCAAATTTAATGGTTATATTAATGAATAAAATTGAGTTTAACTCACTGTTTACTTTTAGGTTTAAGCTAAATTGTATTATATTATTTTCTTTTGTTTTTTCCATTTGGATCTTATTATAATATTTTGTTCATTGAGAACCTCTTCCAAACATTGCAGACACCAAAATATACTGTTGAAATCAAGGAATTGAATGTGGATATATCTAAAGATGGTGGATCTAAGTCAAGTTTGTTAGTTAGACTACAAATACTGCCTATTCTTGTTCACATTGGCGAGCCACGGGATAGTTGTGACCAGTTATCTAATTTAGGTGGTGGAGGATGCAGTTCTTCGTGCCAGGCATCCTTTGCTGCCATAGAAAGGTCTTCTGCCCCTTTTATCTGTGAAAAGTTCTCGATCTCCTGTGAATTTGGCCATGATAGGTATATTTCTTCTTTTTATTCATTTTTTTTCTTCAATATTAACATGCACTCCAAAATGCTGGTTGGAGTAGAGAGAGATTGTGTAGTCGATGATATAGGGTCTGTTTCAAAGGGTTCAAACATAAGTTTTAGTAAGTTCAAAATGAAATCCCAACACACTAGGCTATCCAAGGTTTAGCCATTATATTTGGAAAAAAATGGTATTTTCTAGTAGAAACTAAAACCATAAGAGCCCGTTTGGTGCGCAGGATAGGATAGAGACAGGATAGGATAAGAAGCTGGATAAGGATAGGATATGATAGTGACATGATAAACATTTATCCTATCATGTGTTTGGTGCACACTTGATAAAAAAGATGATAGCATTATTTTATCCTATCATGCGTTTGGTGCACACTTGCTATCGACATGATAAAAATTATATTCTAATTAAATTACAAAGTTATCCTTGTGAAACAAATTCATAATTTTTTTGAAGAAAAAATAATAATTTTCATATTATTATTTGACAATAAAAAAAGACAAGTAATTAAATAATATCATATAATTGCAACAAAAAAAAAACAGTGCTGCTAAAATACTCAAACACAAAAGTACCACTTAAATAAGTAAAAAACAATAAAGAAATATATCGAAAAAATGAAATTTGTATCGACTTTAATTGTCATACAGATAAGTAGCAATAAAACAACGAAGCAACAGAAAATTAAATTGGCATACGGATAAGTAGCAATAAAACAACGAAGCAACAGTACAATGATAAAGCAACAAAATATTGTCAAACATTTTCAGCGAACAATACAAAAAT
>Ga0315914_1011325_pt1 | contig 10721 bp, 6 predicted proteins | sample MpolenodulesMG_FD_203920 | JGI IMG/M metagenome (GOLD analysis project Ga0315914, IMG submission 203920) | Medicago polymorpha root nodule microbial communities from Los Angeles, California, United States - elongated nodules | ecosystem: Host-associated > Plants > Roots > Nodule | place: USA... | reverse complement strand
ATGTATATGTGTTATGCATGAAATCCTTGAATACTTATGTTTGTTTATGTTGATTATGATTGATGTGAAGCTAACCCCCAGTGGTCTGTGGTGGACCGCCTACCTATTTGTATGAATGGGTAGACGGTGTGCAGGAGTAGTTGTTGATTGCTTGGTGAGCACTTGGATAGCGGGAGCCATCTCCGTTATCGTTTTCTGTTGAGTCCTAGAGTAGGCTCTGATCTAGTATGTCTGTCTGTAGGATTATTCTAGATTGATTACTCTAGACTGGTTATTCCGGATTTATTTATGCTGTGGAGATTTTACCCATTTGTCGGGATTTAGAGATTTTATATGCTGATGTATATTGATCTTATGACATGTATATTTTGGAGATGTATGATTTATATCCGCTGCGACTGTTGAGAATCTTATATATGCATGCTGTTTGAATTTTGATGTGAAGACGTAGCATCTATTTCTTGAATATATGCTTTATTCGCGTGTTTTATCACTTTAATAGAAGTAGGGTGTTACACATATCGCCTCCTCCACCTCTCCTCCTCCATTCTTCACTTCGGTTGCTTTGCTTCAGGCACCGAGCAAGGCTTCATCCTCTACTCTGGCGAGTCACTGGCAAAATTTTCCGTTGCGATTTTGGATTAAAGACGTGGTGGATGAAAGACTAGTTTTGTTTCTTTCCGTTTTACCATGGGGATTCACTGCAAATTACAATTTGTTTTGTGTTCTTTGTTGTGTATGGATGCCCTGTTTGTAATTGTGGTTGTTTTTTTGTTTTTCCGGTCACTACTATGGAGTGACTTTACTGTTAGTTGTCTCGATTGCCTTGGATTTAGGTGTGTGCCCATGGGGATGACATATTATGGGGCGACGGCGTGGCGGAGGCGGCAGCGAAGAACGCTCTCATGGTTGTGGTGGGTCGACAGCCCTTTTCATCTTTTCTTTCTTGGTAGCGATTTCCCTTTTCCTTCTTGTTCTGTTTTCTCTATCTTTTTTCCCTTTTTCAACCGTTTTTTTAAAATCAAGGTGTGCCACATGTCAAAACTGGATTGAGCAATGGTATGGTGTCATCACCACCCTAATGGCACCGAAGTGCTGTCCGAGAGAGAGGGTAACAAATGAATTTTTTCCTCTTTAATTTGATAGACCAATTTTTTTTAATTTTAATCATTTATTAACAACTCAATTCAGAACAATTTTTTAACAATAAAAAATTACATGTCACCGGTGGTACCAAAAGTGGTACATCAAAAAGTGGTCAATGTATCTTTTTTCATTTGTTTTATTTTCCACTTTATGAAAATGCATGCTTAAAATTTCATTTAAGGAGCACTTTACTTTTCAACCCACTTGTCTTGGCTTTAGTGTTAACTTGAGATTTTGGTCCGTGTTTTTCTTAAATAACACTTAGATGATATAGTTTTTGGTGACATTGTTCATATTTATCTTAATTAATCATTATTTCTCATCTAAATAATTTATTTTAATTATTCATTCATCACTTTCTTTTATTTAAAATGCACTAATGTCATCAATGTCACCTAAGTGAAATCTGTTTCTCTTATGGTCTCAATTTTGATTTTCATGGATGTTAATTTCAATGAGTTAGTCTGACTTCCTAAAAAAATGAATCAGCATTTTTGTACCAAAAAACAATCATTTACTTCCATGGAGGTCCTATTTAATAAATTGTTTTAAAATAAATAAGTTTTGATAAAATATAACGAATTTTAGTTATTGGTGAGACTCGTCTATAAAAAAGGTAATGGTTTGAGTTACCAAACTCTTCGTCAAAAGATTTCATTGATGTATTTTCATTGTGAAAAATACTTGTATAATCACAATAATTTGTGCACAATATTCAAACACATCAATATCAAAATACATTTTTTTAATCATTTTAAAAATATATCATTTTATTCTTTTCTAATTTTATCATTTTCAAATGTATATGAGTGTGTCCAAATACTATGCTTTAATTATAAACATAAAAAACTTTCTTATCCATAGCTCATCACAGGTTATAGAATACCTTGAGCCTCGAGGGAAGAGAGAGACTTCTTTTTTTTTTAGCAGGGAAGAGGGAGGCTATAAATTTTATTCCCTCCGTTTCAAAATGAATGTCACTTTAGAGAAAAAAATTTGTTTCAAAATAAATGTCATTTTTAATTTCCAATGAAATATTAATCACACATTTCCAAGTGTACCCTTATATACACTATTCCCAAAATATTACTTTTATTTTGCATTTATGATAGTAGTAAAGAAATCAATAGTTGATATGAATAATCTACGATATAAACAATTTAAATCTCTTCTATTCTCAAGTACACATGACATGGTTCCGGGCTCTATTACAATTAATGATATACTAATTTAAATATTTATCAAGTACACGTGGAATGAGCTTTCAAAGCATTCATGTCTCTGGCTATTCAATTGGTTTATACAGCTCACCATTCATTGTTTTGAAAATCAAATTCAAATCTCTTCATATTTGTGCATTCAAGCGCATAACATCTCTCCATATCTCTGCATTCAAAGGCTTTGAAAATCATTAGCCTGTATAAGGCACATAAAATAAACCCTAGACATCACTCCCACTTTCCTAAAGATTCAATATTAGTAATTTCAATTTCAATAATGTTTGTTTTTATTCATATGTTTCAACAATACTTCTATAATATTTAGTGTTCTTATGTTTTGATTTTCTTTCTTTGAATCGAAGTGTTCTTATGTTTTGATTTTCTTTCTTTGAATCCTTTTGTGCATTTTGCTATTGATTTTCATTGTAGATATTTAATTTATCCAATTTTACCAATTACTAATCGGATTTGTACATGGAAATTTGAGCCAAAGATGTTGCTCATTTTGTTATGGTGTCTATATTTTCTCCCTCATCACTAAACGGCGACATGATAATTGTTTGTTGCATTGTTAAAAATATCATTTGTTTCATGCAATGACGAAAATGTCCTTTTCCCGAATTGACTCTGATCCATTTATCACAACTTGACCACCATTCCGTGGAGCTCATCCTACCGATTATACCCTTTTAAATCTCATATCACAAAAGGGTTGTTCTTTCTTTTTGCATCGCTTATATCATATGCTATTTATACCCTTTTGTTCTGGTGATCTTTTCTGGAAGATACATTAACTATCCATTCAGATACTATCAAAAGTTTATCGGTAAATTTTTTAAATAAAGTGTAGTGATTTATGTTTTGAGGGTTTGTCTAACATGTGCAATATTGCACATGTTAAGATAATTAAAAGTAGCAAGTTTTTATTGAAACCAACAATTATTTAACAAAAAGTTATATATTTAATAAAAATGTTTAAGTTCCAATGCAAAATTACTATTTTAAATTTCTTAACATGTGCAAATTTGCACATGATAGAAAAACCCATATTTTGAAAGGCATGGAAGTAAATATATTTTTTTTATTATTAGTAACAAGGTCGTGTTCCGCTCAAAAAAAGGTCGTGTTTCGCTCATCTTACTTTTGTCTAAATAAAAGCTCTATAACTATAGCTAAAAAAAATATAGCTAAATATCAGAGCTCTTGAAAAAAAAAGTTTAAATTGTTTGGCAATTTAAATTTATTTTAAGGTTAAAAGGTTCTTTTCGGTTAAAAGATGGATGGAGATTTTTGTTTCTAACTTAAAATTAATCTCAAATTTAACATTTGTTTCATACAATATTTTCATTAAAGATATGATAATAATAAAAATATTTATAAGAGAATGAAATATTTACAATCTCTCAAAATAAGACATGGGATTACAACACCGATCAGAGCAAACATATCCATGATGTCACATACGAATTCAGTCCAAGAGATCCTCCAACCCTACATACAATCCAACCCCATGATCTCACAATTAAGTGATAATTAATACTCCTTAAATATTCATATCCTCATTAACGTATTAATTAATGTCTGTTAAAAATTACATCTCCTTTCTTAAATAGAAATTAATTACCCCTCCTTAGTCCACTCTACCATTAATACTATCATACATCGTTTAAAATTTGAAAAATTTGTAGTAGTTTTTATTTTTCAGAGAAATGCTAACATGCACCTTAAGGGCGGTATGTTAATTAGGGCACATGTTAAGGTATAAAAGATGAAAATTATGTATTGTAAATTGTGTTGATTTATCATTTGTGGAAACCTTATAACGTGTCATTAGGGCATGTGCTCTTAGAACACATATTAGAGTAACCCTATTTATTTATTTTTTGACACAAAGAGTAACCCTATTTTTTATGCACTATTTAAATCAAAATTCAAAAATTTCATCATGACTTCTCAATTAAAAAAAAGCACTTCTTTGCTCAAAATAAAGAGCACTCCTATTTATTGTTTTTTTTAACATAAACCGATATAGATAAATATACAAGTTTTTCTCTAACGAATCATGTGGAAATTTTTCTAATATAAGAGGCAAAAGGATTGTGTGTTTTAACATAAGGAAGGCATGAACTATAGTTCAAGCTTCTCTTAAGTGATGAGAGCATAATTTTCTCTAATAAAAATTGTAGCAAATGGATGAAAATATTTGCAATATAAAGAAGAGTTGTTCATGAAAAAAAAAAGTTTTATTGAAAAAGACTTTTTTAGAGGTTTATCAAAAAAAAGTTGTTCATTAAAAGAAGAGAAACTTATATTTTTTTGGTTATAGAAGAGAAACTTTTATACGATTTAATATTTACAATCTGAAAAAGAGTTGTTCATAAAAAAATCTGAAGAAGATTTGTAGAAATTATAATATAGAAAATTTTCATAAAAAAAAAGAGTTATTAATAAAAAAAAGTTTTATAGAAAAATACCTTTTTTAGAGGTTTATCAAAAAGGAGTTGTTCATCAAAAGAAGAAAAACTTTTATTTTTGGTTACAGAAGAGAAACTTTTCAACGATTTACAATATGAAAAAGGGTTTTTCATAAAAAAAAAATCGATAAAAGATTTGTTGAAATTATAATATTGAAAGTTTTCATAAATCTGCATATTCATTAAAGAGTTGTTGTCTTTTTTTTTTGAGAGAGAGATTGTATGTAAAGGTTAAACTCCCACAATTTAACAAATCAATATTTGAATAAGCTTGGATTCTTAACTTTCTATTTTGACAAATTCTAGATTTTACGTTGTGAAATTTTTTCTGTAATTATTACTATAATTATTTCTGAATTTTGCTAAAAAAAATCTAAATTTTATTGTAACTTTTTTGGTCTTAAAAGATTTTCGACTGCGATTGAAAAGTACAAACATTTGAAAAAACAATTACCTTCTTTTAAATGCATTTTTTGTCGAACCAATCAACCGAACCAAACCTTATATCATTGCTTTAGTTTGGTTTGTTTTCAATTTGGTTGTTTTAAAAAACTTTGATTGAAAACTGAACCAAGCGTAACACCTCCAGCTGTCACACATTTTCGTTTGAAATAGCCTAACATTAATGTTAGGTTAATTAAACAATTCATATTATATGCAGGAGTCGGGGTTCGAACTCCGGACACTACACAATTAAATTGTGTCAGCACTAGCCACTACGCTACTTGACAAAAAAATAAATAAATAAACAATTCAAATATGATCACAATCAAATATATCTCTTTGACTTTTTAAATGGTAATTTAAAAAATTATTATTACAATCAATAATTTGAATAAAACACATTTACTCAATAGTATAAGTATTGCACTACCTCTCATACAAGCAAAGTTGGAAAGAGTGTACTACACACATCAACCAAAATATATCTATATAAAAGGAGAACTAGCCAACAAACGTTATACATCAATCATCGATCTGAGTGATATGTTTTTTCTCTTCTACACAATACATATGTTGTGCCATGATCGAGTCTATTGTTCATTAGTTTGATGAGTTACGTTTGTGTATTTTTCTTAATTTATTCTAATTTTAAACTGAAACTCCACTAGATAGAACTAGAAAATTAAGTGTAGAACATAGTGGCTAGATCTATGGTTTTTTTGAATATACCTTTAACATATAACTTATGATTGAATTTGTTCATTTCATTTACATATTTGAGGTTTCATATGAGGTGATGAAGTTTTGAGTGGTGCGTGGAAATGCTTGATTAAGTTTGAAGAATATCATAATTAGTGCAGCTCCATCCATATTATTATTTTTATTATTCAATTTCTCTCTTTGATTTGTATTTTTTTTTATTGTTTCAGAGCATTGATTGTGCTTAGAAATCTATTATTAATGAATTTTTATTTGATTTCTTAAAGAAAAAGCAGTGTTATTATGTTGAAAAGAGATGATTGATCTTTGCATATAATCTAAAGTGTTGCATGATATTGCCGTAAAGAAAACTAAAGAATTGCATCACCATTACATTGTAGTCGGCCAATTGTTTCCATTCGCAATAATTTATCTATTTATCTACATCATTTGTACCATAAATATATAAGAGACCAATTCTCTAACTTCTCTTTCTCTATTTAGGAATCCTTTAATCGGTCTATATTTTCCTTCATTTGGCAAACAATGTTTTTTTTAGTTCCTAAAATTCCTTTAACATATAACTTATTAATGAGTTTGATCATTTTATTTACATATTAGAGGTTTCATGTGAGGCGAAGAAGTATCGAGTGGTGTGTGAAAATGCTTGATTAAGTTTGAGAAATATCATAATTAGTGCAGCTCCATCCATACTTTTTTTTGAAGGAGCTCCATCCATACTTATTATTTTTATTATTCAACTTTTCTCTTTGATTTGTATATTCTTTTCTTGTTTATGAGCATTAATTGTGCTTAAAAATCTATTATTAATGAATTTTTATTTGATTTCTTAAAAAAAAATCAGTTTTACTATGGTGAAAATAGATGATTAATATGTGAGTATAATCTAAAGTGTTGCATGTCCTCGTGAACTTAGCTCAGTTGGTAGGGACAATGCATAATATATGCAAAGTCAGGGGAAACCCAGACCACAGAAGAAAAAAAAAAATCTAAAGTGTTGCATATTGCTACCACAAAGAAAGCTAAAGAATTATCTCACCAATGCACCGTAATTGTTCCTGTTTTCAGTAATTTATCTATTCATCTACATCTTTTGTACCAAAAATATATAAGAGACCAATTCTATAAGTTCTCTTACTCTATTTAGAGTCCTTCATCAGTCTATATATTCCTTAACTTGATAAGAAATGCTTTTCTTTTTTTACTAATAAAAATATAAAATTTTATTATAGCCAAATTAACAGTCAGTTCCTTTCATAATTCAACAGACATGTGTTAAAAGTGTAGTACAATCTTGAAACGGTAAAACTTGACTTATAAAAAAAAAGAGGAAAATATTATCTTTGAACGTATGAATGAACACTAATTTTAACCTATGACCAAAATTTAGCTTTCAAAAATGAACTTTCTCTTTTTGGCCAAAATATAATTTTAACACCTGAATTAATGCTAATTTTACAGTTTAATATTTCTTTTTCTTTTAATCATTTTATTTCTTAATATGTGAGTATAAATCTTAAACGAAATTCATTTTGAAATGAATTGAGTAATATTCTAGCCGAGAATAATTGTTATCATGTGTTCTCGCATTCATTTTACTACTTAATATAAGGAAATTTTCAAACAAATTGTTGGTCCTATTTATGGTGGATTCTAGGGTGAGGGTCCAATTAGGTCCCTCACCGTTGAACCACGAGAAAAACACCAATAGATTAAATAAGTGGTTCAGATTTATTTAAATTAAAAGAGGGAACATGTAGAACTGCTCACATTCAATCATATCCTCCAATGGTTTCACCCGTTGTTAACTGTAATTAATTATTACGAACCGAACCGAACCATTACAAATCAATTAATTCCTTTTCATACAAAAATAAAAAATTACACATGTGGCGCCACGTCAGCATTGACTTGGTAAAAATTGGCCTAGTGGGCCAAAACTGCAAAAGGGGCAATACTTAGGGGGCAATTTTGTATTTTATTTAGTTAGGGGGCCAAAATCGCAACTTCTTAATACTTAAGGGGCCAAAACTGTTATTAACTAAATGGTGGAATTCCTATGTATTACATAACATATAATACATTTATGTAATTACAATTATATACCTCTTCATATTTTTACGCTTTAAGAAGCAAATGAGAGAGAGAGAGTGTAGAGAGATAAAGTGAGAGCGGGGATGGGGCCAGTAGGGACATTCTGAGAGTTTCTGATGGGAGGGAGGGGATCACAGGGACAAAAGTGAGCATTGAGAGTGACACGACAGTGAGGAAGAGGACTGGTTTTTTTTTCTCTCCAACATTTGGACAAAATCACCACCTCTTTCTTCTTCACCCATTTCCCGGAAAACTTGAACTCTTGGATTTGCAGAAGTTGTTTGGTATGTTTGGTAGAGTCGGCGAGGTTTTCATTTCGAAGAAAATGGACAGGTGGGGGAATCGTTTTGGCTTCGTCAAATTTCAGGACGTTGTCGGTGAAGAGGATCTCGGCGGAAGACTTGAGGACGTTTGGTGGGGTGATTGGAGGTTGAAGGTGAATCGTGCTAGGTTCGGGAGGGAGGATAAGGTGGAGGTGGGAGAGCAGAAGGGTGGATAAGTTGCGTCTGTTATTCATGGGGGTGGAGGGAGGAAGGCAGGACAGAGTGGAGGTAAGTTGACGGAGGCAATTAGGAAGGAGGGAGTCTCATACACAAATGTTGTTGCTCATGGAGGGGGGTCACCTGCACCCCTGATTGTTTTTCCTTCGGAGTGTAGGATGATTGAACTGAAAGGCTGCTATGTAGGCTTCTTGAGACACCATAGTAGTGGCATTTCAGTTCAGCACCGCATGTGTTTGGAGGGTATTAATAAGATCAGGGTTACACCGATGGGTGGGCTGATGGTGTTGTTGCAGTCTGATATCCAGGGAGAAATTTTCAAAGTGGTTGAGAATCATAAGGTGTGGTGGGAGGAACTTTTTTATCGATGGACGCCTTGGACACCGAATCTAGTGGCCAAGAGAAGGGTGGTATGGCTGAAGATCTCTGGTTTGCCTCCTCATGTGTGGGAGGAGGGGACTTTCAAGTTGATAGGAGCATGTTTTGGTATGTTCTTGGATTTCGACGAGGCTACATTCACAAGGCAGAGTTTGGAGGTTGCAAGATTAAAAATTGATACGGCTAGAATGGAGTGGATTTGCGAGCAACTTTCGATCAATGTGATGGGGGCTGTCTTTGTGTTGAATGTGGTGGAGGATGCAGGTGTTGAAAAGATCATAAGGGTGGTGGAAATCAGGGAGTGGGAGGATTGCGCCTCCAGGAGCTCCGCCGCCTCTGGAGATTCAGGCGATGAGGAGGTGGTTGGTACAACAATGAGAGTCCATTTTGATGAAGGTGATGACATCAGCCCTACAAAGCTTAACCCTACTCAACTAGGGGTGAAGGTAGCTTGTACTTGCCTCAAATCAACCTAGGTAAGGATGAGACAAGAGGAAAGGTTGGAAACAAACTTTCTAGGATCTTAGAATTCAAAGTCTGCAAAAGGGGAGGATTTTTCAAACCGGCTAGTAGATACTGAACACGTGGTTGAGAGGGATGATGACTTTAGGAGGCGGGAGAAGGTTCATGAAGTAGTGGGGTCAGAAGCATTTAATGCTCCCTCTTTTGCTGGAATCCCAGAGCGCGTGATCTCACTCACAGTTGGGGAGAAGGAATTGGTGGAGCCAACTGGCTGTTGCGCATTGGAGGGAAGTGGGGAGGTGCCAAACTGACCCGATCTCAAGGAGAGGGGTTCCTACCCAAATGGACCGGTCATGTCACCTATTGGGCCGATCAAGGATATTTGTTATGGGCCTGAAGAGTTATGTAATAACAGACAGAGTGTTACTCATCTTGATATTTCTAAGGGAGAGGTGCAGAAAATAAATAAGCATCTATACTTTAAGTCAGAGGATTCAAACTTTTCAGAATACAGCGATTCAATGGCTGATCAAGAGGAGGCAACAAAGAAATTGTTGAAGGTCAGGCAGAAACATCGACATAGTAAAAAGAAGGGACGAGAGATTGAGAAGAAGCGTCCTTTAGAGTTGGGGCAGAAAGAGAAAAAGGGGCGTTCAAGGAGGTCGAAAAAAACAGAAGTGGTCACTCTGTCAAATTCTGCAGATTCTCAGGTGAGTGGGGCGGTAGGCAGTGAATCTATTGAGGTGAATAAAGTTGGTGCTGGAATTTCTAGAAGGAAAGTGGACGCTAGAGAAGAGTTTTTGTCAGGAAAGGAAGTTGAGTCTTTCACGGCTAATTCTTCTAACTCTTCAGGTGTTAGATTACTTGTGAATGATCAAGATAGAGGTAGGCAAGATGTGATGTGCATAGATGGAGAGACTGATCCAATTAGAGTACTTGAAAATTCTAAGTTGTTTGAAATTCAGAATGAGGCAGGCTTCAATTTTGAGGTGGCCGAGGATGGTAAAAGAGTGGAGGGGAGTGGTGTGGACCGAGTGGAAGGAAGTAATATGGCAGAGAAGGAGAGAACAGAGGGGTGTCAATGATAGTTCTCGCTTTCAACATAAGAGGCTTGGGAGGAAGACAAAAGAAGAATAAAATTAAGGAGTTGATTAGAGAACACAAGGTGGAATTTTTAGCTATCCAAGAAACAAAAATGGAGGTTATTAATTCTAGGTTGTGCCAAAGCCTTTGAGGGGGCGGGGGAGATGATTGTGATTGGGCTTTCTTGCCTTCAGAAGGAA
>Ga0315914_1011324_pt1 | contig 10721 bp, 7 predicted proteins | sample MpolenodulesMG_FD_203920 | JGI IMG/M metagenome (GOLD analysis project Ga0315914, IMG submission 203920) | Medicago polymorpha root nodule microbial communities from Los Angeles, California, United States - elongated nodules | ecosystem: Host-associated > Plants > Roots > Nodule | place: USA... | reverse complement strand
GGTTTTGCTTGGTTGTTCACAATGTGAGCTTCAACTTGAAAAGGAATTTTCACTTTAAACTTCACATCATTGGTTGGTTTGCCTTCGCCGGAACCTACGCCTACGCCGGAAGCTTTGTTTTTGCCCGGTTTTGGCTCAACGCCATCCTCCGCCACATTTTCAACCATGCCACTCAATGTCTACTCAATAAAAAAAAACCAAGAAAAAATAAATAAATAACTTGGGCCGCAAGCAATGCAAGTAAAAAAAGTGGCGCAAAATTTCAAAATTTGGGCATCACAGTAGCGTGAATTAACCCACGCTAGTGTTAACCTTCTGCGTGAGTTAACTCACGCAACACTTACAACTAGCATGAGTTAACTCACGTTCAGCCCTATCACCTACTGGAAAAAAATGACGTAAGTTGCAGAAAAACCAGGAAAAAAGGATGAGTTTTGACGGTACATTACCTGTCTTTGATGCTTCATGAACGTAGAAACTTGCTTCCTGACGATTTGCAATGATTTGGAACGAAGATTTTGATCCAAAAATTCACACTTTTTGGGTTTTTGGAGGTGGAGGGAAAGAAAAAATGGAGATTTATGGTTGCATGCTGGGTTTTGAACGAAAATAATACTCAGCGTGAGTTAACTCACGTAGCGCATGTTAACTTACACAGGGGCAATTCGGACATTTACTTTGGGAATGAGCATAACCATTTGGGTAAAGAGCATAATTCTTTAACATTTGTGAAAAGATTTTTTTTTTTACTAAATTAAAAGAAAACTTTTATAAACAAAACAATGGATAGGGTGATTTAGTGTTTCAATTGAATTAAGAAATTAAGAATAACACTAACAATGTATTTTTTTAAGATACTTTTTATGGTTAAAATTCATTTGGATTTTGTTGGATTTATATAGAACTCATATAATTTGGTGTGACTCGTGTAAATTGATATCAATAAAAGAAAATGTGTTAAATAATGTGTTGAAGTAATTTCATAAAATTTTGATATAAAAAATTATTAGTACAAGATGTTGGTAGAAAGGATCTAAAGAGAGGAAAATTGATAATGGTTTTTTTTTTTATGATTAGGAATTGAACTCAATATTCGGAGTTTACAATACTCATATACATTGTGTCCCTTCGGGGACATTTGATAAAATTGGAACAATACTCATATACATTGTGCACCAATCACTTTCGTTAGGCCTTATTTGTAAAAAAAATGCAGATTTTCAATTTTTTTTTTTAGTTTAAGAATATTTATCTGATCATATACATATGCAAATTTATCTGATCCTATATATGCAAACTTACATTTTTCTATTTTAAGAATATTTATCGAATCAATGATCATACATATGCAAATTTACATTTTTCTAATTTCAGAATTAGTCTGAAAGAAGTATGCATTTTAGAATGATTGCTTTGAAAAACTTGTCGTTTCTTTGTGGAAAATTTATTTATCTTTGTTTGCTTTGATTTTGTAGTTATCTATATGATGAATGGCATAATTCTCTTATTAGTTTACATGTGATTGGTTAAAGCATAATTGAATCACAAGTATGTTCGTAGGACTTTCAGTTTTTCTTTACTTTTTAGATTTCCACACAACCATTGAAGCATCAACAATGTTATTTACACATTGAGGTTGGTAATCATGTTCTTTTTATCACACCCTTTGATGAGTTACATCCGCCAACTACAATTTCAACCGCACTTTGACCTATCCCACTTATGGTGATGTTTTGAAGACACCTTCTCTTAGTATTGAACCATCCGGTTGAAAGTGAAACCACCATAGTGTCATCAGAATAATACTCATTGTCACATGTTGGAGGGTCGTTACCATCTCTGCCTTTTTTGAAAATGTTAAGTGTGAGATATGACTTAATGCAACTAGACACAGATGGTAAACATTTGTATGTGTGATATTTTTTACTTGGCACATAACATAAGTCATTCTTATGATTGCTCAAGTTGGTTTATCAAGAAAAGCTGTTGGATAAACTATTATAGGATAAATTGGTCGATTTTATTCTGTTTTTTGTTTCTTTCATAAAATGAGTTTGTCATCAATTGACTGAGGAAAAAACTAAAAAACATGTCAATGGTTGTGTGATGTTGTTTGTTTGGATGAAAAGATTTTGAAACACTTTTAAAGATTTAAATTTATTTTGAAGACATAGTGGGCTAGTTGCATTATTGTTAACATTTGCAGTGTCTCCAACTCAAGAAATAATGAGTTGATGTTTCATATTGTTACTGAAGTGTCATTTTTTTTTCCAGTACAATACCAAATTGTCATTTATAAATTTAGTTCTTTTTTATTTCATCACTTCATTTTTTCGTGTAAATAGGAAACTAAAAAGTTAGACACAAAAATTTAAAATGAAAAATTTTGGCTAATCACAAGGAGTAGCTAGTAAAGCAGGAAAATTAACAGTTGATATTTCAGCCACTTATAAAAAGAAATTGGTACAATAACCACTTATAATTTACTATGCATTTACATATAACATCAACAATTTAATTGTTTATCAATTAATTTAATCTTCCCTCAAAAAAAAAACAATTAATTTTATCACTCACTTTATTCTCTAAAGTTTTATTCTCTAAAGTGAGTTACTCTAGAGACCTTAGAGGAGTATGGTCAAACTATGAAATAGCTTTTTATAAAACAAAACAAATTTTATTTCAAGATTATGTGTACCGTTATAGATAATAATATGGATGTCCACGAGTATTAAGAAGAAAAATATTACAAAAACACTCATTTATATTAGATATTGTATTATTTTCTTTTTAGGTAGAGATATTATGTTCTTAGGTGTTATGAAATAAACAAAAGAATAGAAAATATCATAAAATATAAAAGAAGGAAAGAAAAAAATTGAGAGGAAGAGAGTATTGCATTAAGCTCTTCCAATTAGTTTATAACTTTTAAGATGATTTAAGTAGTCATGTAAAACTAAAAAAAATAAAAATATATAGTAGTGCAAAACCTGTTCATTGACCTCAAAAACATTCCTATATCGGGGTAGTTGTCATTTGAGCTAAACACGGCAGGCTAGAAATCATTGTCTTGACCCAAAAACTAACCCCTACCCACTGATTTTTGATTCATACTCCGATTATCATTTACTTCACAATTCACAAATATTATGTTTCCTATATATATACCCTACTAAATGCTCCATCATAGCATCAAACATTAAGAACAAGAACTAAGAGAAGAAACATATAGAGTTGCACAGAAAAAATGATGAGATTTTGCCCTAAAGTTTCTTTTCTTTTAGTGATTACTCTTATTTTAACAAGTTGTGTGTATTCTGAAGCTCAAAAATGTCGTCCAAACGGTAGAATTAGGGGAAAGAAAGCTCCATCTGGACAGTGCAACAAAGAGAATGACTCTGATTGTTGTGTACAAGGAAAGATGTACACAACTTATGAATGTTCACCATCGGTGTCCACTCATACTAAGGCATACCTCACACTTAACAGTTTTCAGAAAGGTGGAGATGGAGGTGGCCCTTCAGCATGTGATAATCAGTACCATTCTGACGACACTCCAGTCGTTGCACTTTCCACAGGATGGTTCAACGACAAAAGCAGATGTCTCAACAAGATTACCATAAGTGCAAATGGCAAAAGTGTAGTGGCCACGGTGGTTGATGAATGCGACTCTACAATGGGATGTGATGAAGAACATGATTATCAACCTCCTTGCCCAAACAACATTGTTGATGCTTCCAAGGCTGTTTGGAAAGCCTTGGGTGTGCCTCAAGATCAATGGGGTGGCCTTGACATTACATGGTCAGATGCTTGAGTGTAGAAGATGACATTGTATGTTTGTGTTTGTGCTGTAATATTTATGTGATATTGTTTGCTTTATTTCTCATCCAGTGTGTATATTATGTAAATGTTATCGGTGTTCATTCTGTTGTAAATTAAGAAAATTCAATACATTTTCCATGGTTTTAAAATGTGAAGTGCTTCATATGACTGCAATAATTCAGTTGTAGTAATGGTCTGATGCTCGATTGTAGAAGATGAAATATGTGTTTTTGTGTTGTGATAATTATGTGATATTGTACTTTTATTTCTCATCTTATGTGTATTATGTAAATGTTGACCAGTGATCATTTTGTTATAAATTAAGAAAATTAAAAACATTTAACTTGGTTTTAAAATGCGCACTGCGTCACCTTATGATATGTCTGCTCTATTTTAACTGTCGTAATGTTTGCAAAGTGCATAGCACTATTGTATTACGAAAATCACAGAAAATTTGCATTTTTTTTTTCAGGGCCAAAGTTTTGAAATTCACAAAAAATCATAATATAACTTGGCACAAAATAAGGGATATAGAAATTCTTTGGCAGGCTACAAAATAGGAGCATTAAACTACAATTTCGTTAGTCCACAAATCATTGCTTTCTCAATTTGTCAATGGTTAAAGCAGTAAAGCATGCGTTCAATGGAATTCTAGAGCATGAACATGCAAGTATTTGTTTTCATGGTAGAATAATGCTAGATGTGCGTTCAATGGAAAGCTACAATTTGTAATTTCTAAGTTTTCGAGGTGAAAAGCTTCCAAACATGCCGGTGGAATTGATTTGCCGCTGCCCCAATCATAGGTTTGTGGATTATGTCGCCCGAATAAGCATTGAGCCATTTACTCGTTCACAGTAATATAATACCTTATGTTCATCTTTGAGAAAATGTGAAGTTTCTATTTACAATTCAAATATTTTTGTATCAGAAAATAATAAACCAACCTTGATGTCATTCTTCCTGCAAAAGATGTGCTTAGGTGGCCACAGATATGAAAAATGTTGAATTGATTAGACAAAACTACTCATTTAACAAATAAAAAAAAAGTTGCCAATTCTGATGCTGTTGTTGAATCCAGTTTCAAATTAGATAATGCTACCTCCAGTTATTGTAATAGTTTTAATAGCATACATATGAAAAATGACATGTAATCTCCATTGTTAAAACTTAAAGCAAAGGCTACTATCGGATAAACAGAATCTTAATCATTTCAATACCAATTTCATTTAAGATGTTGTAGAACTACAAAACTAATTAGAAATTTAAAGAGTTGGTAGGCATGGAGCAAAGATGTCAGACACTTGTCCTACAAAGTAATTCTATCTTCTTCAACCCTTGTAAGGGAAAATTTAGATACAAGTACACTACATTCAAAATGTTGGGAAATCATCCAGCTTTAGATGCCTCACGGGTAGATTTCGGTGCTATATTCTTCCTCAAAAATTCAGACAACCTTTGAGTTGTGGCTCGACCTCGTTCTAAGCAATGGAGGTAATCGTCCACTAAAAGAAATCAAACAGAAAACTAGTTATTATTTCACATATTAGAAAATCAAACCTACAGACGGATTCTATGAAATCATGTAATAGAGTATTAGGTAAATCTGTGGAAAACAGAAGCATAAGGAACACTTGGCATCAATATTTCTATTGAAGGACTAACTAGAAAGACATAAAGGAAGTGTAGCAGAATACCTGACATAGCACCATGTGTAACAGATGTGATGATTCCATGTGCCATGGGATCGTTGCCCACCTGCGATAATTTCTCTGGGTCGACAGAAACAGTTGTATTTGGAAAAACTAAGTAGGCAAATGCTTTTGATTTCTGCTTGAAAACAAAAAAGCACTGAATTAGAATTGCATACAAGCAACATAGGATCAAGGTCTCCAATTTATGAATTTGTTTAATCCACCAGGACATGAATATAGAAACAACTATGCCTTGTTTATGGGCTTGTGATATAAAAATACTATATGTTGGGTTCAATAAACCTTACAATATGCAATTGAATATTTACAAGCAATTAATTATGCATGAACTTTTTCTTAGATCAGGTATGCGATGTCTATTGGATGCATAATTCTACTCCAGAATCCAATTAGTTAGCTTCATGTACACGCATGCACATGAACATTAGTTAGCTTCATGTACACACATACACATGAACATTGGTTTAACTTCTAACTAGTTTAACTGCACAAGTATCACATACAGAATCATGGGAGACTTCACACACAGTAAATACGCATCTAGTTATCCAGCTCAACTAGGAAGCTAGCCATCTATTTCTAGTATGCATAATTGTGTCACATCTAAAATAAATGAGATTCTTTATGTTTTCCAGTAAAAGCAGTTAGGTTAATCAAACCTCAAAGGATGTCAAAGTAATTTACTGAAGTAACAAAAAAAATAAAAATATATATATATATATACACACGAGTCAGTTAGGTTAATCAAACCTCAAAGGATGTCAAAGTAATTTACTGAAGTAACAAAAAAAAATATATATATATACACGAGTTAGCATTACTTGCAACATCAATGAGGATCATACAACTATATACTAACATTTATCGTACATGAAAGGGTTATGACAACAATTACAGACGAGAGAATATTTATATATTTCAACCATTATCCACAGGGTATCTAAATGCTTCATCATAAATGTAGTGAATGCATATCAAATTTTGTTTAGCTGACTGGTTTCACTAGACATAGGGTGAAAATAAAATAATGCTTTAAAATTGTCAAAAAGAAAAAAAGGTTTTACGAACCTCCTCTTCTTTTTTGGAAGGGTCCAATATAATAGAATTACTATCTGTTACAGAACAACATATTGCAACTGCAGAAACAAGAGAAATTATTATTTGTTAACAATGTGAAATCTTAGAAGTAATCCAAAATACAATAACTAGCAAGTTTCAACTACCAGCCAGATGTCTTAGGGGTATTCCGGCATCCACAAGTGCAGCGCATGCTGCGTTTATTGCACATGGAAGAAGCTACATATTAAGTCAAGAAAAAGAAGCAAAAGATCCCGAAACATAATTATTAAATATTAATATCTTCAAGTCTCCACTGCTCTTGTGATAAACAAAAAACAAAATAAAAAAATCAAACTAGAGTGCATAAACAAGATGGAAGCAATGGTAAACCTATTTTGTTCCTTCAAAGTTCTAAAAAAGTAAAATGCAGACTCTTGATGTCTTCCAGCCAGTTGAAAAACATCAATAATTGAACAGAAACTAAAATCCTAAGGAACACATGCCACAATGATTTATATCCTAACTAGTAGAACTCAAGATTTTTCCAATCTGAAATAACAATCTTAACGAAAGCAGTTATTGCTACAGCACTACATAGATCATATATTAGAATTAAATTAAATAGGATACAGCACCATCGTCATGGACAACCTGCATTAGAAACAGGATGTTCAGTGTTACAGACCACATATACAAATAAAATATTTTTAACTCTAAGTAGTTAGAGTTAATGAACTAAAGAAGGAAGTGACAAACTTGCCTGGACTATAACAGAAGTGGTGGTGTTGGGATATATAGTACGAATGCAGATGCTTTCCAAGGTTTTCTTCAATATCATTTCATACTCCCTATCCGCTTGACCAACGTGTCCTGTACTAGGCTTCCAAATAACTTCAATGGATGCTTTTTCTGGATTTTCATTCTTCTTGGTTCCGGCTTTAGGTCCATAAACTGCAGCCAGAACTTTCGTTTCTCCTTGAGCCCATGTGGCTGAGCCATGGGCTCGGTGGAGAACAGAATGAGAGCAAGCTAGCGGCCTCAGTTGATTGGGACTCCTTCCATCAGGTCTGTCTATCTCCATGAAATGAAATTGATAAAACTGCCCTTCGTTCTGAATTCACACGGAAGGAAAAAAGCTGCACCATTGACTAGCCACAGTTAGGAACACAAACAAAAAAAGACACAAGAGACAATAACTCAAATAAATAGTAATGTTGTATCTCCTAGGTCTATGAATGTAGGTTTTAGGGGGATTGGTTTTGCCATCCATAAAGGGTTAGCAGTGCAGCTAATTGCCCGCTTGCCTTTCATTCCTGTGTAATTTTCTACAATTAAAATCACAATAACAACATTAAATAAAAAAAAATTCAAAACTCACAAAAACTATCACATACGTAATTAACACACTCTCGCAAATTCAAAACCATTATATAAACTTGTTTATAGCTTGGAATTTGAAAAATTCATCATGACATTTAATGGTTTCAAATAATTATATAAACTAAGTATATCAAATAGTTTAATATGACATAAAAGGAAGAATACTTTAGAATTTTTTGTGAAACCTCGGTTGTCTAGAAAGAGGACTTCAACAGTGAGAAAATGCAAAATAAGATGAGGTTTACTGCGACAGTACAAATAGAATAACTCAGTGTATGTTTGGTTTCACTTCTAGAGGGACCAAAATTGATTTTTAAATGTTTGGTTTCCCATGAGTAGAACTGATTCTAACTTGAAGCTAGAAATTGGAGCTTTTGAGTCTAGAATTGATTTTAACACTCAAATGTGTTGTTCAACTCACTTTTACATAAATGTATCAAAATATATATCACTTTATCTTCAACTCACTTCCAACCAGAGTCAATTTTCCAGAATCAATTCACTCAATCAATTTTCATCAACGCAGGACCAAACATTGAATAAAAAATTTTATTTACTCAAATGAAAGACGAATTGAACCAAAAAAAATGCTGCATTAAACCTAATGGAACACAAATTCAAGCTGAAAGGATAAAGACAATGTTGGCAACATATTATCAAACATGTGGAGTGCACTTGAGAACAACAGAGAACAGCGCCACACAAAGTAAAAGTAAACAAAGACAAAAAAACAAACAAATTCCACTGGTCTTATTTGTGTTTGAGAAAGAGAGGCTTACCGTGTTCAATGAAAAACCGCCAGACGGCGAGGGAGGCAACTCCGAACTTGTTTCCGATACGAGGGTAAAGCGGCAGCTGCTTTCTTTTTTTCTTTCAAACTGGCCTTATTTTTAGATAATAAAGTTGTGATTTTTTTCTACTCGAAATTGGCTATCATTATTTATTAATTTTGCTAAACTAATATTTTTTTCTGTACGACTGCATTAAGTTAACAACAATTTAACTTAACAAAATTCATCTAAAATGCAGCGCGTGAATTTAACCTAACAGATTTCCTGTAAAATACAATAATCTCTAATATTTCTTCTCTCACTGATGAGCTTTTCATTCATATCCTGTTGTGTAATCGTTTGTATATATCTATTGTTTATGTAGACTTTATTTGACAAGTTGTTGTACATTTATTTAATACGTTTACAAACAGAATACCCCAATTTCCATACAAACTCGGCTACCCTAATTTCCATGCAAACTCGACTATATATAGCAAACCCTAAACCGTGTTTCTCTAACAAAAAAAAACCTAAATCGTGGTAAACTACACATACAGTAGAAGAATCATATATTTTCATATTTTGATTTTTGCAAATGGAAGGACCTGGCCCTACAACCTTCCTCTCATACCACTGTTTAACTGATATTCTAATTTAACATGCATTTTATCGATATGCATGTTTTTTTGAGAATTGGAATATCCTTTTTGCGTTTTTTGTTTTTAGTTTGAGATGTTTACACCAATTTTGGCAGTCTTCCTATTTAGTTTTGTCGCAATTTCTTGGTCTATTATCTAAGGATTCAGACTGTGTCGTGTAATGTTATGTTTTTTGAACTTAATCTGAACTTTGTTTCGTTCAAAACCTTATTATGTTGTTAGCCTTTATTTCATATGCATACTTTTATTATTTCTTTCTTTGCAAGTAAAGTTGTGCAAGTGTGAATGAATTTTGAGGTGAGAATCACATTTCCTTGGATCGGATTGCATATAGAGGAAAGGGAAAGTGATTATGCAACAGTACTTGGTGGTTTTTTGTTTGGTTAAATAAGTGGTCATTTATTTTACTGGTGGTCATTGTTTTTAACTAATAATATCATCATCAATTTAATTGTATTAATAATTAACTACATGTCAATGTACTAAAATTTTCATATTTCTTTTACCGAATTATTGATAGGATTAACGAATTTTCTTTTATAATATTTTCAGATTTTATACATTTTATGAAGTGTTTTATTTTGTCTACTATGGATTATTACCTGTTCTTTTTTTCACCGTTACCAATTATATATTACATTTTATTATTCGTATGTCAATCCCTTAACAATAAACCCGTGTGATGCACGGGTCAACATTCTAATTTAATCTCAATGTTTCTTAGATTATAAAATATGAACTATGTTTAACCTATTTTATTCAGATTCAATTCAACTCACTTTATTAAAATGATATAATTTGAAATTGATAACAAAATTTACTAATCAATCATTTTATTAATTAAACATGATTTCATAATACATTTACATTAATATTAATGTTAACTCATCACATTTTATAATTCAAAAAACATCATATACATTTTATATTATAAAATCCAAACGAGGTCAAATGAAAAAAATAAAAGACGCGCGAGAAAGACGGAGGGATTGAAAAGAAGTTCTTTTGCGCATTGTCCCTCTTAATAGTGCACCAAAGAAAACTCTATAATTATTTTTTAGGATTTGTGAGCAATTGATGAGAGCTCAAGAGCAATCACTAGTTCTAAGAAGTTATAATTTATAAAACTTTTTTTTTGGGATAAGTAGCCTAGTGAAAAATCGAGGAATCCGATGTTTAAATCCTACACTTGTATAACAATGTCCATAAAACTATATAAATCGAGTTGTACTTGCATGAAGTTTTTCTTTTTAAATCTCAAAAATCAAATATATGTAGTTTTCCCTTCTTTTTTTTTTTTTTTTTTTTTTATGTTA
>Ga0315914_1011322_pt1 | contig 10724 bp, 4 predicted proteins | sample MpolenodulesMG_FD_203920 | JGI IMG/M metagenome (GOLD analysis project Ga0315914, IMG submission 203920) | Medicago polymorpha root nodule microbial communities from Los Angeles, California, United States - elongated nodules | ecosystem: Host-associated > Plants > Roots > Nodule | place: USA... | reverse complement strand
CATGTTTCGCAACCCTTGTCTAATTTCACTTGTTCCAATATCAAAGCTCCGCTGTCGCATTATGAATTGATATTTGTGATGACGAATTAACAAATACTAACCCTCCGTTGTCGCATTATGAGTTTGGTATTTGTTAATTCATTATAAAAACGATGAAATTAGATTAGAAAGTAGATTTATATAAAATTAGGGTTCGTGGCTTGGTTTGATTAGGATTACGTCATTAGACTTATCCAACAATCCCAAGACAAGAAGAGTTTACTCACTCACGTTCATTGTAGACATAGAAGAAAAGAAGAAGAAGAACATAAAAGTAAATAACAATAAAATAAAGGTGAACTTTTATTCCAAGAATGAAAGATGAATTGTTGTGATAGCTAGCTACTCTATTTATAGTTTACAATGACTTAAACCCTAAGAAATATAACACTAGAATGTTCCACAAGAAACCACGAACTTTTATATCAGAAGTAAACTAACAGGTAGCTTGTCCATGAAGCAAAAAGCAGCAAAAGTGATCCTGAAGGCTGGCACGGCCGTGTGGCTGGTGGCACGGGCCGTGCCAAGTTCTGACTTGGGGGATGTTATATTTTTGCATCGAATCTTTGTATTTCAACCTGAATCAGCTCCAAATCCCTTTCTTTTGCTCCAAGACTCAATCTTTAAAATATTTGTTCCTGAAATTAAATAACTTGCAATTGAAGTAAAATAATTCTAAAAAGGAAATAAACTTAAATAAAATAAACTCAAATATAAATAAAACGAACTCAAATATTATATTAAAAACACTAATTATTGACTCATCACACACAAACACCGACCATCAATTTGATGAGCAAGAATATCTATCTCATTAGATAAGCCACAAGAAAACCTTAATCAAGATATGTCATCAACCACACTTGTTCAAATAAAAGGCAATCGAAACAACAAGTCCTTAAACGACTCTGATGTCACTTCACAGCCATTCGAACAAAGAGAGAATCACCATATAAAATAGCACGATGAAATAAAGTAAATGATGAATTTATACAATGAAAAAGATACATCAAAAATAATAATAAATAGGAAAAAGAGACAGATACACTCTTGTTTAATGGACCACTTGTTCGGTGGATCCCTTTGTTCACTTCTTTTTTTATGGATTAGTACTACTTCTTATCTACCACCAATTATTGTTATTGTTTTTTCTGATATTATACACCAAATTATTTTAGTCCGCAAATGTTTGCTTAATCTGCTAAACAGCTTTCAATCAAATGAATTTAAATTTAAAATCATGCATTTAGTATAGTGTATCATTAGAAAATGTTAATTATATGAAATTTTTGGTCAAATAAAATAAAATTTTAATTTGAAAACTGTTGAAGAAATATCCCTTCTTCCTTTTCCATCTTTTTTTTATAAATTTATTTTCCATCTTTTAGTCTTTAGTGTTCATCATAAACTCACATAATTCAATAAAAGAAAGAATTTGAAATTTATTCTTTGAGCAATTTAATAATTCATAAAGTCTTTATCCTCAGTGCTGCTAGCTATCATAATGTTAGTTTTTACACTTTGCACTAAATTATGGTTCGCACATGGTGTGTATTACTATTACTACTATTAGTGTATATAAAAGAACAAAGCTTTGATGAGCACGAATATCATAAACATTGTCCCTATGCCATCCATGGACCACACCACATCACATGAAATACCATATTACATAATTAACATGCCCAACACTGAGCTAGCATACTAAAATTAAATAAAGAAAAAAGACAAAGTTACATCTCAAAGAAGATTAAAAATTAAAAGCATCTAAGTTCTCCAATCCCCATGAGCACCACAACCTGCCAAGGCTCAACCCTAACATTGTGTTCTAGGCTCCTTAAACCAACCAACACTTTTATTTCTGCATAATATCTTACACAACATTTCCTCCACCATGAAATGAAACTCATTCAAGGCTCTTCATGGTGCTGCTTGTTGGCAACACTGCATTCCTTTCTGATCTCACCCTTTGTGCCAGTAAGAGGATTGTTTTCTGAAAGCAATGTAATAGCTCTAGAAAACTCCTTGAAGAAATATTCTTGGCTCTTGGCCATTTTCTTCACATAAGGCTTAGTCCTCTTGTCATGTGCTAATTGATGATCCACAATCAAAAGACCCTTGTTGTCCAAGATATTTCTGTAGTAGTTGTTATCTAGAATCATCGGCGTGCCACGGTCGTTTCTCACGTACTGCACGGCCTTAGGGTCAGGGATTGAATCAGGGCACTTCTTAAGCATGTGCGGAATGTGTTCTGGGTTCAAAGCTGGATCAACTTCGGGGTACAAACGATGCACCAACTTTGTACAATGGGTTCTACCAACACTGTGTGCTCCTGTTTAACAAAATAATTGTTAACGTCGCACATTAAATGAAATATATTATGACATGGAAAATCCTCACTTCACAAGTCAAGTTTGTAAGAAATGAGTTAAGTCAAACACAAATTACCGTTCAATTGAAGTTCTCTAGTGGATCTGGATCCTTTGTTGCACCGTGCTGCAAATTAATTAAGTGACCATTGGATCTGAAATTCAGATTCAAGGGTCACTCAGGATGTTGTGCAGTGCAACGGATCCAAACCACAGTTTGGTTTTATCTATTAGAATCTGATGACTCATAAGGATTGAGGAGGACCCCACAATTTGGCTTTATCTATCCGATGAGTCATAAGGATTGAGGACATACATTATTTTTATTAGATATGATGTAAAAATGAAGATTTCCATTTTAATAAAATGAGAACATATCATCATGTTTATGAATTAATTAATGAAGAAGGTGTTTATTAGTATGGTATTATACCAAGCAAAGCAACAACTCCGGGAGTGTCGATTCCCATGGCACCAAATTTGTCAAGAACAGCAGAAATGGACTCATTGTGGTCAGGAAGGTATGCCTCCAACAGATCCACTCTACTCTTTCTACCATCCCTTCTTCCTGTTTTCAGAGGAATATAAGGACCTCCTAGCTGCAAAAAATTAATTCAACACAAATTAATCTTATAGAGCCTTGCATAAAATACATATATCAATTATAACTTCTCATTTGCTCAACAAATAATGGATAAATTAAACTATTACTATAGTTATTTTAAAAATAAGTTCAGTCCTCAATCAAAAGTCAAAGCAAATCTGGACTAGATCTAAGCCTCCAACTACTCTCTTCAATTTAATAATATGCAAAAGAAAACATGTTTTGTGTATTAGTTTTATGTACAATAATTTGTCCTTGTATAATCCAATTTGATACATGCACATAATTAGTAACTGCACAACCTTGTCCTTAAAAAAACATGTTTTTTCTTTAAAAAGCATACACCAGATGAAGATAAACAAAGTCAGAAACAAAACAAAAAGATAAAAGAGATGAAATTATACCGAAACAATGCCTTCTCTAGCAGAAAGAACAAGAATATCAGAACAGGAAACAACACCAGGACACTCTCTTTCAACAGCTTCTTTGATGGTATCAATGTACCTAAAATTCCTCAAACCAAAGCTTCTGTCGTGTTCTTGCTCAGACAAGCTTCTTCTTGTGGATGTCAGCAACAAAGAAGCATCACAACTCTATAACACAAGTAAGAGAGGAAAAAAAATCATTAAAAAAAAAACAAAACATAGTACATAAATAGCATAACATAAAGATAGTTATAATTACCTGAACAGCACAGTCATGGAAAATGTTTCTGAGCCAAGAGAAAGCAGTGTTCTTATGGCGTTTGTAGAGAAGTTTGACTTGTTCTTTGATGATTTCTTCAGCTTGGGGACATGCTTCTTTGTAGTAATTCATAACAAGGCCATTATCATTATCTTCTGCAGAAGAAACAATCAAGAAGAGTTGTGGAGAAAAGGACAAAAGAGCTAAAAAGAGGAAAGCTTTGTTTGTAGACATTGCTTTCTCTATAGTGAAGTGGAGAGTGTGAAGTTCACTGAACTACTTGCTTGTGCTTAAATAACCAAATAGCTAAATAAATGTCCTAATAAAATATATTATAAAGTAGACTAATAACTATCAAATAGTAATAGGGAGATCAGTCACTTTAGACCCTAAATAGGGAATGAGTCGTCACTTTAGTCCCTAAATACAGATAAATTGCAAAATAGTCCCTGAACGTAGACTCTGTAAGTCGATTTAGTTCTTTGCATTTTCTCATTTAGGGACTAAAGTGACTAATTCCCCAATAGTAATAAGTTGAGTAAATTTTAATTATGATTTGTGAGTAAATTCTAATTATGATTTGTATTTTCGAGGTTGACAAATTTGATCTATCATTCACCCACTCATTTTTGCCGATGAGGATAGGAGGTGCATTGTTGCAAATTTGGGATGGAAGTTCCCTTCAAATCTTATGCTTTTAAGTTTTAACATACCTAAACTTAGAGTTTTACTATTTTTGTGTTAATCATCATATTCTTATTAATATGAGGTTCGATCGGTAGACAAAAAAGTTGTTTTTACCAAGGATAAAACCTAAAATAAAATAGATAAAAATGTTTTTGAGTGGTTCGTAAAATCTAATTCAACCAATATTGCTGATATTATTAGATTATAAACTCATTCATCCAAATTTCAACCTCAATCTCGTATTTGTATGATCTCTCATTTGTATATTTGTATGTGTGGATTTTAAATAAGGGTCATGTTAACCGATTCTCTCAAAACACTATATAAGGATATTAAAAAGTAAAATTATTGTTTATTGTTTTATTTACATATCCAAATTAATGAACTTGAGTCTTGTTAATAAATGTTTCAAAAAACAGAGAATGATACAAACTTTATCTTAGAGATTGTACGCTAATATTTTTAATGAAGAGTATAATTTTTTAAACATATTAAATGTATAACTTGTGTTCAAGTTTTATAAATTTGACGTCCGAAATGTGAAGTACTACATAAGCTAACATGAAATAAGGGTGAAAAGTCAAAACGGTTGCTTGTTTGTGTGAATTGATGGATGACAATAAATGGTTTGTACCTACGTGGCAAAGGCAATGAACAACACGACCGAAAGAAGCAGTCTGCTATTTCAAATGGCTTGGCATAGCGTGGCTGGCTATCCTACTGAAGCTCATTTTTATTTCAGTGCCCACATTAATGACCTTCAAAATCGTTAATTAAGCTTAAATATTTATTAAAAAATAATATTAAATATTATTTTAATCCAGAAACTTTTAAGTTTTGTCCTACAAATTTTTTATTCAATTTTAGTCTCTATTTCCATTTTATAAAGACTATTTTGGAGGACTAAAAATGTTCAATTTTTTAAATGTTTTCAAAATAAGGACTATACTAAATTTTGAAGGATTAAAATTATCATTAAAATTTTATATGACTAAAGTTGAAAACTTATGATTTTACAGGGACTAAAAGCATATTTAACTCTAAAAGATAAATTGATTAAAAAAAGTCGATGTATTTAGTTTACATTATAAAGTAAGCATACATCAATTTTTATCGATTCATTTATCTTATATAAAAATGTATTAGAGAAAATACAAAAAATTTCCTTATTTATTAATTTTATTAGGTCTGCAACAACTTAACCTACTACTTTCTCTCCAATTTGCTGTATTAGGTTAGTAGTAATTTAACCTAACAAATTTCATCTAAAAAAAGCATCGCACCAATTTCATTCCTATCCTCTTCTTTTTTTTTGTCAATATTTTGTACACTTATTTAATACTAAAAAAATGCATCGCACAATTTCATGCTTTTTTGTTTGACAATTTTTTGTACTCTTGTTTAATACTAAAAAAATTCATCGCACCAATTTCATTCCTTTTTTTTTGACAATATTTTGTACACTTATTTAATACTAAAAAAATGTATCGCACCAATTTAATTCCTATCATGTTGCCTTTTTTTGACAATATTTTATACACTTATTTAATACATTTACAAACATAATACCCTAATTTCAATGCAAACTCGGCTACCCTAATCCTTATTTATTAATTTTATTAGGTCTGCAGCAACTTAACCTAATAATTTTCCTCTAAAATGCTGCATTAGGTTAGCAGCAATTTAACCTAACAAATTTCATCTAAAATGCAGCGCACCAATTTAACCTAACAAATTCCCTCTAAAATGCAGCAATCTCTAATATTTCTCCTCACTGATGAGCTTTTCATTCATATCCGGTTGTTTCATCGTTTGTATATGTCTATTGTTTCTGTAGACTTTTTTTTTGACAAGTTGTTGTATACTTATTTAACACGTTTACAAACAGCATACCCTAATTTCCATGCAAACTCGGCTACCCTTATTTTCATGCAAACTCGGCTATATATAGCAAACCCTAAACCGTATTTTCTTGGTTAAAAGTTTTCTTGGTTAAAATATTTCAAACAATAATAATATGGAATGTCTGTTAATGATTTTTATTTGTAAATTTAAATCATTCTAAATCAAATATGCTTATATATGTGTCTGTATAAACAACATCATTTAATATGTTTAATCCTGGCAACACCGGGTCTCTAACCTAGTTATAATTAATGATCTTGATCAATAATGTGATAATTGTGAATCAATAATGTGATATTTGTCTGTCGTTGACTCGGAACCAAAACTTTGTAAAACTGTTTTCTCAACTCATTTAGTCTTGAAGAGCATAACTAAATAATTTGTTCCTTATCTCCGTTCTTCATGTTTTAGAATATCTTGTTCTTGATTATTTTCGTAACATAAATAATTTGGTTTTCTCATCTTTTTCACAATTTTTATAAAATTTAACAATGTGGTCGGTTTAACCAATTGAATCTAACGAGTTCATTGATCAATTTGATCCATCTTGTAGTTAAGTTGAATCAGATTGAATTTGGTTGAATAATGTTTGAACAATGCCGCTCAACGGTTAGAAGATTATCGAAGATACGTTATCAAAACAAAAATGTCATATAATTTTGTCCAGATTTGAGTCTGGACGTAAATTTTGGAGACATTGGCTTGAGAAGTACATTCAATTCAATAATTGAGGTATCACATGCTCATAACTGCTGAGTGTTCAAGAAGGAAAATGAACAGAGCTTCAACTTCAACTGGACAAAAGAGGCATGTGTCCATTTCACTTCCCAAGTACAAAGCACTGAAGCAGTCCTTTATTACTGTACTTAACTTAATATTCTAAAGTGTGTTGATTAATTTTATTCAATTGTCATTACCCCGTGACATTAATTAATTAAGAGACTCTTCAATCTCCAACAATAAAAAAATCTAATTAAGCGACTGGGTTAAGCAGTAAGTGGATAAAAAATCACAACTAAAGTTAACAGCCAAACTTGATTACAATCTTTCTAACATATAAAATGTCTAGTTGGTAAATAAAAAACGATTGAGAGGGAAAAATTAATTATATGCCCCATATATATTTTTTATAAAATAAATCACTTCTAAACAATAGTAGGTAAAACATTGAGTTGGTTTAACATGTGTTATTTTTAGAAATTGTCCTCAAATTAAATTTTGTTTGCTCAATCAAATTGATTCTCTATGAATTGAAATGTTGTGCCGAATAGAATTTAAAATAATGTTTTTATTTGAAACTCTATTTCGCACAATTCAACATTTCAGCTTATATCCTTTAAAAAAAAATTAGCTTATATAGCTCATCCAATCCATTCACATTAATTTTGATTAAATTTAATTTTATTTATTTATTGGGTACAATTTTTTGTTAATTTTTATGCCCACTTAATAGTATCAAATATCTCATTTTATATAAATCAAGTAGCTCCAACCAAAAGTAATTCTCCCAATTTTTATTAGAATCATGCTAACAAGTTAAGAAGATAAAAATGAAAATAAGTGACAAATTTAAGATTAAAAATCAATTTTTAATGTTTAGAGGTGTTAAATACATCATTTCTAAAATAAAAATTATTTTTTTGATTTCTTATCAAATGCCCTAAGCTTGTTAGCACTTTATTTTAGGAAATGTTAACTTGTACTCTTAATAAGACATAAGTTAAGAAGACAAATATAGAAGATTTTTCTTGAAATTTATGCATTTAATATTTTAAAAGTTACAAAAATTATACTTTCAATATAAAATTTATTTTTAATTTTCATTTTAAATTCTTTAACCTGTGTCATGACCCTTTTATTATTAGTATCAGCGTTAGCTTTTGCTCGTCCTGAAAATAATAATTATAGTGGGTGGGTGAAGCTGAAGCGTAGCTTGGTGGCTTAGTCATCTAAGCTGTTGTGATGTGACCACCGACAGGAGTATGAGTCATCACTCATAATAAATGACAAATCCACATATATTATTATATTATGTCACATATATTTAAAATTTGTATTTTGTTTACTTAATTTACACTCCTCTAAAACTATATAAACAAAATTTAAAATCATTGTATTTGACATAGAAATTTTGATGATCAAGAATCATTTTACTATATTTATACAAGTTAGGGAATGATATTTAAAGAACACTGAATTTTGATATTAAAATGAATTAATTTATGCTAGGGAATGATATTTTTAAAAGTAGTTTTTAATTATTTTGAAAATGTGGATGATTACAGGCTTCAATAAGTTATGTACTTTATACTGAAAACTAAGTAATTATACTCTAAAAAAAGACCGTTAATGCGTGATTAGTTGGATAAAATAAACCAGAGGGCAGAGGCAGATACGGTTAGCTAAATGGGGCCTAAGTCTAAGGTGAAAGACCAATTTCGTAGTTCAATTTTTTTACCATTCATATATAACACTTGCAAGCTTTCCGATTACGATTTTGCACCAAATGATGCCAATGGAGGGTTATTATTCATAAATAGGTAAAAGTTGCCAATCCACACAACTCAGTGGTTGTGGGTATAAGCCAAAAACGACCTACAGATTCTTCGATAAGATGGAATTTCAATTCATAGGAAAAGTGCAACACCACAAAGGTAAAGGCTGAGCAAATAGAACAACCCAAAGTGGGAAATTTGTCAAATCAGCTACGTCTTAGCACAACAGCTTTCCAATTGTATTTCATAGACATTAATTGGATACTAACCATACCCACAGATTAATCAATCATTATAGTCCATCTAATAATATGATTAGATTATTACTTTTTTCATCTTATGAGTTTCTCGCACGTCTTATTTAGATTCTAAAATCTGAAATGTCTTGACATATTTTGGAAGTTTTTATAGGGTATTTATGTTGTTCAAATTCTATAACTCAAATTGCATAGGGCGCGCGAGAAATCAAATAGGGTGGGAAAAGGTGTCAATTGATAAAGACAATCAAAAATGTAAATTATGAGTTCAGAAAGACCCTTCATGGCATCAGGGCAAGTAGAATCAATTGTGGGCTCACCAGTGGTACAAGCACCATCAAATGGGCTTCATTCATTGTATCCCAAACTACGACCCGAGAGCAACTTGACTAGTTCCATGTTGTAAAAGTTTCCAGTGTACAAGTTTTCCTTCCACCATTTTTGGATGAACAATATTATAAATTCCAAAATATAACGTAATATCATCCTGTGATGTGAAACAACAATAACATATCAATAACAACCCAATAGTATGCACCACTTAATGCAATATCATCCAGTTTGCGACCTCTCCCATCGGCAAAATATTTACCAGTCTGATCAAAGGTTGAACAGGATTTTATGAACTTTGGACATGTAGACTCAGCATTTGAAAGGTTCAACAGTTGGAATCCTTGCATTGCATATATTAACATTCCTAGTGACGTTCACATTAATTGCATGCTGAAACCAATTCTTAACCTCAAATGCCAACCATTTGTTATCTCTGGGTCTGTTTGCATCTCACATCTGCAACAACGTGGCGAATGTGTGGAGCATACCATTTCACTCTTTCAACATGCTCTATAGTAACCTCCCAACAATATCCTGAAAGAATAACAGTGTGTGACTAATCAAATTACTTTAGAAATTAGATCTTTGTGGTAGTGAGACAGGGCCAAAGATGTGCAATTCACTAATTTTTAAAATCAGAGAAGAAAATATGCTACCTTCAGATCTAGCAATTTCATATATTGACTTTGATACATGATCTGTCCACTGACACTCCTCTGAATCCTTTGTATTCCCATGAACGTGTAAGATTCCACCTTCTTTCCTGCAATATTGATTCCATGAACATGAATGAGCAAAAATCTGAGCAAAATTCAGCTAGTATTAATAAACAAACATAACTTTTTCCATTGCACCATCTGGAACACATGCTTGGTATATCAACTTAGATTTGGAAGATTTAATTACCATCAACAGAAGTAAAATAGTCATAAAGTTGGCTAGCAATCAGTGATGTACGTAGATTTCAATCAGGCAAGTTACCAGATGTGATATGAACCATAATAATTCAGGATCAACACAATCAAAGTTAGTAGAACAGCACCACTTAAGTCAGACAAGCCAGTTTAAAAATGCTTTTATAGAAAAAATACTTGGCAACAAATATTAAAGGTTGTCTCCAGTTCAACTCTAAAAGTGGCAATACTTTCAAAGAAGAAATAAAAATAAGCTCAAGAACTTGGTGGCAATTATGTCAATGTCGATCATCAGGGATACTTGGCTTTTGAGAGCAAAAGCAAAGAAGAATTTTATGGACAACAATACAGCAAACAATAATATATTATTATGGGTGTAGAAGCAAGATGTTACCATCAATTAGAATTTAATCAATTTATAGATTCTCATGATGGCT
>Ga0315914_1011320_pt1 | contig 10725 bp, 5 predicted proteins | sample MpolenodulesMG_FD_203920 | JGI IMG/M metagenome (GOLD analysis project Ga0315914, IMG submission 203920) | Medicago polymorpha root nodule microbial communities from Los Angeles, California, United States - elongated nodules | ecosystem: Host-associated > Plants > Roots > Nodule | place: USA... | reverse complement strand
GAGAGAGAGAGAGAGAGAGATAGTGAAGTGAATAGAAAATGGCAAAGCCGTCGTTGTCTTCATCTTCATCTTCATCTTCTTCTTCCACCACAAAGGATGCACAAGACTTATTACGCGCTCTTTGGTCTGCATATTCCGCTACACCTTCAAATCTCAAGGTTTGTTGCTTCTATTTCTCTCTTTCCCTTTTCATTTCTTCATAATTCTTTACTTTTCCCTAACCTTATTTTCTCTCTCAATTCTTTCAGATCATCGATCTCTATGTTTCCTTCGCTGTTTTCACCGCTCTCCTTCAGGTTCTTCCCTCAATTTCGCTTAGATCTAGATTTGTATGTTATTAAGTATTTGACATTTTGACTTTGCTCTTATTTATAATTATGACATTTTGGTTAATAATGTTTCGACATTATGTTTTTTAAAGATGTGCCTTAGTTGTTTGATGTTATGCAATTATTCTAAAACAAAGTGATTGAGCTTAAGGGCCTGTTTGGATTGCCTTATTTTTGAGCTTATGCAAAACAGCTTTTGCAAATAAATAAGTTTTTATGTATTATTCTTAAGCTTGTCAAAGTAGTTTATGTAAAATTATGAATAAGTTAATCCAATTATGAATTAACATAAAAACTTATTTATTTGCATAAGTTATTTTTCATAAGCTCAAAAATAAGTTAATCCAAACGAGGCCTATATGGTTAATGAGCTTCTGTTAAGGACGGATTGTTCCAGAGAAATTGAGTTCAAATCACACCTGGAACAATCCTTGGCCAGACTTTGCTTACCTCCCGACTGAATACCAGATTACCAAAAGGTTAGGACAAAAAAAAAGCAATTATTCTGCATGTATGTATTGTATGAGTAGGTGTTCCTGGAACTGTTAACATCCTTCATAGTACACATTGAACAAAGATAAGGCTAAGTTTAGGTGATACAAGCAAGTTGTTAAGGATTATCATTCTGAAAACTTTACCTTACTTCCTTCCACTCTCAAATGGAAACATCGTGAAACTATAAGTGCAATTATCTTTAGTTATCTCTTTGATTTTAAATGTAACAAGCTGGTACTGAGTTAGTTACCTATAGCTCAATTATGCCATTCAAAACCATATGTTGTTAGGAAACTTGATTTTACTGAATTCGCGCTATTTTCAAGTTTGTATGTACCTACTTTACTAGGCGTCAGTTTATCCGGTTTCAAACAAACCTAGAATCATCAACAACCTCCGACTTGTTTGAGATCAAGCATTAAAATAGCCAAAAGGACAGCGATAGCATTGATTTTAACAGAATTAGCTTGTTAACCAGATCTTTACTAGAATAGATGTAAAAGATCTAAAGTTCTGGACCTCAAAAGGCTAAGAGGAATGCTAGGGACACTCTCTAACACTCACTCTCCCATTGGATGAAATCAATGTATTTCCCTCCACTTTAAATGAGACCCATTTCTAAATTGTGGGACAGACTTTGATTTAAGCCAAATAGAGAGTGATTGTTAGTGTTGATAGCACTACTCAAAGGCTAAATACTGAACTGTAAACTAGCATGTTTCTGATTTTACCTAATTCAATCCAGATCATGAGACACTGTCACCTCTTTGATTACTAACTCAATGTAGTGTTACCTCCAAAATACAATTAAACAAACTGTACCCTTTATAGCTAGAAAGACAGTGTATTGAGATGCACGTCATGTGATGTGCAATAAAAAAGAGGAGATTCCGAACTCAATATTATTTAGAGCTGTTAATGTATAAACAAATAGATTTTGTCAGCTGTTTAAGCTTTTCTTTTCGAATTCCAATCATATTCTTTCACTTTTACGGGTCCTGCTGAAAAAAATTGATCAGGAAAAGGTACATTTTTTACCTCAACAACCAACGTGAAAAGAGATTTGTAGATCCCAGAAAGATCTCCTCCACTGTTGTTTACGGGGAAGGAAAAGAAATATAGTCGTAGGAATATCTTAGGCTTTGTTTAGGAGCTAGGAGGGGAGGGGAGGGGAAGGGCGGGATTTGGAGGGTGTGAAATATAGAGGAAAATGGAGCAATCTTTCACATTTTTTCGAAAAGTATATCTTTAGAGAATGATAAATTAATGCTTATGATTAATATATTTTTTATTTTAAGAATATTATAACCATATAGATTAATTTTGAAGAATTTATATAAACCCTCCAAAACCCCCCAAAATCCTCCTCCAATACAATTTTTAAGTTCCCCCAAATGAAGAGAATTTTATGTTATGAAGTAAAACAAACCCCACAATTCCCTCCCTTCCCAATTTCCTCTATTTCTTCCACTTGCTCATTCCTTTTTTCCAAAAACCCTCCCCTCCCTTCCCCTCCAAACTTGCAAACAAAGCCTTAATGTACTTGTTTCATGAATAATCATGGTAAGTAGGGTCGGATAGCCTAAATTATTCTTGATTTTGAAGCACAGAGAGTAGAGACTAATCAAGGGTAATCCACAAGTAATATATGGTAATTTAAACAGCCCCTTTCCCCTTACCCACATTAATCATTGCCTTGTAAGATAGAGTCTCTTTATGTCAGAAATATATTATAGTCAAGAGTGTTTAGCATATTGTCACGCTCCCTTCCGGTATGCATTAACTTAGGTGTCAGAGCTATTTTATCTATTTCCAAGTGATTTGCAGGAGTTTAAGACCTAGCAAAGCATATATGTGTAAGATATGACTAACGAGGTCTTCAGAGTTCAGTCAATTGCATTTAATGTCCAACTCGGCACTTAATGGAATTATGTCTGATTTAAACGCGAACTAAATACACTTATGTGAATATGAGTTTCTACATTCCCCTTACCCGCTTGACACCAAGTAGGTAGGAGCGGGACTTTTTTCATCTCTCTGATCTATGTCTTAAACATTGGTTTTATAATGTTTCTCTACAAACACTTTGCCACAACGTTTAGGTTCGTTTTTACCCATATTGACTGAAAACAACAATCAACTACAAAAATATTATATGAATTCTGTTTTCTTTTTAGAACCATGAACTACAATAAAATATGGATTATGCTGAAGATAGGTATATATTTATGCAGGAAGTTGTAGAACAATCGCTATGTAACTTCAATGAAACAAAGTTCTAAGTTTCTAAATAAGTAAAACAAGAAAAATTCAATCTTACTTTACTAGACACTCTTCCAGTTTCCCGTTTAACGAGTTCTTACTTTTAACGGTTTTAAAAAAGATTGCACAAAATAAAAAAAAATTTGGTGAAGGTTTGAGTTTGGTAACTAGTTTAATGTTAACATTACATGCTTTTGTTAACACTTATATTCTTTTTTATGAACAGGTAGTTTACATGGCTCTTGTGGGAACATTTCCATTTAACTCCTTCCTTTCTGGAGTACTCTCTTCTGTAGGGACTGCAGTTTTGGCTGGTAAGTGTCAATGGTCTATTGCGATTTGCAAGCTAGCCTGTTATGCACATTTACCTACCAACATACTGAGATTTCTAAACCTACTTGAAAGATGAAACACATGCATTGAAATGAGGCCTCAATTCCTACTAGATACATGTGCCTCAATTCCTACTAGATACATGTGCCTAAATTTATTTTTCGTCTTACTTATCTTTGTTATCATCGTTTATTTTGAATCAGTTTGTCTCCGGATCCAAGTCAATAAAGAGAACAAGGAATTCAAGGTAAAAACAATATTTTCTTGTCTATTTTGATTTTTGTTTTGATGTTACGAGCCAAATTCAAGGCAACCGTTGTTAAACATGCCAAAACAAAGTAAGAAGGAAAGGAAATGAAGCAGTAAAGTGTTGTCTGCATATTATTTTCTCTACTTGATATATTCATACTGATAATTTGGTCCTCCGTCCTTCTGCAGGATCTTGCGCCCGAGCGTGCTTTTGCTGATTTTGTTCTCTGCAATGTGGTGCTTCACTTGGTGATCATGAACTTCCTTGGTTAAATTGGTTTCATGTGGTTTTTGTTGTTTCCAAGAGAACCGTCGGATGAAGAAAAATCATTAGTATTATTATATACCTGGGTTTTCTCATGTTACTGTAGTTTCATGTTGATTCCCTTACCTCTTCCATTTTTGGGGACTTCATTTTGAACATATAGATACTAGATATTCTGCTATCTTTCAAATTTAAACTACCTTTTTAATGATGGATTTCAGAAGGTGTTCACATGGATATCTAAGCCTGAGTACTACTCCAAAAACTCTGAAAAAGTAAAATTTATGTTTAGATCGATTGTGAATTTGGCGAAATTAGAGTGACATGATTGTCAAAATTACAGCGACAGATGTAAATCTGCCAAATTCACCACCATTACAAATACGCACCAAGTGTTTTTTTGATTCTATGGTGGCAAAAATTATTTTTTATTGAACTGATTTTAGTTAAGTCACTCTAAGGTAAAATGATTTATGATTGAATAAGTTCACATGAAAGTGAGTTGAATAATAAATTTGAGTGTAAAAGTCACATTTGGAGGCAAAAGCTATAAAGTTTAGTTTCCAAATAGGCAAAATTAATTTTAATTGAGAACTTTTAAACATATCAAAATTAATTTAAACATTCAGAAATTCTTTTGGAAGAGCCAAAAGTGAATTCAAACATGTACTTGGCAATGCAAGAGCACTTTCTTAACCACAAATTTCTTAACCACAAATTCAAACATGTACCCTCATTTTGGGTGAAAAGAGTTGGGCTAATGTTCGGGCAATGCGTGCCGTTTTGCATTTGTTTGCGGTAATGTCCGGGTTGAAAGTGAATTTCCATAAAAGTGAGTTGGTGGGTATCAACATTAATCAATCTTGGGTACAGGAGGCTGCCGCTGTTTTGAACTGTAGAATTGGTAGCTTGCCTATGTTGTATCTTGGTCTCCCTGTTGGAGGTGATCCTCGCAGACTACATTTTTGGAATCCTGTGGTTAATTGCATTAAATCTCGCCTGTCCCGTTGGAAAAGCAAACATCTCTCTTTTGGTGGCCGTCTTGTTCTTCTTAAGTCTATCTTGACCTCTCTCCCTGTCTACGCTCTTTCCTTCTTCAAAGCTCCCTCAGGTATCATCGCCTCTATTGAATCTCTTTTAATTCGTTTTTTTTGGGGTGGGTGTGAGGTTAATAGGAAAATTGCTTGGATTGATTGGGAGGCCATTTGTTTGGCCAAGGAGGTTGGAGGTTTGGGGGTAAGGAGACTTAGGGAGTTTAATTTGGCATTGTTAGGGAAGTGGTGTTGGAGGATGGTAGTGGATAGGGAGGGGATGTGGTACAGAGTTCTGACTGCTAGATATGGTGGAGTTGGGGGGCGGTTTCAGTCTTGTGGTAAGCATGGGTCAGTGTGGTGGAAGGATATTAGTTGTATTTGTGATGGCAATAGTTCGGTGTTGGGGAGTTGGTTTTCAGACAATTTACAGCTTAGAGTCGGTAATGGTGTTACAACCTTGTTTTGGTTGGATAGGTGGGTGTGCGATGTGCCTCTTTGTGAGAAATTTCGTCGCTTATATGAGTTATCCGATAATAAATTAGCTACTGTGGCACAAATGTTTCATTGGGGGTGGGATGTGGGTGGGGAAGCTTGGAAGTGGCGGAGGAGGTTGTGGGTTTGGGAGGAGGAGCTACTAGAGGAGTGTAGGCTTTTTTTATTAACAGTTACATTGCAGGTTGATTATGCTGATGCCTGGAAGTGGACCCCCGACACAGCCAAAGGTTACACGGCTAGTGGCGCCTACCGCTTGCTCACAGATACGACACAGATCAATGACCAGATTCCGACCAAGTTGTTATGGAGGAAGGACGTGCCTTTGAAGGTTTCGGTTTTCGCTTGGCGTTTGTTTCACAATCGATTACCCTCAAAATTAAATTTGTTTCGTAGAGGTATCATTCTTCCTGAGGCGCGGAACTGTGTTAGTGGTTGCGGTTGTCATGAATCCGAAAGCCATTTATTCCTATCTTGTGCTTTTTTCGGTCATCTTTGGCAGCTAGTTAGAAATTGGCTTTGTGTTCACTCAGCGGACCCTTCCCATATTTTGGATCATTTTATTCAGTTCGGTTCGTCTACAGGCTACGGTAAATCTAGATGCTCTTTTATGCATTTGATTTGGTATGCTACAACTTGGGTAATTTGGAAGGAAAGAAATGCAAGAATTTTCAGAGACACCCAGAGTTCCCATTTACAACTTCTCGAGAATGTCCAACATCTTTCCTTCTGGTGGTTTAAAGCTAATGTTGTTTCTTTTCATTATAGTTTTTACAATTGGTGCCAAAATCCTTTGTTATGTGCAGGAATTGGCTAGTTTTGTCACTATTGTTATACTCTGACAGTGTTTTGTAACCACTTTCTGAGGTACACCTTGTACCTGAAAGGTGGCTCTATGTTTTAATATATCATTTTGATCTTTTAAAAAAAAAAATTTCTGGGGTGATTTTATTCAAGTGAATTTTTCTGATATGAAACAAAAGGATCCAATGTGGGGTGGAAAAAACCCCGTCGGCTGTAGCATATGCCATGAGATCAACGTGTGTTGTGAAATGTGAAAACAAAAGTACAAGGTGCATTTCCTCGTGGTTCATACGAAGTTGTGAATATTCTCGATGTCTTTATTGACCAAAAAGATTGAAGAACTCAAGCAGCTTATTACTGCTCAATAGGAACAAGAAAAATAAAGAAAACAAACTCCATCATAAAGGACATACACCAAAAGCCGTACAAATAAATAATAATTATTTCAAGTCTTCTACTCTTTGTTAAGGTTATACTTTTGTTATTTAAACCTTTACCAATGTGAAATAAGACTTGTCATCGATGGTATATTATCTCTATTCAACATCTATGCTGGGAGAGTCATTATCTAGACTATCATCCACATCTCTCAAAAGTTTGACAAATACTTTCATACCATGAATGAAAGAAATTAGGATGTAAATGAGTTGAATTAATCAGCAAGGTCTCAATATATTTTACCCAGTAACAATAAGATATTTTACGTTTTTCATCCATTTTCTACTAAAAAAAATAATGTAATCAAATTTTATATCTTTAACTCACTCATTAATCATCATTCTTAAATATTGAAGATGAAGATGTTTGTATGTGAAAAGATGTACGTATACAAAAAAACATTTATACACCTAACTAAAATACTATTATATTATTTTAAACCTTTTTTTGTTCTAAGGGGCGTCAAAGCAAAAAAAACATGCTTTTATAGAATCTTTTTATAAGTTATCCGACATGCGTATTACGAGTGTTATTTGAGTGTCAGATATCGACACGTGTCCTACTTCAGGACACCTTCATCCAGGGAGTATTTGAGCTTTATAATTTATTATTATTAGTGTTTTTTGTTGAATTTACTAATTTAGTTTTGTGATGTGAATGTCTTTATCAAAATGTGTGATATGTTTGTTATTAGAGGCACTGCAACAAGATTGACACAAGCCATAGTAGATGAAGTTGCCAGGGTGGCCTATGTACTGCCGTTTGAACTTTGAACCTTACCCTTTCAATGAATCTTTCCTTAGACCAAACAACATGTATATTTTCCATTTAATACATAGAAAATAAGGGTGGCAATATAGTCAAATGTCAACCTTATGCAAGCAAAATTAAATTAAAAACGCACAACAACATAAGAAGAAATCTACTACTCTATAATATATTTGAGCCATCATATCCCACATGAAAGTGATTTATGCATTAAACACATTAAAACAGTTTCCATATGTGTATAAACCAAAACAAAATATTCTAGAAAAAAAAAAAAAGATTAATTGGGAATAAAAATATTATTAATTAAAAAAAAGAAAAAAGGGAACGAATTTTATCCGTTCATACAAAACCCCCATTAAAGAAACCCCACGTGTCAAACCAACAGTATCCGAATTACGATTGGTACGAATAGTGGTAGTGGACCCCAGTACAAAAGCAAAAAGACTGATTCACCCTTTCACACAGTCGAAAAATCATATCATTTTTTTTCTTTTGAAGAAGATGAGCGATTCTTTCGCACATTCTACGTCACACAATTGTTACTACCGTCACAAAAAGAAGAAATCTTCAACAATGTTTACAACACCATTTTCTTCTCCTTCAACCGCATTTTTCTCTCCACCTAAACCTTCTTCTTCTTCTTCTTCGTTACCTCTTCGTAGTTCTTCTTCTTCCACTTTTTTTCATCTTCGATCTAATGCAACTACTTCTTCTTCTTCTTCTGTAACAACTTCTGGAACTTCTTCTTCTTCTTATTTTTCTCCTCTTGCTTTCTATACTAATAAAAAACCTAAAGAAATTTCTGCTAATATGGCTTCTTCTGTTTCTTCTCGCACTTTCCTCAATGCCAGAAATGAACAAGGTATCTTTCTTTCTTTAATTCAAGATTCGCGTACTCGGTTTATTGTTTTATTTCTTTAATTTCAAAAATTAATCAAAGAGACATGATTATGATTATGATTATGATTATGAAGTTTAGTTGTGTGTTTTACTAACCGATATGTAGAAACTAGAAACAGATAATAATTTTGAGAAAAATAGAAGTGATTAAGTATAATCACTTACTTTCCTTTAAAGAAAGAGTATAATCACTTATTTGAGTTGTTTATGTATTGATATAAGTTGAATATAATTATGAGACTTATTTAGGTTTATCTATTGGTATAAGTTTCATCAGACTGTTTGGGAGGAGAATTTGTGGTTCATAAGCTGTTTTTAGTTTATTTTTCACAAGTTATCAAAAATAGCTTATGAAAACAGCTTATTGCAATTTTACTTTATTTTATTTTTTGTTATTGAAATAACGCTTATAATGATAAGCGTTTGTGCTATAAGCTGCAAATAAGTTGATGCGTGATGTCGTGTTTGGCATGACATCAGACAGAATTTTAATCTGAAGTGTTGTTGCTAGATATATATTCTTTTTGTGTTAGTAGGTAGAGTGTTATTGTTGTTGAAGTTTATTTCTGCTGACGCTGATAGTTTGATGTTAATAAATAATAACATTTAATTCGTTTGAACTTTGTTGCTGCTTTTTCTTTTTGTGGTTTGACTATTGTTAACTAAATTTGGGACCAAGAAGGCATTTTTGGTTTGTTTGTATACTATTTTGTTTCTGGTTTGATTATTTAAATATTGAAGATTGATTAGTTTTATTAGTGTTAATTTTTTGTCACATTGATTTGTTTGTTTGCAGATGTTCTTTCTGGAATTAAGAAGGAAGTAGAAGCCGGAACTTTGCCTCCAACTATTGCTGAAGGGATGGAAGAATTGTACCTTAACTATAAAAGTGCAGTAAGTTTATAGTCTTATTATGTTAATCCTATATTATTTTTTTTTTATGAGTAAACAATTTCTAGAATCTTGTTATCAATGTTTTTTACTCATGATGATTCACCGTGGAACTGAAATCCCAAAATAGCTTGCTTTAACTGTGAAAATATCTGTCATCTTTCTTGTATAGTTGATATAGTTTGTTAATTTCCGGGCTGGCTTGGTGTAGATATATACTTTATGATAATAAAAACAGTTGAGTCCATATTTTCTATAGTTTTGCAGTTTAATATTATTAAACTGCAATTGATATACTAATTCATGTTTTCATCAGTTACTTAGTTTCCTTTCCTTTTGTATGCAACCATGTTTCAGGTTATTAAAAGTGGAGATCCCAAAGCAGATGACATTGTATTGTCAAATATGACTGCTTTATTAGATCGCATATTTTTGGACGTGAAGGTCAGTTTGAATATTAGAATATGCTTTGCTAAGCCAACTGTTTCTTTGCATACAGACTCTTTGATTTTTGAAATTTTCACATCATCTCGCATCTTTGCCCATTTAATCTTACTATAGTTTTTGAAATACCTTGCTAAAAAATCGGACTGATTTTTAACAGGAGCCTTTTGTCTTTGAAGCACACCATAAAGCAAAGAGAGAGCCTTTTGACTACTACATGTTTGGCCAAAATTATATTCGTCCCTTAGTTGATTTCAAGTGAGTCAAGCAATATTATCTCCCTCTTTCTTCTCTTTGGCATTGATCATCAGTTTAGTTTACTTATTTGACTTTGCTGTTGATCTTCTACAAATGTGATTAGTCAAATTTCATGCATGGATGTTACTAATCATTAGTAGACTTTTTTTACTGCAATAAGCTAAGATTGTGATGGGAAGTATAAGATATGCATGCATGGGTTGTCCATACTCCATAACCCATAGGATTATCATGTTTAGCATGTTGGTTGAAGCTAATGGTTTATCGGGAATGAATATCAATGTAATTTTGATTTTGACGTTTCTTATGTTTCATCCTGTCTTGTGTCGCTCAAATACAATGTACCTGTGAAAATGCTGTATCCTGTATGAATCCTGGGCATTCTACCTCCCAGAGTTTATTAGGCAATTCAATTGTTCTGGTGCGTTTGCTAAGTAGTTAAAGAAGTTCCACAGTGCAGTAGATTAAATGTTTAAGACAACTCACATTTACGCTTAAGGAGGAAATTTCTTTAGAAATAGAGCAGCAGGTGAAGCAATTGTATGTATATGTTAATACATTATTGTATGACACATAGATAGTAGATTTTGGTGTTCAAGTGGATATTGTAGAAGCAATTATGGTGAACTGCTCTAATTACAGTATGTACGCACAGATGGAAAATAAAATAATAAATGGGAGAAGTTAGATGGTACCCTGCCTCAGAGCCTAAGGCTCTGTTTGGGAGTTTGGAGGGGAGGGGAAGGGAGGCCTTGAAAAA
>Ga0315914_1011312_pt1 | contig 10731 bp, 8 predicted proteins | sample MpolenodulesMG_FD_203920 | JGI IMG/M metagenome (GOLD analysis project Ga0315914, IMG submission 203920) | Medicago polymorpha root nodule microbial communities from Los Angeles, California, United States - elongated nodules | ecosystem: Host-associated > Plants > Roots > Nodule | place: USA... | reverse complement strand
CCTTGTGGGTTTGGTTCAATCAGTAGGAAATAGAAGTTGGGTGGGTTATGTCCCTCAACAAATCTATCCATCTCTTTGTAAGGATTTCTCTCATGATCAATGAAATGCCTTGGTTTATGTAAAAAAAAAAAAACTTACTTTTCTTAATTAATATGAAACTGGTAAAATGAAATATAATTTGGAACAGATAGAGTATTTAATTACTTAATTAATTAGTCTACCATATAGTCGATTAGATCACTTCTCTCTCTCTCTAAACCGTATTGCTCTCCCCTCTCTCTTGTAAACAAAGACTCACTGCTTTACTCCTCCTCTCTCAAATCCAATCTCTCCTAGTCAAGATGCAGGATTCGACGTTGGTGGATATGAGGTTTTCCTTGTTTGTTGTAGGTGAATCTGGATCTGTCTTTTAGTTAAATATCGGTTTCGGTTTTGATTTAAATTTGCTCTAGAGATGCTGGAAGTTCTGGACTCTACCTCCTCCACGCTGGAAGTTAGAGGTTGAGGTCGTAGCTGCCGTCGCTGCCACTGTTTTTCTTGTTTGATTCTAGGTGGCTTTTTGTTTGCGTCGGTTTTTTTTAGCGTTTTTTGTTTTTGTTTGCGTGATGTTCTGTTTTGATTTCGTTTTGTTTGTTTTTATGTTTTGTTTTTCTGTTCTTGCTGAGATCTGGGGTTGTAGCAGATATGATCTTCTAAAGTGGTTTTGTTCGAAAACCTAAAATGGTGTGATCTGTTAACCCGAAAGGGTATGGTTCTATTAACCCAAAAGGGTAACGTATTGGACTCATCAATCTGAGTTCTTACGCGTCCGTTTGAAACTGGTTGTGGTTGGTGGGATCACCTCTTTGATTCTCTGATGTTCTGGATCTGTTGAGATATGCGGGCTTCAAGGCACCGTGTCTGCCTCCACTATGGCACTGCTTATTCTCGAAAGATATTTTATGCTTGCCGATGTGTTCAGGGAGCTGCTGACACTTGGATATTGGTACTGTGTTGGTGGTCGATCCATTCTCCAATTTTCAAACCCAAATGTTCTTTGCAAATGTACACTTGTTATATTTTTTGTTACTTGGTTTCGCGCCCATACGCGGGTTCGCTTGGTTGCGCACGTAACGAGTGAATATTTGTTAGGATAGTTTAGGGTTGGTCTACTTGGTATGTATTTTCTCGATGTACTCCCATTTGGGTTATACATGGGTCTGGTCTTATTCCCCCGATCTATGTATCTCTTTTGATTTTATTATATTTTGGCTAAAAAAAATTAATTAGTCTACCAAGTTCTATAAATAGGATAATCATGTATAAAACGTACTATTCCATTTCAAATTAGGTGTATCTTTACTATTTTCTTTTGTCTCAAATTATTTGTCTCTCTCAATATCAATATAACATACTTTTATTTACTGAATTTAAATCATCTAACTACTCTATTTATTTTAGTTAATAAGAGTATCTTACCAAATGAAGCACATGCATTTTACTATTATAATCAAGGCTTAAGTGCAGTTTTGCCCTCCCTATTTTGATTGAGTCTGGATTTTACCCCCTATTTCAAAACTCGGAATTTTACCCCTCTACTTTAATGTTTTACCCCTCTAATTATTTGTCTCGTTTAAGTAATTGTACTTTTAAGTTTGTTAGAAGAAATTGTAATCAAGTTGCTCATAACCTTGTGGGTTTGGTTCAATCAGTAGGAAATAGAAGTTGGGTGGGTTATGTCCCTCAACAAATCTATCCATCTCTTTGTAAGGATTTCTCTCATGATCAATGAAATGCCTTGGTTTATGTAAAAAAAAAAAAACTTACTTTTCTTAATTAATATGAAACTGGTAAAATGAAATATAATTTGGAACAGATAGAGTATTTAATTACTTAATTAATTAGTCTACCATATAGTCGATTAGATCACTTCTCTCTCTCTCTAAACCGTATTGCTCTCCCCTCTCTCTTGTAAACAAAGACTCACTGCTTTACTCCTCCTCTCTCAAATCCAATCTCTCCTAGTCAAGATGCAGGATTCGACGTTGGTGGATATGAGGTTTTCCTTGTTTGTTGTAGGTGAATCTGGATCTGTCTTTTAGTTAAATATCGGTTTCGGTTTTGATTTAAATTTGCTCTAGAGATGCTGGAAGTTCTGGACTCTACCTCCTCCACGCTGGAAGTTAGAGGTTGAGGTCGTAGCTGCCGTCGCTGCCACTGTTTTTCTTGTTTTATTCTAGGTGGCTTTTTGTTTGCGTCGGTTTTTTAGCGTTTTTTGTTTCTGTTTGTGGGATGTTCTGTTTTGATTTCGTTCTGTTTGTTTTTATGTTTTGTTTTTCTGTTGTTGTTGAGATTTGGGGTTGTAGCAGATATGATCTTCTAAAGTGGTTTTGTTCGAAAACCTAAAATGGTGTGATCTGTTAACCCGAAAGGGGATTGTTCTATTAACCCAAAAGGGTAACGTATTGGACTCATCAATCTGAGTTCTTACGCGTCCGTTTGAAACTGGTTGTGGTTGGTGGGATCACCTCTTTGATTCTTTGATGTTCCGGATCTGTTGAGATCTTCGGGCTTCAAGGCACGGTGTCTGCCTCCACTATGGCACTGCTTATTCTCGAAAGATATTTTATGCTTGCCGATGTGTTCAAGGAGCTGCTGACACTTGGATTTTGGTACTGTGTTGGTGGTTGATCCATTCGCCAATTTTAAAACCCAAATGTTCTTTGCAAATGTACACTTGTTATATTTTTTGTTACTTGGTTTCGCACCCATACGCGGGTTCGCTTGGTTGCGCACGTAACGAGTGAATATTTGTTAGGATAGTTTAGGGTTGGTCTACTTGGTATGTATTTTCTCGATGTACTCCCATTTGGGTTATACTGTTTATAATATTAAATATGTGATTTAATATTATTGTCAACGTTACGAGAACTTATATGGTCACACACAAATGACAATATAGATGAGAAAAATAAATAAGTAAGACTTATTTATAAAATAATAAGCAGGACTTATTAGTAATTCAATAATTAAATATGACTTTATTATTTTATTTACAAAAAAATAATGAAACGCGGTCCACTGTAAAGTACAGTATGTTTAAGTTCTTTTGACTCTTTATCTTTACAAAAAGTTGCAATTTTGACCTTTTGTTTTGGAAAACGTGGCGTATTCTCAACATGTTTGCAACATTTTTTAAAATTAAGGGGTAAAATTTTAATTTTTTTATAAGGGGCAAAAATCACAACTTTTTGAAACTTCGGATGAAAAAGTGCACTTTAGCAAAAATAAAATAAAATTACAATCAACCAAACTAATAAAGTTGAAAGAAAAGGATAACAAATGCATGGACCATATTGTTTATAAAAAGAAGGGTGATGTTAACCATTGCCCCGCCGAAGTACTAGTTAAAAAAGTAAAAATAGAAATCTTCCATAAAATACAACAGCTTTTTTACTTTCATAAAGTTGAACATTCTACTTTTCACCACTTCCCAATGTAAAGTTTCTATATTAGTTTTTCATAACTAGTACTTTATGATATCGGTTAACATTTCCCAAAAAAGAATGCACATATCATTTCATTTCAAAGACATTCTTCCATAATCACAAATATAAATAAATAACTTTTGGTCACACACATATAAATATACTTTTCTTCAAAATACTAAATTATTATATTATCATTTTTATTTTTATTATTATAATTTTTTTTTGATATGTGTATCCAAACACTATTCATTTACATACGTGTCCATGGTAGAATTTCTCTTCATTTCAAGTCATCTATGCAAGACTTCGGTTTTGTTATTTTGTCGGTTGATATTCAATTTTCGTATTACTTTTTCATATGTATTCCACTTTGGAAAAAAATGCATGTACCATATTTAATATTAAACCGAGATATATAGACGAATCTAGTTAATAATTTACAATTTGAATATTTTGATTATTTTTTTGCAATTTTAATGATTTATACAAATACATAATTGAACAGGGTTTTGTGTAGAAAGGAAATATTAGCGCTAACAAATTAAATGATGGAGGAAGTGATAAGCAAGTTTGTATTGTTTGCATTACTTTCCTTCTGTTTTCCTGTCTGTGTAAAAAGTCTTCAAACAGCCTGTCGATAATTCAACCCTTCCCTGTTTGCATTACTTTTTGGTGGGGTCTATGGCTGTCACTCCCTTTAAAATCCAATTGTTGAGAGCTTCAATAGTCAATACTTCATCTTTGTGTTTCTGATATATCATATCATTACTTCACAAATTTAGAGATAATAACTAGAGTTTGTTGCTTTCTTAAAAAAAAATAAAAAATACAAGAGCTTGTTGCTGCTGTTTTTGGAGAGGCCTTCTTCTTGGACATTTCTCTTCTCTTCTTTCTTTTTGTAAGGAAATTTGGTTTATCATCTATGTATGCGCTCTACTAATTGTCGTATAATTTACTCCGTCTGAAAATTTGAGTTAATAAAAAGTGATGTGTTTAATTCATAATCCAGATCCAATATAAATTTTTGTTGATCTAATTGTATTTTATAAAAAAAGTATCGGAGGAAGTATTTTCTATATTAATTAATAAATTAATTTTTTTTGTTTGAATTATTTAATTTATTTATTGTTAATTAGATCTGAAAATCATTGGATATTTAATAGCTAGGTTGTATCTTTTTTGTCAAAATGGATAGCACTTGTGTACCATAATGGTATATACTATTGCAAATGATATATACCATTGATACCTTAATGGTACACAAGTGAAATCCATGCAAAATCACATAATTTTACGTCATTTTGAAGGATTTTGGCCATTTTTTTGATACGGGTCAATTTTGACTGGATTCATCAATTGACGTGGTTTATACCCATGACCTGGTTCTATAAATAAATAAAAGACCAAGTATTTTGTTAAGGGTTTTTCTATCATGTGCAAATTTGCACATGTTAAGAAATTTAAAATAATAATTTTGCATTGGAACTTGAACATTTTGTATTAAATATATAACTTTTTGTTAAATAATTGTTTGTTTTAATAAAAACTTGATACTTTTAGTTATCTTAACATGTGCAATATTGCACATGTTAGACAAACCCTTTTGTTAAACATCTAGGATTTGCCTTTAAGTATTTTATCTAGGTTGTTTAACATTATTATGACTAAAGAATATTTGACATCTAGGTTTTGAGTCTTTTATTTATAAATATTTTGTAAACTTTAAATTGAGTCATATATATGCAATTTATAATATATATGTAACACTGTGTTTTTGTTTTGGTAGAATCCATCAATTTTAACTACGATTTTACAATTTTCAATTTTGCTATTCTATATCGTTTATACAAAATTAGTTGAGTAAAATATTTTTATTTTAATTGTCATTTTACGATTTTCAATTTTGCTATTCCCTTTCGACCTGAAGTAAAATCCCGATTTTGACAACCTTTGATTGAATGGTTACTTTAACTTTGAATTGCCTCATTTACATAATATGAGATACAAAGATTACGTTGTAATAAGTTTTTTATATATTGAATTCGGATTATATAGCCGATTTAGAGAATGTTGGATTTCACTATATATCTTGAAATTCAAATACCTCTAAGGACTCGTAGCCAATGTAATTAGAACCAGACTCGATATTGAACCGATATACTCATGGGTTCAAGGTTTTAAGGTCGAACTGAGGTTCGACCGGGGTTCAACCGGTAATAATTAAATATATTTTTTTTATTATGAATTAGTATATAAAGGAGTAATAAATAAAAATTACTTATAGTTTCCCACTATTAAAAAAGAAATTCCACATCAAATATTAAGGCAATAATGTAAATAAAGTATTTTTGTTTTTAATGATCTTTGTTAGTTGTCTTGGTGGTATTAATTTTAAATATAACGTTTTGTATATTTTAAATATAATGTTTTTTAAGGGAATTAAATACTACTACTATTTTGTCTTCTTGACAAAAAAATAAAAACACTTATTTTTTTTAAGGGAATGTAAAAATTTAATGTTTCGTACATGAATGATATTTGATAAATAATTTTTCATCACCAAAAATCTATTTTTAAAAGCAGCAATCTCTCTTTTTTTTGTTACCAAGAGCAGCAATCTTTGTTAGTACTAGTACGTTTGCCAGTAAATAAATAACGATAAAATTTGAGTATTTATTCAGTTGAAATTTTTATTGAAACTTGAAATTGATTGAAAGTAAATGTTTTATTAGAGGAATTAAATGTAATGTTAGTTACCAAGGAAATGCTAATTATTTCTATTGTTGAACTGAAAAGCTACACCCTCAATGTCATATCATCTTTGTCTCTTCACTTCTTTATCAACATCTCTCTTCTTTTTTGAATTTCTCATCACTTCTTTCTTCTTCATTAAAACCAAGTTTTCTTCCTCATATTTCACCCTCTGAAGTATCAATATTTCCCCATTCATTCAAGCATAGTACAGACATTGATCCTCTCATCTCCCATTCAACTTGTGCGAAGAAGATTTCTGGCTTTCTAAAGAGAAAAATGATGAATGCGGTTCAACCTACAGAACCGGTCCACCCGTCGGTTCTGTCCGGTTTTCCGGTTCAACTGCAGAGCGGTTTTGAGGGCCAATCGGACCGGATACTGGTCCGGTTCCCGATCGAACCGGTTGGACCGGCCGGTTCGGTCCGGTTTTACAACCTTGCTCGTAGCACTTTGGTGTCATTGGGGTGCCAATGTCATGTGACATTGACCAACCACAATGTCACAAGTGCGCAAAATTACAAAAAAACATGACTTTCTTCTCTCTCACTAAGAAGCATATTTTGTCATTTTGCACACTTGTGACATTGTGGTTGGTCAATATCATATGACATTGGCACCTCAATGTCACCAAAGTGCTACCCGGACTCTTGTACCTTACCGCGACCATAGAGCATCCAAGTTCGTTTCTACATGACAATTGACATAGTACATATCTTATGGTATATAGGCGTGCAACCATTCCTTCTATTGACGTTAGAAAATAACTAATTGAAAGATGAATACTATTTGTCGTTTGTTCGTATTTCTATTGTATTTAGTATGATCGTTTATTTAAATATTCTAAATTAAATTTAAATTGGTGTGCAACCATTCCTGCTATTGCAGTTTAGTTAACAACAATATGGCATCCACTTCAAGTAATCCACCACCAGAAGCTCCGATTAATAGAGTTTATTCAACACAAGATCAAGGTAAATGATAATCTGATTTTACTATTATTTGGCTTCTAAGTATCTTTAATATACATATTCAGTTCATGAATTAACTAGCATAGCATACAATATAAAGTTATCAAAGAAAATGTTAAAGTATGTCAATTAATATTTCGTTAGTATTATAATTAATTATTCAATATGTTACCATCTGAGTATTCATATACTCTTTACCTTTTTTATGTGTATGACTTTTGCCCCTCATCCCATGCTGCTTCATAGAACTCTTCAAACACATGTTTAAAATTTTCTAAAAAAAATATTTATTGAGAAAAATTAAATTAAAATATTTTGAAAGATAAATTGGTGCAATTTCCAACGCAAAATTTCTATCTTTGGAATGTGTAAAAAACTAGAATGTGTAAAATACTGTTAGTTGGAATGTTGTAGAAAACTGGGAAAAATGCATTGTGTTATTGTTCTGGTACAGTTTGGATTATATAATCCGAAAACACTAGTCACGATTCATATTATATAAGTCAAATACGTCTGCATGGGGCGTGAAAACAAACATTTCAGATTATATAAGCCGAAACATATATATATATATATCTTGTTCGACTTGTATAATCCGAAATGTACAAGTACCAGAACAGAATGCAGAAAACAGAAATTCAACCAAACACAATTTAAAAAAAAAGTACCTGAAGCAAATCCCATTATGGTAAGAGAGAGATGTCTGAATTTATATCCTTAGAATCACCTTCATTCTTAAACTGCAACCTCTAGTAAGTGTGGATTTCATCCAAACGGATGATGCTGTTGTTCTTGATCTTCAATGCAACCGTACACGCACACGGAAATCCGTAAGTGATGAAAATCAAACAATCACTTTATTCGTACTACACTCAACTGCTCAATCAACCTCGTTTGCAAGATAATGCAAAGCGTTCCTTGATATGTTTCTAATCAACCTAGACCACAACAATTTTCCTTTGAACTTATGTTCAAGCATGATCATGCTCGTCTGGAATGATGCGTGTATCTGAGTATGTTGTGAATCTAACATGTTGTGAACGGATTTTCAGTTTGTACTTAAATCACTCATATTACTAGTAAGATACTTTTTCAACCGCTTAGTGCAGATTCAACTCTGTTTGTTGTAGTATTCTCCATATGCATGACACTTTACAACTTTCTCCTTCATCGGACCCAAAATTGTAATTTCAACATATTCCAAAAACATAGGAAACTTATTGCATACAACTTTGAGCTTGTTGCAATTATCAATATATGCTTGCTCTGTATCGGAATTCACAATATCCTCACATGCAAAAATGACGGTCTTCATTACTTCAGTTGACTTGAGATCCTTAACTTTGCATCCCATCTTACACTTTGTTGTAACATTTCTTTCAATGTGACACTCACACAACAAAGTACTAGCCTCTAGGAAAACAATATCCACAACATTCATCAAAGAATTGTCTCGATCTGTGACAATTACTTTGGGTGAAATATCTTTCGAATGCAACAGATCACGACACCTTACAAGAGCCCAAATAATGTTATCTTCCTTCTCAGACATCATATAAACAAATGTAATAGAGAACGTCAACTTGGTAGAAGTGACACCAACAAACTCAAGCAATGAAAGACGATATTTGTTGGTCTTATAAGTGGAATTCAACACAAACACTATAGAGAATGTGTTAAACAACTTAATATCATTTTGATGCGTCCAGAAAATATCTCTAACATCATCGAAATTTGGATACTTCCTACAATGATACACATACTCATTCTCAACCAATGATTTCAAAAATGTTGCATGTCTGTTCTCTAACCCCTAATGGACTGCCTATATTTGTGACTAGCATTATAAATATGCTTGATATTAGTTGAAGTTCTATCGTTCCTTTTCCTACCATCTTAATGTTAAATGGTCTATAAACACCTTTTAACGAAGTTGGCTGAAAAGATGGATGACATTTTAAATATTCTATAACTTAAAGGATTGTTTTGTAACAAAAAAGAACTTAAAGGACCAATTGGTAGCAAAAAAACTTAAAAGGACTAATATGTTATAAACATATAACTTAAAGAATCGCGGAAGGTATTTGGCCTATTTTCTTCATCATTCACTATTTCGAGAAGCATATATATAATTATTTTAATTTAGGCTTGGATTTGTGTTTAGGAAATTCATTGAGCATGGGTAGAAGAAAACACGAGCACTGCTGGACACACGTTACAAAACTAAAAAATGAGAAAAAATGGAAATGCAAGCATTGTAATAATAACTTTGCTGGAGGTGCTACAAGAATTGCCGCACACCTGGGGTTGGGTGGCAAAGGAGGAGGAATTAAGCGATGCTCCAATTATCCTCCTGTGTCTGGTAATGAAGGAGTTGAGTATTACAACAATATGGCATCCACTTTAAGTAATCCACCAGAAGCTGTGACCAATAGAGTTGATCAAGGTAAATGATAATTACTTTTTACTAATATTTGGCCTGTAAATACCTTTAATATACATATTCACCTCATGAATTAACTAGCAATAGCATAGCATTCAATATAAAGTTATTCAACTTGTTAAAGTAATTGTCAATTCCGTTAGTATTAGTTGGTTAGTTGGAAATTAGTTATAAGTAGTAAGTTACTCGATTAATTAGCCTATCGAGTTCTATAAGTAGCATAATCATGTACATAATTACTATCATTTTTTTCTAAAATAAAAAAAATTACTATCATTTTCAATTTAATTCAATATGCATTCTTCATAGAACTCCCTTCGAATATTATATTTTCTGATAATATGTTGGTGATCATCCATGTTTTTGTTGAAATTTAAAAATTGCGACAATTTCTATCTTTCATTGAAAGTGGCCGAAGGTGTTCCAGAAGTGATTGGCACTCATACCGGAAGCTCGGTTAACCATCAAAGTAATGCAGAAATTGTGAATTTATTTGAAGGTACGCGTTCTAATTCATTTTATTTTTTTTTGAAAAAAAGAAAAAAATTATTGCCATGAAGTGCAAATTTAGTACTTATTTATTTCAAAATAAATGTCTTTTAAAGTTGTTGCACATATATTAGGATGACAAAATGAACACATATATTAGGATGACAAAATGAATGGATTTGATGAATTTAAATTTTGATGGTAATGGATCAATCATAGATCAAAATGATTCATTAACAGATCACCTAAAATTCTTTTAGAAAATCCAATCAAATATATCCGTTAAACATGAAATCCATCTACTAAATCATACTAATTTTTTTTTCCTTTCCAATTCTTAATTTTCTTTTTCTTTTGATGATTTCAGCCCAAAACATATTTATTTAAAAGTTTTTAAAAACCAAATATTATTTTTTTTAAAATTTATCATTTAAATAATAATACCTAGGTCTACATTGACTTTTTTGAGTAAAAAAAACAGAGCTACATTGACTTGTTTTTAAAAGAATTATCCCATAACCAGTAAACAATTTAAACACTTAAATGATTAAGCTTTATTATATAATAACATGACAAACACAATGGAGCAGGTGTGAACGGTAGCGGT
>Ga0315914_1011308_pt1 | contig 10734 bp, 3 predicted proteins | sample MpolenodulesMG_FD_203920 | JGI IMG/M metagenome (GOLD analysis project Ga0315914, IMG submission 203920) | Medicago polymorpha root nodule microbial communities from Los Angeles, California, United States - elongated nodules | ecosystem: Host-associated > Plants > Roots > Nodule | place: USA... | reverse complement strand
TTTGCTCTTTCTTCCCCAAATATATAAAACTTCAACCGACTATTTCTTCCCCAAATATATAAAATTGGAAACCTAATTTTACAATCTTTAATCTACACTCCAAAATCCCCAAAATTTCTTCCAATATTTAGTGGTAACGTTCTTTCCCAAAATATCAAAAAGTAACTTTTTCTATATAAAAGTTATCAATTGTTTCTATTTTTTGAATCCTTAACATGTGCCCTTAGGACACTTGTTAACAAGACCCCTATAACAATTAACATACTAAAATTTCTCATTAAAAAAAAATTGGTAGAGTTTTATAGTACTTGGTCTTGTAAATGTGGCTGAGACAAAATTAATAGACTTTACTCTTTGGAGGGGAGTGGAAGAGGGGATGTGTGGGATAGAATATATATATATAGAAAAAAATTGAGAAATATTTTACATTTTTAAATTATTTTTTTATAAAAAATGATAAATTAACATTTATAATTAATATATTTTTTAATTTTAAGAATATTATAACAAATTAAATTTGAAGAATTCATAAACCCCCTCTAATACAATTATTGAATTTCTCAAAATTAAGGAACGTTTGTACTATCGAAAAAAACTAAATGGTCCAAAATCTACCCTTCCAACACTCTATTTTTTTATTTTGATCATTGTGCAATCCTCTCCATTTGGTGAGGAAATGGGCATCTCAATTTCCTTTAATAGAAACAAGATATGTGGATAAGTTGAAAACAATGGTTCTAATTCATTATAACGCTGAAAAGAATTTAAAGAGATTAAAATTAAACTTTAAAGCGTTAAACAGTAGACACAATAAGTTCAAACAGGAGGGGTAAGTGGTGGCAAGCTATAATACAATCGTAGGCTGAAACTCGTGAAGGTCACAATGCCGACGGCAAAGATGAGGCTGCGTAACCTCGGGCAAGAAAGGCCGCAAGATGAAGAAATAAATTTATTTTTTGTATCATAAATGATTATTTTTTAATTGATATGTGTAAGAAATATTTGTTAACCATTGATATCTTAAAGTGTCACGTGTCTTGTTTTTATGAAAAGAAATTGAGATGACCATTTCCTCACCAAACAGACAGGATCTGCACCCGCAAAATCCCCTGCAAACAAAACCAAGGTGTTGTATAAAGTTGAAGCTAGTGCCGCATAAAACGTGTGTTTTAGTTTCCATGGACTTGTCTCACTCATTCATATACTCACTTCACCCACGTGTGGGAAAAATAGGCTGAAATCAGTGATCTCGTCATCTAAAAAAGTCCACAGTATTTTTTCTTCTCTTCTCTCATTTCTCAATATGGAAAATGTTGCCATTTATTAACATCAAAAGCAAAATAGCACTCCTTTATCCATGATAAGATCTTTTTAGTTTGTTTTGTTGGATCCATTTAAGAAAAGAACAAAATCGTACACTATATGTATAGTAGTATCTTCAACCGATCACCGCAACACCGGCCAAAATAGCTTAACTATTAGTGTCACTACTTTTATATTGGTGTTCGAAAAGCTTTTGATCTATTCATTCATAGTTTAAAATCAAGTTAAAATGGCACTATTTGAGTTATTTTATCACACTCAATTATAAAAAGTCCAATAAACTAAAAAAGTATTCAAGGAAATAATCTACACCGTAGAAAACATAAAATTTATTTATGGTTATTCAAAACAAATTAGAAAATATTTCACTCCTCTTTCTTAAGAGAAACTTGAATTACATTATTCTCTCTTCTTACGTTAAAATCTACACTTTACTTCCTCAACAATTTTTTTCATTTCTAATAATCTAGTAAAAATAAAAATCTAACAAACTTTAAAAAAAATAGTATTGCGGGCTTATTTTAATATAATCAAAATTTAAACACATTTTTTTTGCTATTTATTATTCACGGTTTCATTAACATATAGTTTTAGACCCTATTATAAAATATGAAACAATCCAAAATAATAATAAAAGATGTAAAAATTTACTTAAGACAATAAATTATGGTTATTTAAAAGCTAATTTTATACCCTAAATTATAAAATTAATACCAAAATGTTTAAATTTAATTATCATTGAAATTTAAATTATAAAGAAATGAATTTATTTTCTTAAATGGTGATTCAAAATTAGTATATATCATAAAAATATTTATTTATGTTAAAATAGATTAAAAGTGTAGTACATATTTAATTATTAAGGGATGAGGTTGTAATTCAAGCATCTTATAGAAGAAAGGAGTATAAATTTTACTTTTCAAGGAAGAGGAGTGTATATTTTAACATAAGAGGGAATTGAGTGTAACTCAAGCTTCTCTTAGATAAGGTGAGTGTAATTTCCTCTTGTTTATAAAATAAAGTATAAACACTAAAATGAAAATAAATGTAAAATAAGTGTTAGTATTTTTTTTGGGTAGAAAAATAAGTGTTAGTATATAATAAAGAAGATTATTAAATTAATAAATTTAAATTATAAATATTTAAAAATTAATTGATGTCTATTTTATTATGAATTAAAAATGTCTTTTATGCCATTTTATATTTATCAATTGGTTGAACATTTAATTTTATCACATACACCATTATCACTTAGTTTATCATATTTATTATTTTCACCAAACAGAACGTACGACTCTATTCGGTCAAACACTCATAATGCCATAACCATACTTATTTTTTTAAGGGTCATGTTAACTTGTACTCTTAGGCACATGTTTAGGATTCTATAAATGATAAATATTTATTACAAAATATTAATTTTTAATTTTTAAAAGAATAAATTGACACAATTTTTTAGACAAAATTTCCACTTTAGATTCCTAAAAGCACAAGTTAACATTTTATTTTTTTAATAGTCGATTATGGTTGGATGCAATGTTTTTTTTTTTTGACAACTTGCTGCTTGCAAAGTTATTTATTTAAACTTAGCCTATCTCCATCAAAATTCAAAATTTCCCACTTCTCTAAAATGGTCACCACTAACCCTTGACAAGTCAAGTAGAAATAGGTTATATCACAGTCCACAGTCCATAAAGTGCTTACGTCATCAATGGTTCATATCACAGTCCATGTATATGCCAAATTGCCCATACCATTCATTTTTGCGTTTGACATGCACCATCCCCATATTGATGAACAAAGTACATTGCAGTCCACTATTCAATTAGTGACTATTTCATCATTCTTTTAAAGACTTTCCACATGGGAAATATACCAAAATTGGAAACGATCGACTTTATTGGTATACCAAAATAAAATCATTTTAACTACTTTGTCAAAAAATATATAAAACAATTTGTTAATTTTTATTTCCTCTGAAAAAATTTGTCAATTTTTATTTGATTTCTCTTATACATCCTACAATTAATGTTGTGTGAAAGAGACATAGATGCTCTATTCTAGAACATCAGTGATATTTGAACAGCTCTTTTGGTACAACCTTGTTGTTCTCTCTTTTCATTGGTCAAAACCAATAGAGAGAAAAAAGAAGAGAAAGAATAAGAAGATAATGTGAGTATGAGAGAGAAAGTTATACAAAAATAGTTGTACAAATATCATTTCTCATTCTAGAAATACATATCGGTCTTATTATCATAAAAGACAACATCATCTGAACTTAACTTTACCTAAGAAAAAAATCATATGAACTTAGGGTGGGTCATCTAAGTGGATTATATGTGCATTTTACGCAATGGTCGGTTGAATAATTTCAATTTCTCAAATGTTAAATGATTTACTCATCCATTGTTTGTATATTGAAATTTTTTTAGCTGAACAAAAGGTAAGATTCAGGAAGTCACCCTTTCACTTTGAGGACCGAAAATATCTATGCACGTCGTCTTATAAGCTCTATATAAGAAAATTGTTGTTGACACATATGATAGGGCTGAAAAACACATGTAAAAAACGAAAATGCCCCTGCGGCAGTTAACTACTAAAATAAGGAATCAGCTGCAGTTAACTACCAAAGTTCCTTCGGCAGTTAACTGCCGACAAAAAAAAAAAAAACCCGTCACTTAAGTGCCGAAGAACTCATCAATTTTTTTTTCTTTCAAAGATTCTCTTTCAATTCCACACTTCTTAGACTAAAGGGTTACTTGTGATTTGTCCTTGAGCTTTCTTTCACTTTTATCTTTTAATTACACTTTTTGAGATGTCAAATTATTTATTATATGAAGGATATTTTGGTAGTATGATTCGGGAACGGATTGACTCCAGTGTATTTTTTCTCCATTTTCCTCCGATGAATAGATGTTGTTCACAGGATGCATTCCTACAACGTACTTGTCCCCCTTTTTTGCTCACAAACCCATCTCAATCGTATTTGGGGGAAATGCAGTTGTGAGTTGTGTGGCGGTGGAGAATTAACTAGTTGGGAATGTCATTCCTTCCTTATCTATTGTCCCTCTTCCATTGTTTTGCTTCTGTGTTAAATTTACATAGAGAATGGGAGAAAGAAGGAAAAGGGAAAATAGAGAAGGAAGAAGGACACCGCTGCGAACCTGTGTAGGGAATGAAGTAGAAAAATGGTTGTGAAGGAGATACGTGAGGGATGAGTGAAAGGAAAGAGACAAAATATGATTTAATTGGTTTTTCAGGTAGCCGTCGATCTGTCTTTAAACAAAAAATGAAAGGTTGAGATTGCACAGAAGAAATAACCTGTCTTCAAATGTTAACTTTCAGAAAACATTTTCTATACATTTAAAGTTATGCTTTCAGTCTTGGCCAAAATAAAATAAAATAAAGTTATGCTTTCTGAAGCGTTCAAGTTAAAAAACAAATGTTCCCTTAAAAAAAAGCTAAAAAATAAATGTGTTATCAAAGCAAACTTGTAAATTGGTGTATTTTGGGGAAATGATTTTGCAGCTGAGAGATGAGTGGATGAGAAATATGGGGAGATCAGAAAGCAATGGCTGGAGTGTAAAACAGTTTGATCAAGCCTGAAATTATTTTTAATCAAGCCACTTGAAAAAGGAAACAACTCTTGGAAAAAAAAAAAGAGTTCTTCGGCACTTAAGTTTTATTTTTCTTTTTTTCGTCGGCAGTTAACTGCCAAAGGAACTTCGGTAGTTAACTGCAGCCGGTTCCTTACTTTGGTAGTTAACTGCCGAGGCATTTTCGTCTTTTACATGTGTTTTTCAACCCTATCATATGTGTCAACAACAATTTTCCTATATAAATGATACTTTTGATGTTTAATTGCATAACACAAAATTTGAATCTATTAAATAATAATAAATGTTGTCCCCGTGAACATAGTTCACAGAAATTGTTGGTTAAAAACCGAATTAAATGTTGGTTCCCTTTAAAAAATGTGCATGTATTGTTTTGCGTATTCTGTGATCAACTTCGAACCAACTTATGTTTCAAATGGGGTTTCCTTGTAAATGGATCATGGACTGTGCTTCTGTTTTAGTTAATGGGAGCCTCATCGATGAACTTAAGTTGGGAGGGCCGGGGTTGCCCCAAGGCAATTCCCTCTCACATTTCTTATTCCTTATAAATGTGATGATGAGTGCATATGTGTCGATAGTTTTTTTACTAGTAATGATGTAGCGGCGAATTCCCATCATCCGGGTCTCCCACATACAATTTAATGAGGATACGTTGCTTTTAGGTGAAAAAAGTTGGGGCAATATTCGAGCTATGAAGGTAAACCTGATTCTTTTTGATTTTTTTTTTGTCAAGTAACCTAGTGGCTAGAACTCACACATTTCAAATGTGGAGAAGTGGGGTGTCCGGGGTTCGAAATTCGGCTCCTGCATATAATATGCAATATCCCTACTAACTGAGTTAAGCTCACGGGGATATTCTTTTTGAAATTATATCTGAATTAAAAGTGAATTTTCAAAAGAGCCTCTTGGTTGGTGTTAACGTTGGAAAGTCTTAGTTGTTAGAAGCTGTGATGGTTTTAAAACCGTAAAGTAGATCGGATTCCATTTGTCTACTCGAAGAAAGAAGTTGTGTTCATGAGTGGCAAAATGACATAAAGACATGAATTTAACTATTTTTGAAAAAGAAAATGATATTTTTTGTCTAAAGTAAAACGGTGTAGCTTGTTAATAAACACCTTCTAATTTTTGACCGAGTGCGTATTAACATGCTCTCTAGATGAAAGTTGATGATGCAATATATTAAGAATGGGGTGTAAAAACACAAATTCTGAGCACCTTATTTTGTTCATGTGAGTACTCTATTTCCTCCACAAACAAATTCTGCTTGTTTCCCTTTATCTTCCCCGTCCACATATGATCTTCTAAAAAAAATCACTCAAATTGATCCACTTGGAAGATTATATCATTGCCATTTCCATTTGGAATCATCACTTCATCGAGATTAGAGAAATTTGTGATGATTTATTAATTTTGATCCACCAGGATATGGCCACTCCATCATTTGTCTCTCAATTATATGAGAAATATTGCTCTTGCATCCCAAAATCCATAGAAGCTAGTACTACTCATCTTGCCTCAAAGAGACTAATCTACGTTATTTTGGTCTCTTCAAAGGCTTATTGGTGCCAATGCTCTTTTTGTAACAAAATAAAATAAAATATTTGTTTGGGAGATTTAAATAGTAAGATTCTTTACACATATCATGTGCATGATGAGGATCATTAACATACAAGCATCTACATCTAAAAAAAGATTTTTCTATACCAATAATTTAGGTATTTAAAAAATGTAAAGTTTTATTTTAATATATGATGTATACATTTAATTTTTTCCCTAAAAAAATATACATTTAATTATTCAAATTGACACACGTTATATTATCAGATTATTCATAGCATATTAATAGTGCTTGCTTGTAACCCACATGCATTCTCACGTTTTTTGCTAAAATTGATTTTTGCACGATCATTTTCAATATATTAGGTCAAATTAACCGTAATTAGAAAATTGCAGTGTCTTAAAAAGACATGTGGGAGTAAGTATAATTAATATATGCTCTATTTATTTATACTATAGTAGTTTCTTTTCGCTATCATGTCTGTGCATATGCAAGGTTTATGTACTTTTGTTTTCCATGTCCTAAACTCTAGTCTTAAATTGGAATTGACATATATGAAATTATTGCTAAAGAACATCACCAAAGCGTTACTTTTGGTTCATTCCAAAAAAAATAAGCAAAATTACTGTTGGTTTGTATTTATTTTACCTATCCATAATCCAATCTCCAAGAGCAGACAAGGGATCCCTAAAAAAAAGAGCAAACAAGGGAGTTACTAGAGAGTGCATGAAAATATCAAGAAGGACTTGTAGAAAATCGTAGAATCATAGGGATCAAGATCATAGATGTAAGCAAGGTTGCAAGCATAAGAGTATTCATGTGAGAGATACTTATAGAAATTCATTATAAAAAATGAATAGATTTGATAAAAGATGCAAAAATGAGTACAGGTCCTTATTTATAGGACTTAATGAACTAACCAATTGTATAACTAACTTTCAACTCCACTAACTAACTTGTAACTTACTATTAACTAATCATAATTAACCAACTTAATCCTAAGAATCTTAACAGGACTGTTCACAATGTTTACCTAGATGGTATAAAGTTTTGTTCCAAAAAAATAAAATATAGATTGCATTAACTTTAAATGTTTTGTCTTATACATGACCACTCCCTATCTTTAATTTAAAGTTTTGAAGATGAAAAATACAAACCGGTGACCCTGATGCACCAGTTAAAGAATCAAATATAGTTGTATTTGTATTGAAAGATTTGTATTTTCATATGTTTGAATCTAACATGAAGAAGTTATGTAGATGAATCCACTAACTTTTAATGATTAGATTATCAACATAGCTCTATGTCGGATTCAAATATAAAAGAACCTAAATCTTCTACACTCCTATGTTTTTAAAAAGCCGTGCATGATTGTAAAAGTCTATTTTGATTAAAAATTTGATTTCTTTTTTGTCAAGTAGTCTAGTGCTCAGAGCTCACACAATTTAATTGTGGAAAAGTGGAGTGTTCGGGGTTCGAACCCCGGCACCTGCATATAATATGCAATATTCATACCAACTGAGCTAAGCTCACGGAGATAAAAAAAAATTGAAATTTTATTCGGAAGAAGACATCTATATGGTAGATTGTATTTTATTTTATTTTATTTTAGATGTGTATTTCTAATGAAACTTTAACAATGTATGAAGTTTGAGAAGTTCTAGATACACATTCTTTAACACAAATTTTGTTTTATTTGTTAAAATTCACATGGTTCAACATATTTTTAATGAGACTTTGACAATGTATAAAGTTCCACTTTTATTCATAACAACTATGACCTTCATTGCATGCAATTCAATAAACATTCTTAATTTTGTTACCATCCAAACATCTGGATTTCTACCCTGCATTATGGAGAGGGTGCAGTAAAGATGTTGAAGATATGGCAGAGACGTACTTGGATGTTGGAAAGTGCTTCAGGCAGAGGATAAAATTAATTGAGGAATGGATCAAAAGTAGAAAATAGATATAAAGTAGGACCCTTTTTAAAAACAAAAAGTTTAAAGATTATACATTAATATTTAAAATTGTATCACAAAGTTATTCAATCGGATTTCACCTTGGTGCCAGTTTATATATTTTTTCATAGAATACCTCAGAAACATCTATGTGACAAAATGTGATTAAATGACTAAGTAAAATATTTCATGATTGAATTTAATTCAATTGTAAGCAGAACTAAAATAGCTCTGGACAACATTTTCCAACAATATTTGCAACACTTTGGTGTTTGTAGGACCAATACACCTAGGTGTCTTGAATTGAGCCGCAGATGCTCCTAATCCAACATAATGCTCAAGAATCTTCTGGAACGTTCCTTTTCGAACAAGTTGGAGTTCAAGGGCCGCAATACCTTTGACTTTTCTAGAACTAACATAGCCAGGATCAACAAAAGACTTGTCCAAACATGTGCAACATTCACCAAGCACTTCATCTCTTGCTTCACCACTGATTTCCCAAAAGATAACATAGTGTCCTGGTTCTTTGGATAAATCAATGTAGCTTGTGTAGTCAATCACTTCCATTTTCTCCTCAGCTAACAACTTGGACGATGTTTCCACCGATATTTGTAGATCATTCTCTGTGTTCTTGTCAATGTTGATTGTGAGCATAAGGTTGCTCCTGCAAAGAAACTTGATTTCTGGAGCTGAGTTATGGAACCCTATTACCTTTACTGCATCTCCTAGTCTATACCTGTATAAGCCTGCAAATTATCCAAGATTAATTATCACAAACCTAATTAGATTTAAATAAATCTGAAAAAATATCATCAGGTAATATTTTTTATTTAAACCAACAAAAACTGAATCTCAGTAGATTGATATCTGCAACTGCAAGGTCACTTAATACTTACAATATCCGAGAAAAGCATCATGAAGAAATCATTTAAAATATAAAGATATTCTAGGCAAATAGAGGAACAAGAATAAGATCTCTCTTCACTTTCATAATTTCACAATGCCAATGCCAACCTTATTAGGTACGTGAACATATTTATAGAATGATATGCAACTCTACTCAAATAGAAAGGGGAAAGGGATAAAATGATGTAACATATGTAAAAAGGAATAACCATAATATGTACTACTAGTACTAATTGCATGTCAATATGGGATAGTGACATGGTGTCATTTGAAGGCAGGCCCGGCCTTGGGGGAGTGCAAGGTGCTCAACCAGGTCGGGCCTCTAAATGCTACGGGCCTAAAAAAAAAATTAAGTTTAATATCCACCCCCACTTAAATAAAAATAAATATTATATCCTTTTCTTTCTTCAGTACACGTTTGAGTTTTTTTCTCGACTCTAGTTCTCCTTTTTGTACATAAATATGATCCTATCAAACCACCCTTAATTTGTATAATCACTTAATCAGTCAATTTGGAAAGCTATTTCATTGAAAGAATCACAACAATCATTTTTTTCTTTGCATAAACCATTCGTTTTACCCTTTTCCACAACATAGGAGTGACAAATCCAAACGACACCGTTAGATAAATTTCACCTTTTTCACTTAATTTTTTTTAATTCCTTTCATATTTAGAAGTTCTTCTGATTCTGATTCTGATTTTTTTTAATGAAGTTTAGCTACACAAAAAAAATTACGTTTTATTTTACTAGGGGTCTATTTTAAAAAGAGAGTCGAGCCTCAGGAACGGCCGGTTTGAAGGCAAATAGAAAAGTGAGTTTGAAAAAGAGGTACATATTTAATGTGATTAGGTAGTACTATGTTCCTTATTTAGGAATACAAATTACCTAAATTTGGTCCCATGTTGGTCATATCATCAAAGCAAAGTAACCACTTAACTTGTAACTTTTGTTTTTTATAACCATTTAGGCTAAAAGCGTTGTCACATAGTGAAATTCCCAATCAAGTCCTCCACAATTATCCACCTACTTACACCATAGTATTGGATTACATTCCCAATATAAACTAACCAGTAATCATTCATTTTTTCCTAAAACACTAATATAGTCTGAAATTTATATTACCTGCAGGATTGGTGAGAACAACCTCATAATCTTCACCAATCTTCACGTCAGTTAACCCCACTGGCTCAAGCTCTACCTTAGTTCCATCAAGTTGTGACAAAGGAATGAATTCAAAGTAAGCAATTTGAGGAAGAACAACATAAGTAGCAAACTCAGGAGCCACTTTAGGATTTACATTTGAAGCAATCCAACCTTCAGAAGCACCATATTCAGAAGTCACCAAAGGAACCTCTCATGCATAGTGT
>Ga0315914_1011307_pt1 | contig 10735 bp, 6 predicted proteins | sample MpolenodulesMG_FD_203920 | JGI IMG/M metagenome (GOLD analysis project Ga0315914, IMG submission 203920) | Medicago polymorpha root nodule microbial communities from Los Angeles, California, United States - elongated nodules | ecosystem: Host-associated > Plants > Roots > Nodule | place: USA... | reverse complement strand
ATCACAAATGAAATATTGTTGTAGTTCATCGAATCTAGATAAAAGTATGAATTTATATAAAAGAATGATATTTAAAATATAAAAAATCAAATGAATGAATTCAGTTTTTTAAGAAAGATTTACTATTTCTTAAATATACACATATAATATTATTTTTTTTTACTAAAGCTAGGTTATAAGACACTGCAATAAAAAAATTGCTCACTAATAAGATATTTTCGCATTGCAAATTATTTCATAAAAGATGTATTGGTCAAGTGATTTGGCAATCCGATTTAAGTAAGGGAGAACACCTTGGTTTGATTCTCAGGGGTGACAATATTTTTAATTTTTAATGATTTTTGCAAAGCCATTCTTAAACTAAGTAGGGAAATTTAACTAATGTGATGGTTTAAATTGTAAAACATCATTAATTTAAAATGGGGTGAATATGCAAATAATAAAATACATGCTAAATTTTTACAAAATAAAATAATAAATGTGATTATTCTAATGGAGTACACATGGAAACTTTTGATTGGTTTGGGTAAATTGCCCATGAGTTTTCAAAGGCAACCTAGGCCTCACCATTTAACTAAGTATGTAAATTCAACAACTATCCAAATTGATGTTGATGTCAAAATGTGATGTCAAATTTTTGTGCTCATATAATTTGATGGCTACCAAAAAAGAATTGGTTCAAGTGGTAAGAGACTTAGTTAAACATGTGAAAAAAATGTTTAACTAAGTATCATGTGTATGGAAAAAATCTGGCTGGGAGGGAAGAACTCACCTCGTGTACCCACATGTTCCTCGACATAGATTAATCTCTCCTAAGCAACAGTGGGAACTTCATACCAATAACCCAAAAATAAAATTTGATGGTTAAAATAGTCATATTGGAGTGTCATCTTTCTATTTGATGTACACTTACAGAGTATACTAATTAAATCCTTTTAGTAATTTTCTTTACGACTCTAATAATTTGATTAATTTCTTTTAATAGGACACGATTGCGCAAAAAAAAATGAAGAATTGTTTCCTACTTCATGAAATTCTTGAGTACTTTGTGTATAAAATCTAGTTTTCATCTCATATTTTATTTCCTCTTACTATCATTAATAATTTTTTGCTTTTACTGTTCAAAAAAATTTATGAATGTTAATTTGACATAATTCCTAATAATTGACAGAGTTTGTCACATAAAACTCGGATTATATTTCGCAGTAATCCTCCAATCAATGAGGCACAAATGAAGTACAACATGTAATAACCTTTGACATTCTCATTTCCTAATTATTCTATGATATATCTATCACTACTAGAAAAAGCAAAATTAGTGAGGGAAATTAGTGACGGAAAAAATGAAATTCCTCACAAATTCCTTGGTCGCAAAATTTAGTGACGGAATTAAAGAGGGATTTCACGTTTTCCCTCACTAAATATCCCTCACTAATTTTTGTTTTTTTAGTAGTGTATACTAACAAATTGTTTGAATGAGCTCAGTGATGAATTTGGGCTACCAATAAGAACAAATGAAGTAAGTCAAATATATTCAGAAGCATGTTTGGATATGTGTCGTGAGATGAAAATAAAAGCCATTGATACATGGTCTGCAATTCAAAAAAGAGATGATTGGAGATGTTTGTTTCATGTAAGTTTGCACCTAAACTAAAATGTTTCAAATTTGTTTATCAATAATTTAATTAAGTGGTTTAATTATTTCTTAGTGATGGAGTTCATCTATCAAATGAGGGGAGTGAAATAGTAACAAAGGAGATATTGAATGTCATCAAAGAAGCAGAGTGGAAACCAAGTCTATATTGGAAGTTAATGCCAGCTGAATTTGGAGAAGATTCGCCTTATGATATTGTTTCTTTTGATGGGAAGACAACTATTAATTTCTCCAATGTGCCTTTGCCTGAAGATGTAGATTGACCTTGATATATTGTTGGCATTATTTGGTCGCTTATTCGTAAATGGTTAGGTATATCTTCAGCTGATTCGTCCCCTTGTTCTACTTTAATTTGTTATTGGTTTGGTTCTCTTGCATGTGGATGATTTAATTTGGAAAGAAAGGAACAACATGATTTTTAATCAAAAGGAAGATCATGTGCATCAACTTTTAAACAAGGTTAAGTTACTCACTTTTTGTTGGTTGGTTGAAAACAAATAACCTTAGTTTTGCTTTAGATTATCATAACCGATGGTTCAACCCTTTGTTATACATGGGTTTCACCGTGTACTGTTTTTTTTTTTGGGTATATTTTTCTCGATTTGTTGTAAAAATTCAATATTGATAGTCTCTTGCAGCACTATAATGTTGTTGCCTCACGTCACGTGGACAAGTTGCAAGTTTTTCTATTGCTTGACAACTAAGTACTTACCCTATCCATCTAGACTATAATAACTTATTTGACTCATAATAATTTAAGATAATAAGTTTGAGTTTTTTTTTTAATTGTAATAAGACATACGTTAAATATGTTTTTAGTTCCTAAAATTTTTCTTCAATTTTTAGTTTTTAAAAGTTTTTCATTTTCACTTTTGGTCATATCTTTTAAGTAAACTCATGTAGAATTCATATTTTTGAGTAAAATTTTACAGCAAAATTTATAATATTATAAGAATCTCTAAAAAAATAATTTTTTTTAACAAAACATTAATTAAATATGAATTTTTATATTTTTGGCGGTTAAAATTCATATTTAATTTATGTTTTGTTAAAAAGTTCTAATTTTTTTGAGACAATATTCTACACATTTTTGTACAATTTCATTAATAAATACAAAAGTTAACTTAAAAATAAGAACCAATAGTAGTGATTGAAAATTTTATATGGACTAAAAATTGATGAAGAAAATTTTTAGAAGAACTAAAACGAAAATTTGATATACTGATAAAAAACAAAAATATATTTAACCACAAAACATATCATATATTTATTGTTTTTTAGGAGCCGGCTAATATTAGTAGAAAAATCTACAGGTATATTCTCCTCTTTTAACATGATTCTCTTGGTACGGAGTCATAAACAAACACTCTATATACTTTAGTTTAATATATGCACAACAAACAAACTACAAATAATTGAGGACACTCGTTAATTAAAAATAAAAACGTCTATAAAAAATGATTAACTGCATGTATAAGTCACAGTATGTTAGGAACAATTGACTCTGAGGCCTAAATTTGTGTTAGTTTGGTTCTTCAATTGTTCAACACAGTTATTGTGAAGGTTGGGGTGTTCAATTGTAAATGGATAATAACTTGATCGTGATTTTTCACCACGTGGGTAGTGAAATTTGACACTGTATTTTAACTCTGCCAATTGTTACGTAGATTTAACCATCTCATGGTTTTATTTTATGTCTTTGGCTAAGATTATACATAGTTGGCACTACACAATAAAAGTACATAAAAAATTAGACTAAATATATCTTTTGATCATTTAAATTTGACAAAAATATCGGGTTAGTTTTTAAAGTTTTAAATAGATCTTTTATGTTTTTTTTAAGTTTCAAATAGGTCTATCAAGTTGTTAATTTAATTCACATATTTAAAGTTTTTAAGTTTTAAATAGATCCTTAAAAAGATAATGGTGCATTAAATTACAACTTAAAGACATATATGAAACTTAAAAAACTTGAAGGACTAATCCGGTATTTTTGTCAAACTTAAAAGACCAAAAAGATATTTAACCAAAAAATTATAAACATAAGTTTTTTCACATTTATGTTTACATTCAAGAAAACTACATATCATAAGGATCTTTGAACATATAATCCTTACATAATAGAGACATCAAATGGTGTACATTCATCTACGACGATAGAAAGTAGAAGCCACAATCATTTGATTCCAAGTCTATCTCTTTTCCGTTCGTTCTTTCTTACGATATGTTCTTTACGGTTAAGTGTTGGAGAAATTTTATAAAAGAGATAGAACCCTTAAACATTCAGTTAGTAACTTCTTTCATAAATGTGTGTAGCCTTTCACATGAATATTTGAATTGTTTCCCATAAATATGTGCAATCCTTTCATTGATATTTATATCCTTTCACATGTGTCATAATAATTTAATTACAATTATTAATGAGTTGGGTTATTTGAACAACCATTTGATAGATAACTTTTGGGACAACCATAGTTTTATAAAGGAAAAGAGGTATTGACACAAATATCAAAACGATAGAGAGAGAAAGTAAAAACATAATGTAAGTATGAAAGAGAAAGTTGTCACAAAAGTTGTCAAAAAGTGATTGTACAAATATCATTTCTCATTATTAAATTATTCTTACACCATGTTCATGGAATAGTTGATGGATGCAATATTATATTATATACACAATTCACAATTGGTATGTTGGAGCTTTTGTTAATTATTATGCATTTGGATTTTTTTTTTAACAAATAAAAATATATATATTAACAACTGTAGTTTACCTCGCACAAGGCGTGTAAAAGGAAAACCATACAAGAGTATTTACAATAACAAAGTGCTAATTGGGTTTAAAAAAAAAGTTACATTTTTGTAAACAAGTTACAATTACGTGACTTGGTCTATCATCCATCTCACATTTTTGTAAATTTTTAGTCTTTAATCTAATTTTTAGACTAAAAATTTACCTTGTCTGGTTAACTTGGTCAAATAATTTTTTAATGTTTCAATCAGGTCCTAAAATTTGGGTTTTATCGTGATCCTTCTTATTTAAATTAAATTGCGTAAAAAAAGACAATAAATATATATTTTTTAGGAGGGACAAAATGAGTTGAGCACAACTAACCAATCTGTTTAATATGTTCTTTAGGTTGAACTATTTGAAGTTTTGAACTTCATCACTCAAGTTCATCCATCCCACTTAATCCACTGAAAAGTTGGACAACCAAAAGAATTGGTCCCTCATATATCAATTTAAAAATTATATTTTTTATTGAAGAAGCTAAATTAACACTACCGCCGCCGCCGCCGATTTGAAGCTGAGTTGGGAATTTTTTTGACATTGCTTCAAATTCTAGCATGAATTTTAATACAAATTAAAATTAAAAGACAAACTATTGGGTAGCTTGGGACTTTAATACTTCATATTTATCCATTTTTCTCAAATCCTTATTTATTAATTTTGTTAGATCTGCAGCAATTTAACCTAATATTTTCCTTCTTATGTGCTGTATTAAGTTAACAGTAATTTAACCTAACAAATTCATCTAGAAAAATGCATCGAACCAATTTCATTCCTATCATTTTGCCTTTTTTCTTGACAATATTTTGTACACTTATTTAATACTAGAAAAATGTATCGCACCAATTTCATGCATTTTTTTGACAATATTTTGTATACTTTTTTTTGAATCAATTTCATGTTTTTTTTTGAAGAAAATATTTTGTACACTTATTTAATACTAAAAAAATGCATCGCACCAATTTCATGTTTTTTTTTTAACAATATTTTGTACAATTTTTCTTTTGAAATAAATGTCCTTATTTATTAATTTTGTTAGGTCTGCAGCAATTTAACCTAATATTTTTCCTCTCATTTGCTGTATTAGGTTAGCAGTAATTTAACCTAACAAATTCCATCTAAAAAAATGCATTGCACCAATTTCATTCCTATCCACTAAGCCACTAACAATTTTCTTGATTTAATTTTGCTTCCATTAATTGATATCCAATATCAAACGCCTTTTTTTTAGGGAGTATTCATATACCTTATTAAGCCTAAATTTTAAATTAACAATTTTGCAAACAACCAATCTTACCATGTTAATGGTTAGAATCTGAAAATCACATTTTTAATCGACTTTCTAAATCTCCCTTTTTTTACAAAACACTAAAGGTATTTTACAAAACAACCAATTTTACCATGTTAATGTAATATACTTTATTCTTATTCTTATATATTATAGTTGATATGACCCCGTGCGATGCACGGGTCGATGGTCTAGTGATATAAAAACACTTTTATCCCTCAAAAAAATAAAAACTTTTTTATAAAAATAAAAAACATGCTGTAAAAATATAAGATAAGTATTATTTAAACAACCATTTTTGTGTTTTTTTGAGGAAAAACAACCATTTTTGTTGACAACTTGTTTATAACCAATGTTTTCCATTACCCTAACAGATCTCCATGCCTACAATCAATTTTCAATACCGAATCAGTTTTATTGTTGGTTTTGTTATCTCTTTCTACTAGATGCAATCTTTAGATGGTACAATTAAAAAAAAAGAAGTGAATATGGTGGTATCCTTGAAATTTGGTCAGATATATATCCGTCAATTATCAAATTATTTAATGGCATATCATATTTTTGTATTAATTTATTTTAAAATAAAATCAAACTTTGAATAAAATTTACTTTTATAATACCCTTATTCAACCAAACTTCGAAGTACCTAATAATATACCTTAACAAATATAATCAATATTATTGCAAAAGTTAAAACTACCATATATTAAAAATAAATAAAAAACACAGACACCCAACCCCCCACCCCACCCTAGTTCATATATATATTGGTATTGGTATTGGTATTGGAACAAAAATTTAATCGTTTGTATCCAATCCAATATGAGGCAATCAAATAAGGGAAATGTTAATAAGTGTTCTAAAGACATTTTTTAAGGGCTTTAGATAGTAATATTTTTATGAAAATTTGTCCATTCAATACATCAGAAATTGAGATATTAAATTTTTTCAATAAACAAGTTTCTTAATTGAATATCCTTAAAGAATGCCCTTATCGCATTCATTAGCCAGACCCATCAAATAATTCTCCAATATTTAATTGTTTGTAGGAGAATACTAAATTCATAAACAACAAATGTTTGAAGTTGGCGAGTTGGCGTTCATTGACTTGTTACTTCCTTTGATGAATTAATAACAATAGCATGATGCTTAAACTAATTAACTACAGATAAATTAAGGTTGCAGCTGGCTTTCCATGAAAACCGTAACTTATACAAATAAAAATATCTATAAAAAATTAATAACTATCTGTATGGATCTTAGGCCCAATTTTATTGAACAAACTACAAATAAATTAAGGTTAACGTGGCTAATAAAAAATTAAACGTGGCTAGTAAAAAACTAATAACCACCTTGTATAAATCTCTGCCTCATGATGCATAGTCTCACATCATTTATATCTTTGTGTTTATTGAGAAATAAGATAAGCTAGGAGCAATGAGGCCTAAATTTGTGTTGTTTGGTTCTTCCATTGTTCAATACAATCATTATGGTGAAGGTTGGGGAGCTACTCTTGCTCACTTGTACGGTCGTAAGGTACTCTTTTTTCCACTTAAAACCGTAGTAATGTCACTTTTTGAGGTTTCTGACATTTTCATTTGAATTTAAACCCAGTGTCGCATAGTTGTGTGTGTGAGATTTAAGTGATGTTTATTTCCGTCTACGGACAAAAAATGTGTGTAGGTGTTCTTTAAGCCACAAATTCTTCTTTCGTTGGTTTGATGTAGGTTGATGTAGTTTTGCGGGGATACGCTGGTTGGAATTCAAGGCGTGGTCTACAAGTTGTGGATGATATTTTTCCTAAGGTATTGAGTATCCGATTGTGGCCCTCTTGTAATACAATTTTCTTACCTTCTTTCCTCGAAATAATATTTTACCCAAAGCTTAATTTCACTTTTTTGATCTACAAATATTGTTTTCCTTGTGCAATTTTTTTAGGTATTATCTCAATTTTTTAATGAGTGGCTTTTTATTTGTCAAATTGAGAAGATTATATTGATTTTCATGGTATTAAACATACTATAATGATCTTGCTGAATAAGATTCACAACACACATAAATTTTGTTGACAATGATTGACCCTTGTGGTATTGGTCATCTCTAACACAGAATACCATTGAGCAACAAGAGCAACCAGCATTAGCGATTGTGTACTTTGGTGGTAATGATTCTCATCTTGAACACGAAAGTGGTCTTGGTCCTCATGTACCATTGAAGGAATACATAGAAAATATGAGGAAGATTGCTGATTATCTAAAGGTAAAATTTGTCATACTAGAATTTCATTTTCCTATATACATAAAATTCAACATTTATCTCATGACCTTGAATGTTAAGTTTGACACAACTCCTAATGATTAACAGAAAAATTCACCAAAGACTCGCCTTATATTCCTCAGTTGTCCTCCCATCGGTAACGAGCAAGCAGAAGGCAACATGTAATACATACAATTGGTTTGCTATTTTTTATTGTTAATTAATCATAATGTCACATAAAATTTTAGAACCTATTAGATTCTTAATTCTTAACTTTTATGTAACATATAAACAAATTGTTGTAATGAATCCAGTGATCCATTTGGGAGAGCAATAAGGACAAATGATGTTCGTGAGAAATATTCAGAAGCACTTTTACATATGTGTGTTTGTATGAAAATCAAGGCCATTGATTTGTGGTCATTAATTCAGAGAAGAGAAGATTGGAAAGAAGTTTGTTTCATGTAAGTATGCTCTCATATATGTATGTCCCTAAATTAAAAAATTATAATTAAATCTGCATTTCAATAATTTAATTAGGTGATTCTGTTATTTTTTAGTGATGGAATTCATTTCTCTGCTGAGGGGAGTGAAATGGTGTCAAAGGAAATATTGAAGGTCATCAAAGAAGCAGACTGGGAACCAAGTCTATATTGGAAGACAATGCCAGTTGAATTTGGAGAAGATTCACCGTATGATCCAATTCATCCATTGGATCCAACGAAAACTATTAATATCTCCAATATTCCATTCCCTCATGGTGAGGATTGGGAGTGGCCGGAGTAGACTTATGTCCCAAATTCAAGGATCCTTGGGGAAATGTTGAGTCTAAGAAAAATATGGTAGTCTTCAATTTTACATGTTCAATAATAAATGGGTGATCATGACTTGATCTGGTTATTCACCATGTGAGTAGGGAAATTTGATTTTGTGTGTGCTTAAGTTCAGCCAGCTGTTGTGCCTAATACGGTAGTTTTTTTTAATACTACAAGTGTTCAATTAATAATAAAAAATTGATCATAACTCGATCTTGTTTTTCATCGCATGAGTAGTAAAGTTTGACTCTGATTGTGCTTTTCTTTTTTATCAATCGTATGAATAGTGAAGTTTGACTTTGATTGTATTTTTTTTTTCTCTCTAAAAAAAGTGAGATATTTTGAGTTCGAATCTCAATCCCTACATATTACAATGTATTGTCGCTAACAAATGAGTTAAACTCACATATACGACTCTGATTGTGCTTTAATTGAGCCAATTGTTATATATGTAGGTGTAACCATATCATGGTTTTACTCTATGTTTTTGGCTAAAATTATACATGGTTTTATATCATAAAAAAATAAAGTGGGAACCTATTGACTCCGCTTAATAAGTCAATACAAACAATGAATTTTATCTATTAAGCACACAATGATTAATATAAACTGAAATTCTTAATTGTATAATCTAACCATCGATATTTACTTATGTTTTTATAAAAGTTTATTATGCGTTAATTTGAAATTATTTAATGAACTATCATAAAGTTTGAAAATTTTTAAAATTTGTGACGATGATTTACTCATTAATGACGATTCATTTGACAGTTGAATTAATGAAATTCATCGTCCATAACGAGTTATTAACCGAATTAACCATCTCATGTTAATTTTGAGCCAAACTGATTTTTTGTTGGAGCTTCCATTGCCTATTATGCAAGTTGGGTTTAGAAATTTATATAATTAATTACTTCTCTTTCAAAAAAAAAAAATTAATTACTTCGTTTCTTATACGAATGAGTTATTGTTTTATATTGGAGCTTTTGTTACCTATAATGAAAATTGGAATTACAAATATAAATAAATTACTATGTTTCTTATACCTAGGGCAAAATGTCCCTTGGTTGAAGCCTCTAGGAAATGCCTAATTGTTGTGATTTTTTGGAGCCTCTAGAAAATAGAATAGAAATGAAAAACATTTGAAATGCATAATAGTGAAAGCAAAGCGAGTAGTCTTCAAACTAAACCATTAACTTCAAGTTGTTAGCATATTTCACCAAAGAACAAATTGTTTGAAAGAACTCAAATTCAAATTCTGAGTAAAACAATTATTGACCAAACGATACTTACGTCATGATCGAAATATGGATTACAAGGACCCTCCTCCCCTAATTCCGGAGAGTTAACAAAATTAAAAAAGGTGAGTGGTCTCCATGGCAAAGGAAGAAGCTCTTGGGGAATAGACCAAGATTAAGCAGAACATGACTAGAGAAACCACATTGGCATTTTATTTACTTGTGAATCATGAAGATTCATTTATTCATCATGGCTCCTACTATATGAGTGAGTGCAGATAGTACTAGGGCATGGCTTGCTTCATGCCCACGAATCAGTTTAAAATCTAAAGTAAATTACACTCCCTTCTTCTGAAATGAGCTTGAATTACACTTTAAAATATACATTCCCCTTCCTTGAAAAATAAAACTTATACTCCCCTCTCTTAATAATTAAGCATGCACTACAATTTAATATATTTTAATATAAATAAATATTTTTACGATATCAACTAATTTTAAAACACCATTTAAAGGACTTCAATTGAAAATATGGGGTATGATCAAATGGGAAGATAGAAAAATAATAAGGCTTGTCACCGTGTGGTCTGAATTTACTAGTTACTAGTTACCAAAATAAGGTACAACTTTGCCAGTAAAAGTGCAGGGAGGGAGAGGCAGAAGAACAAGAAATCCAGCTTAACTCACTTGTACAAA
>Ga0315914_1011304_pt1 | contig 10735 bp, 4 predicted proteins | sample MpolenodulesMG_FD_203920 | JGI IMG/M metagenome (GOLD analysis project Ga0315914, IMG submission 203920) | Medicago polymorpha root nodule microbial communities from Los Angeles, California, United States - elongated nodules | ecosystem: Host-associated > Plants > Roots > Nodule | place: USA... | reverse complement strand
GAAACGCCGTCAATTAGGGGGGTGTGTGTGTGGGGGGGATTTAATAAAGGGGGATTTTTAAGAGATCTAAGGTTAAGGATTGAGTTTTTTTGAGTTATACTATAGGGTTGAGAAATATTCTAAACACCTTTGTGAGTAAATCATTGAATTTCTTGTTCAAGAGATTAGGAAAATGGTGGAAATTAGGGTTTATCGATGAAGACTAATATTTTTTATAACTCTTGTATCTCGTTGTAAGAAACTCATTGATTATAGATTAGATAACTGCTATCTCCCCTAGACGTTGTAAATCAATATTGTTGTCTTCTTCTTCTCTTTTATATGATCTTATTGTTTGTATATGTTTGGCCACTACAATTATTGTTTGTTTCTAATTTTGCTTCACACATCTAAGTATTGCCGTAAGTTTTAATCGAATTCACAACAAAAGTAAAAACAAAACATTAAACACAATAACTATTATGAAACCAATAGATGAAAATTAGACACAACAAGAAGATTCTTAAAACCGAGTTGAAACTGAAACGCACAAGAATAAACACACAAGTTATATTGACGTTCTTATCAATTTGATTTCTACATCCCCGTGCTGAGGTTAGATCTCAGAACTATGATCATGTTGAATGTCGTAGCGCCAGAAATACAAGATGGTAAATAATAAAATCCAAGAGATTTCACCGATGGAATCATAATTTTTTTTGGCTGTATTGCTAATTGTGTGATTTTGCACCCCCTCTTTTTTTTGAGCGATTTTGCACCCCATCTTTTGCCAATTGTGTTTTGTTCAAACTCATCATTAAAAGAGGGAAAAATGGGGTGCAAAATCGCTCAAAAAGAAATAGGGGGTACAAAATCACACAATTAGCAAAAGATAGAAAGAAAAAAAAAATTGCAATTAAACCTTTTTTTTTTCCTCGAAATTTATCCGATCTATGAACGTGGGTGCGAATATTTAGAACCTTCTAAAACCATAATTTTTGAATATTTTGGCAGAATAATAAGAACCAATAACTCAATCAACTTTCTTTAAAAAAATAAATAAATAATCCAATCAACTTTATGGAATCCAGATTTTCTTTTGGGAGCAACTAATGGGAATTAAACAAAGCACTTACCTAGCTATGTAGCTAGCTAGTACGCATAAACTTTGTAATCCACCGGCTTAATCAATATACCCTTTAAAAATTTAGAAATCATACAAAGTAGAAGTTGCATGAATCTTCTACACATCTAAATTAAAGAAATGGTTGCTTTTTTCCATACGTATTTATACACGTTTGTTCTTCATATTGTAATAATAAATTATTATGAATGTTCATATTAAAAAATATAACGAAAGGAAGGGAAAACTCGTAGAATCCCATATGGAATAATAGTGTTGGGTTTTAATACTGATATGGGAGATAAGTTTACTGATTGGTTATATTTGTCATATAACAATGGTGATCATCACTCAAGGTAATTATTATTTGTTTGAAGGTGGTATTTCCGTCACGTTTAGCTGTATATTTTAATTATTAACAGGGTACGTGATTGGCTTGTGTTGGAGTGTGTATGAAGTTTTAATTTGAATACAACCATGAAGGTTGAACTAAATACAAGCAAGGAGATTCATATAATAAATGCACTAGCTGGTTTTGGTTTGCTGTTTGAACCATTTGTGTGGTTGCTTTTGTCTACTCCTAACAATTCTTGAATTATCAAAAGAAAAAAAACACTGGGATAACTAAAGTGCTTCACTATTTCATACTAAAACTGATGAATATTTTCAATCATAGATCATTTTCTTTTATTAGCTTATCTAATTGTAAATATACTCTCAACTTGTTATCTTTTTGCTTCTTCCTTTTTATTGTTTTTTTAGTGTCCCTATAGCCATGTGAAACGATTTTTTTAATGTATCTGGCAACTATAATGAACCTGAATTATCAATTTTTTCTAAAGATAGTACTAAATAATTTTACAACTGCTGAATTCAATCTCTTGAGATTACAAAGTTAAGCTCTCACTAATGAGCTGATACTTCATGGACATATCAAAAATATTTTGTACATATAAGTATCATAATATTAAAATTTGAATACTTTTTTTTTTTACAAATTTAACTATAATTTTTTATTTGTTAAATAATATGCAAATGTTTAAATTTTTTGGTTAAAGTTTTAAATATAAATGATCTTTATATTTAATACTGAATTTTATACATGATGCAAAACATGTTTCCTCCTTTTAATTTACCTATCATCACATGAGTAAAAGTCTAGATCATATATAAAAAGAACTATTTAATATGAAGGTGCTTCATCGGGAGAAATGTAGAAATTCGTATTCTAATATTCCATGTGACATATATCTAAATAATTTTAAGAAATGTGATGAATCGTGGGGATAATAGATCATTATTTTCCTCCAATCCACATTGAAATTCCATTGATAGCTAATAGATAATCATAAGGTGGTCCATATCGAAGCTTGATATATCTATATAGGCATATGAGCTTTGGAGTAATATTTTATGAGATATGTCACACCGTTCACCAATATCCAATACATGTGGACAATCAAATGGGATTCCATATTTTGTCCCCACCCCTCTCTGTTTAGGGTTTAAATAATGCAGGACAGACAAATATATAATATTTTTTCTCCATTAGACATAAACAAAATATATATCAGAAGCAACAAAAATTAACGATTCCTTTTAATTATATTTAAACTTATAAATTATTAGCAACTGGCAATAGCCCTAGCAGGCTCTATATATAGATGTATAGCATACTGGTCGGTAGATGCATGAATTCCATATAGATCATATGGGCTTACGAATTGCATTTTTTTAAATTCTGTTAATGTTCTATAGATAGTGCCACTAAATAAATTGGTAGATTTCACATTGTTTTATTGTGAAAGAGGAAGAAAAATAGTTGTTTCCTTCTAAGACACATCACGGGTACGTAAGTATTAATCTGATCAACCCAACTCAAAGTATTTCATTCAAGTTTTTTCTTTCTCAATACGGTTTAGGTTGAACCATTAATACAGCCAAACCAGAAGTGGTTTGGTTTGGAATTTGGGTAATGTACGAGTTTATAACTTTTTGTAATCAAAATGAATCTTTGACTTCGAAAGCTCAAAATGGAACCATTTAAATTAAATTTTGATTTTTCTTACTAATAATAATAATGACATGCATGAGAAATTTGTTGGTATATCAAGTGTGACTTAGAATTTTTACATGGATAAAAAAATAATTATTGAGCAATATACAAGTGAGAAAAACCGGATGCATAATGTCTTAAAATTTTTTGATAAAAGATTTGGTGCCAAAGTCTGTTTTTATGGTTGTCTTTGTCCATTGTGATGATTATCGGACTCCCCTCACAATCCAAAAGTTGTACCGAGTCGATGATTTTATTTGTTCCTTATATCAAAAATCTTCCTGATCAAGGTGTTCGGGTGACGTGTCCCTTTGATAGGATGCCACTGGTGGTATAAGTATATGTGGATCAAAAGTCTTCCTGATCAAGGTATTGAGACGGCGTGTTCCGTTGATGTGGTGCCAACGGTGGTGCAAGTGCATGTGGATGATAAAACGTCGATTTGAGGGAAAGCATACTCAAATCAATTTCTTGACTCACACTTAGCGAGAGAACTCATATATACCTTCTTTATAAGCGAGAACTCATATACTTAAAACCTTAAGATTTTGAGTAAATATGTGGTGGTAAATTCTCTTTGAGCAACATGTAAGTTCTCTTTGTATCTTTCAAGCTTCCCGAAGATTGTTGGTGTATCAAATGTGAGTTAGAAGTCTCAAATTAAATGGAAAAATGTGTGTTGATCAATATATATGTGAGAGGACAAATATACCAAGTGTCTTAATGTTTTGGACAAATATCTTTTTATATGGTTGATCTTGACCCATCGGACTCCTATCATGACCCAACATAATTAACTTTTTTTATTTATCATTAGTTCTTTTTTAAATAAATGTTAAATTTTATCATTTGGACACAAGTTTAGAAACTAAACATAATTTTTTTAAAAAAAATTATGCATTCAATATATTAAAAGTTTAAAATTTTATCTTTTCAATACAAAATTTATTTTTTAATTTCCTTTTTATTTTCTTAACTTGTGTCCTTAGGATAAAAGTTAACATGACTCCATATAAATAGAGTCGCTTAACATTTAACTTATTAGAGCAATGTTAACGAGTGTCTTTGTGGCATTGGTTAAGCCATCAAAAGAAGCAAGTTTGTATGAGAAAATGTTGTATTTATTATATTGACAAAGATTTGACTTGTATTTTCGAAATAAATTCTCCTTTTATAAGTTCTTAACCAATGCCCTTAGGACACTCATTATCAAAACCAAAATTATTATCCCTCTCAAATACTTTTGTTGAAATTCGAAATATTCAAATTCAACGATTTATTGCAGCCGTCATAGACTCCTAGTTGGCCCTTAAAAAAAAAAAAGACTCCTAGTTGGGGGCACAAATAACACAAACTTTCGTTTTTATTTTTAACTAAAGAAATTATTTGATTGAGCACAAATTATCTTAAAGAGTAGCATTTTTTATATCATAACTTCATTTCAAATAGTTTTTTTGTTTTATAAAAAAATGCTAACAAGTGTTATAAGTGCATTGTTTAAGCATTTAAAAGTAGCAACTTTTTTATTGAAAATTGTACGATTACGACTTTAACAAATGTTTGATTTGTATTTTTAAGATATGATTTTTTTTTGTGGGTTCCTTAAACAATGCACTTAGGACATTTGTTAGTAAGATTTTTTTTGTGATTCATTTCAAACAGTGTTATTATGACCTAAAACACATAGACTGATTTGTTGCCCATGTTATGTCTAAACTCTAAAATCAGTGCCTGAGCAGCTAGGTAACATTCACAAGTACCCTCGAAGTTAGGATAATATTGTGTTTTTGAAATTGAAAGTACTATTTTAGAAATGTGATTTTTTTGACAAAATTGGTGACTAAATTTAGTAAGAGAGTAACACTCTTTGCTTGACGGATTTAATAATCAACACCAATTAACCATGTATGTTTTTTTAGTAAACTAATTTCAAGAATTATTTTCAATTATTTGATTCATTAGATCAAATAAACACTTTTTTAACAATTTATGAAAGAATGAATCGGTTTTAACAATTTATGAAAGAGTGAAATTTGATTTATTAGATCAAATAAACACTTTTTTTTAACAATTTATGAAAGAATGAATCGGTTAAATACCTATGAACGCCCCAGCTGAAAGAAATGACCTTACGAAGATCGGTGGTGGGGCAGAAATTTTGTTTGATAGGGTTAGGAACTAGGCTATATATTTTAACAAAAAAAAGAAATAAAGTCATACTAACAAATATCCGTTAAAGAAAAACTCTATTGAAATTTTTTTAAGGAAAAAATTCATTGTTTTTCATTAGCTAAAATGTACCAAACACATGAGGGTACATCATCTAAAACATGGGAGCTAAGGTTAAATGGGGCTACCTAAGCTAATTCGTGAGCGACCCCATTAGCTTGCTTCCTATTGAACTCGACATGAGAGTTTTGAAAATTGTTATGTAATAAATGTCTACAAGAAGATATAATACAACAAAACTCGCTATTATCATCTATATCTGAATTAACTTGATCAACGACCCTTTTTGAATCAAGGGCAAAATCTATGTTGTCGAATTGAAGGCTTGAAACTCATTCCAATGATGTGTGTATACCAACGGCCTCCCCCCACATTGATATCACAAAGAGGAGCAAACCAACCCGTTTTTGCAAGAACAAACTCACCAACATCATTTCTAATACACATCCCCAAGCCTACCATGTTAAGTGATGAAGAAAAGGAGGCGTCAATGTTACCTTTATACCTGCCAATTGTCGATTTCGTCTACTTTGCCTCATCTCGTCTTGTTGAACCATATTGCACCGTGTTTGGACTTCCTGCACTACGAGACCTGATGCATTGAGTCGCTCTCCATTCATCCAATAAGTGGGTTGCACACTGAATAACTTGTGCTTTCATTTCATTATGTTGTTCCCAAGTTTCAGATTGTGGTGTTCCATTAACTCAACATAGCTGTGAAAAAAGTTCACTTTGGGCTGAAGAGAGTTGCAGCAAAAAAGTAAAATAAAGTGCATCTATGTTATAATTTTGCCAAAGAACCGATTTATGTTGTCCCGAAGATTCACATCACGCCACGCGTGAATAGCTTTAGGATATTCCAAAAGAACATGGATGATGTCTTCGTAATTGCTACCACAAAGAACATAATCAATTGGACATGACACTCCTCTTCTACTAAGACGAGCACGCATTGAAAAACAACCACGACACACACGCCAAATTAAATTATTGACCTTAAGAAGCACTTTTAACTTCCAAATTAAATTTCATCGCCCATATATAAGTAGGTGAGAATTGTCTACAATCTCATTTGCACAAATTCGATAAGCACTGTGAACAGAGTAGTTCCCATTCTGTTCCGCTTTCCAAATCAATTTATCATTCGCTATGAAATGTTGAAGCGTAGTATTTTGTATCAACTGGGCAACATTCTAATAAAAAAGATTATAGATCATTAAAGGTGCTTTCCAAAACTTAGTTGACTGCTCAATGAAGTCGCACAACTTCACATGGGCTAAAGGTGCATACATGGGACTGTCTGTTGACAAGGTTGATCCATCTTTGAGCCACAATGCACCTTCAACGGGTATGTTAGATCCTGAGCCTATTTGTCATCGGGCTCCTTGTCTCACAACAACGTTTGAATTAAATATGTTTCCCCACACATAATTTGGATTATGCCCAATTCTCGACCCAATGAAACCACTATTGGGAAAATATCACGCCTTAAACAAACGAGTAATAAGGCTAGAGGGATCAGTTTGGAACCTTCATCCTTGTTTTCCAAGCATCGCCACATTAAAAGAAGTAAGGTCCTTAAATCCCATTCCTCCATAATTTTTATGAACATACAATTTTTCCCAAGACATCTAAGGCATCCCACGCCTCATAGATCCTCCATGACCGCACCAAAATGGATTAATCATTTTATCTATAGCATCAATTAATTTGGGGGGAAGCAGAAATTTGCTCATGATATAGGATGTGATAGATTGGAGAACCGGTTTAATCATTACCTCTCTTCCAGCTTTAGATAGACCCTTGCTTCTCCACTTATTGATTTTATGCCAAATTTGATCCTTGATAAAGCCAAAATTTGCTTCTTTACTTCTACCCACCTTAGACAATAGGCCAAGATACTTGTCACTTCCCATTGTTGTCCTGACTCCAAGGATGTTGGTTATGGTGTCTTTCAGAGAAGTGGGGATAGTTATGCTAAAAAAGATTTCAGATTTGGGAAGACTATTGGCCTTCCCTGGTGCTAGCTCATAAGTTTCAAGAATAGTATTCATTACTTGTGCTTCCCGTTCTCCGGCCCTGAAAAATAAAAAACAATCATCCGCAAACAAAATGTGAGAAATGACAGGAGGATTGGTACAAATGGTAATTTCGTGGAGGTCTCCTCATCGTTCAGCTCTTCGAATAAGTGCGGAAAGACCTTAAACACATAGTATAAACAAAAAAGGTGACAATGGTTCACCCTGTCTCAACCCCCGACCTGGTATGATAGGTCCCACCACATCATTGTTGAAAATAACATAATAATCTACAGTCTCCACCCACATCATGATCCAACGAACCTGTTGAATAGCAAACCCAATATTTAGCATAACTTTCTTAAGATATAACCAATATATACGATCGTAATCCTTGCCAATATCCACTTTTATAGCAACATTCTTATCTCTGCTTCTCTTGCTAACTTTCATATGGTGAACCACTTCGATAGCAATCATAGCGTTATCAAGAATGGAAAACCCAAGAACAAATGATGACTGATTGTCAAAAATGCACTTATGGAGAAAATTTTTGAGCGTATTAGCAAGGACCTTTGCCAACAATTTATACAAGACATTGTCGAGGGCTATGGGTCGCCAATTTTTCATCGCATTCTTCTCAATTCCTTTAGGGATTAAAGCAATATTTGTTTAATTTAGTGATGGTGGAAACTGATTATTGTTAAACCATAGACAACACTCATGAAAAATATCAGAGCTACACACCGACCAAAAGTTTTGTAAAAAAATCCAGATTAAATCCATTCGGATTGGGACGTTTGTCTGGATGCATAGAGAACATGGCTTCTTTAAGGTTAACTTTGTCAAAGTAATAAGTGCACCATTTTCAATTTAAAAGTTGTCTTTTTTATTTCCTTAATCAATATCATAATAGAATTTTTCAAAAAATTATTAGGAACTTCTACAAAAATACATTACTATTATGACAAAACAAACCGGAAATGCACAAATCGTGAGCGTGAAATAAGTATAAGTTGGTGGACCTAATAAGTTTTATGGAGGTTATAAAAAAAATATGGTAGTATTTTTTTTTAAGAAAAATATGGTAGTTATTTCAAAAAAATAATATGGTAGTAGTATTATCAAAGAAAATCATTTTTCTCTTGTGAAGACTTGAGCCCCTAAAGTACAAGTGGATCTACCACTGCTCACGATTGTAAATATGGGATCTTAACACCCGTCAATTAATTTAGATCGACAAATGTTAGAGGTCATTGGAATTTATTTAACAAATTAACATATCTCTCAACATATATATTTTTCATACACAATAATCCAAGATCTGAACCCTAACTAAATTTTGTTAAGAAATTCAAATATCTATCACTCGTGAGTTTTGTCAATGTCATACCATGTTGGATATCAAGTATATTGCATACCATGTAAATAAAGGTATGTTACTTTTTTTTTGTTAACCTTATAGTTTTCAAAAAGGCTTACAGTGAAAAGGTGATGTAACACACCAAAGCAGTTACAATGGAAATATGGTGATGGATTTTTACTTCTCCATAATATCTGAGGAGCAATAAAGGGGTATTGTTAAGGGAATGCATGTCTTGTTCTCTACTAAATCCATAAATTTCTACTTTGGTTTAACCATAGAGCCAAATGTGGTAGTCAATGGTAAGTACTAGAAATTGGTTAGTAGATTGAAGTGATATGAGAAGGAAAAGATGCATGAGTATCTGGCTAACAAAAAGGTTGAGTGGGAACTTGATTTTCAGAGCCAACCCACTAGAACCAAGAAGATGACATTGAAGCCTAAGCGAAAGCTGGGTTATCACCTAATAAGAACATGGATAATGTCAGCTTCAACCTATGAATCTTTGTCATTTAAAAGATGGCGTTGCTAATGTGTATGTTGCAATGGAAGAAGATTGACGTGGAGTTGATCATTGAAAAAGGAATTAGAAGGTGTGCAATGTCGAAAAAGGGTACGATGTTTTACCCTTGTCTAATTACTAATCTATGCAAGAGGAATGGAATGCAGTTAGAAAACATTGATAAGATCACAACCAACAAAGGGATGGCGGAAAACTCAAGATTATGCACATCAATTGAAACTGGTGCATGTTATCAATGCAGAGCTAACTCAAGATGATCAAGAATTGGAGGAAAAAGAATATCAACCAATGCAAGAAGAAGAGCTTGAGTAAATGGTCCATAGAAGAAATATGGAAATGAGAAGGAAGGAGATGTAGTTGTGCACATGACATCGCCATGGAAGATAATTGAGCCTGTGAATGTTGAAATTGCTGCGAGTCTGCAATAAACTGAGGAAACTGTAGCTCAGTCTGAAGTTGAGAAGATTTCTGATTCTCATATTGCACCTCTACCTAGCCCATAAAAAGTTTTTAGGACGAAGAGATTGTGAAGAAAATTTCCTTCTTTAGACTTGGCTGAGTTTTTATGATAACAAACACACATCACAAAAGAAGAAAATTATAGAAGCACAAGATGAAGATGAAAACTTATACTATATAGTTAAAATAATTGTAAGTATGGTCTTTATTTTTTTTATTTATCATTTTCACATCTATGTAACTTAGAATGCTTAGAAATTCATTTGAGCTTATCACATATCATTTTTTAAAGTTAAATGTAAGTGTCCATGTGAAGCAACTCTTTCAACGTATGAAAAATTAACTTTTAACATCATGTAATTGATTACCAAAAGGGTGTAATCAATTACCACCTTTAATTTTCAAATATTTTTGAACATTGACATTGTGTAACCGATTACCAAAACATGGTAATCGATTACCATTAGTCAGAATGTGGTTTTTTATGAACTGATGTGATTCATGAACCCCTTGGAACTGGTGTCTTGTTTTGTGGACGTTTTCTACAACCTCTATAAATACATTTGACATTTAAACATCATCAATAAACTTTTATATTCAAATATTCAAAGATCAAATATCACTTTCTCACTTAAACTTTCAAGCTTCCATTTTTTGTGAAACCTTGATTATATTTTCATATCCAAAAAGGTTTATTAACATTAAGTTATATTCATTTTAAAGCGATATCGTTATGATACAACCGTACAATATTTTCTGCAACCATTGCTTGTAAGATTTTCATCAGTGTTTGTTGAAAATTCTTATTAACGATGGTGGAGAGCTATCTTGTTTGTTTGTGAGAAATTTATTGATGAAACTAGGTCATACATACTTTTATTTTGGTTTTTATGTACTTTTGAGATGAGTTCAGGTGATTTTGCATGAGATAGAAGCTTCAAATGACACATTTGATGTTGGCAAACAAAGAAGAAATCGTGCTCCG
>Ga0315914_1011303_pt1 | contig 10736 bp, 9 predicted proteins | sample MpolenodulesMG_FD_203920 | JGI IMG/M metagenome (GOLD analysis project Ga0315914, IMG submission 203920) | Medicago polymorpha root nodule microbial communities from Los Angeles, California, United States - elongated nodules | ecosystem: Host-associated > Plants > Roots > Nodule | place: USA... | reverse complement strand
AGTTGAATGATGCAATTGGTTTGTTCAATAAAATGACATCGGAGAACATCAACCCCAATGTGTATACCTTTAATATATTGGTTGATGCATTTTGTAAGGAAGGAAAGGTGAAAGAAGCTAAAATGAAGTTATACCCCAATGTACAAGTCAATGTCAGTATTGTGTTCATTGTATGCATCTATACATTAGAGGCTTGAAATTCTATCACAAGTATTGAACCAATAGCCTCAGATTGTAAACTTTTGTTGAAGCATTAGAGGCCCTTATAAGTAGAGATTTGATTGTCCTAGCTCATAGAATTTGCCTTTCCCTTAGATGAACTTTTTGTCTGCTGTAACTCTTTTGTACTTGAATGAAGTAGTTTGAATTTCAAAAAGAAAATAAACATCATCAATCAATATGAAAAATGTTAAAGATGGAACCAAATGTTGAAGCCTTTTATTGAATAATAATTATGAAATTATTGAGAGGGAAAGAGAGAGGGAATGTACATGAAGTCATTTTGCAGTTGTATTAAAATTAGGCACAATTGCCTTAAACACACAGCTTCCATTGCTCAGTCATTATATGCCAGATGACTAATTCATAGAGAATGGATTACAAAAACACCAATTAAAGAGATGTATGTAAAAATAAGTGAAGCGCACAAAATAGCTTCATAACACATGAACCCCTAATTTACAAACTTTAGATTAACCAAAAGTGGAGATGCCCACTCCAACTAGCTCAATTGCAGCCTGGAAAAGTTTAGCTTGCTCTCTTCCAAGTGTTCAGCCCAGAAATGGATAATATATAGATAATTGAAACGCATTAATGAGACGCGTGTAAAAAGAAGTGAAGCACACAAAAGAGCTATACAGCAAGTTCACTCAAACCAACACATTACACCATACAATTGAAACTTTATCTTAACAAAAGAGCAGACATGCTCACCTCTCAATTAGATTAATTGCAGTCTGGAAAATTTCAGCTTGCCTGTTCCAGGTGTTCAACCTAGAAATAGATAGTTGATTCAGAGAAATACAAAGCAAATAAGTGAGGTCATACTAGTGCACCATATACAATACTTAAAACAAAACATTCTTTCCCATCAGGGCGGAAGCACACAGCTGTGACTATCTTATTCCTTCTTCAAACACATTTACAGTTCCAGAGTCATATATATGAACACGCCAGCTATAAAACCAGACTGAAAGATTAAGAACCATCTACAACAACAGTCACAGGATTTGTAATACAAGGGGTACTAAAAAATGCTCAATGTAAAGGCAGAAGCATCAAAATGCTTAAGAATGTCAAAGAAAACAAAGGAATTTCAATTTTCTTAGGAGAGCCTAATAATCCATATTTTCAACTATTATTAACACATCAGTATGAACCTTACAACAACTGTTTTTTACCAAAACTATGTGTAGTCCAATTTCCTTTTTATGTGTCGTAGACTAACAATTTGTTATTTCAAACTCAGAATAACAGATTGTAACTAGAAAACAACTCACTAGTTTTACTCTTACAGTAGACCTCTAGAAAGCATTTCACAAAGAAGTTTCTCCGCCTTATCATTCTTGTCGTTTTCGAACAAAGCACGGATAAGAGTTTCGTAAGTTACAATATCAGGCGTGCAACCATTGTCTTCCATTTCGAACAGTACGAACAATGCTTCATCCAACAAGCCCTCTTTACAAAGCCCATTAATCATGACATTATGCATCCAAGCATTTAAATGATAGCCCTGAACAATTTAGAAAAAAACTGCTTAATGAGCTCAAAAACTTTCTTTTAAGTCTTTGGTAGGCATAGAACTTTGAAAGAATTTTGATACTAAAGGTTCTACCATAATACTCAATCCAGGTGAAAAGCATAACAAAGGCTAAATCAAACATCAAACTTTTCATGAAAAAAGAAACATCAAAGTTACAATACAACTGCTTGTACCAAACAAAATATGTCACTGTCAACCAATGGAAGAACACTGTTTTATTGGTTCTAAGAGGCTATGACTAAGCTAAAAGAGAAACCATTGGTGCTCCGCCATAATGGAGGTAAAAACATATAAAAATATTTACAAAGAGACTTTATCAAAAGAAATAAGGATAAATATTTTATTTTCAGTTGTAACAGTTAAGCACAATAGTTTTTTCGATTAATAAATTTTTTAAAATATTAAATATTGACATTAAATATTTAGGAGATTTGTCAATTTAGTCTTTAATCTCAGAATAGGAAAGGAGTCGTCACTTTAGTTCTTGAATGCAGATAAATTGCAAAATAGTCCTTAAATGCAGACTTTGTTAGTCAATTTAGTCCCTGAATCTAGACTCCATTAGTCACTTTAATCCCTAAAATTGACCAATAGAGTCTACATTCAGGGACTGTTTTGCAATTTCTCTGCATTCAGGGATTAAAGTGACTACTCATTTCCCATCCATGGAAGTGACTAATTCCCCCTAAATATTTTTATATAGAGATTGATAGGAAAGTAAATAGATACGAATGAGCAAATGGTCACTTTAGTCCTTGACTCTGCATCTCGCTGTCACATATGTCCCTGACTCAAAACTAAATACAAAGAAGTCCCTGACTCTACACTTCTGTTATCACATTAGTCCCTGATGTTAAATAATTCTGTTAAGTGTGTCACAAGGACTAAAGTGAAAGTAGAAAATAGTGACTTTAGTCCCTAAATCAAAAATCACTATCCCCAACTTAAATCTCAAATCCCTAAATGTCATCCCTAAATCCCTAAAACAAATATACACTAATATATAACTTTTTTCTCTTGTCAAAAAAAAAAAAGTGACTTTTTTCTAAACATTGTAGACTTTTTTTTCTTTAGATGTATTGAATTTGTATGTTCTATAAATTGTATTGAAAATTTTATGTATTTTTGTATACTTAACGGTAAAATTTTGTCCACAATATTAAACAACTAACTATGCAACAAAAAAAATTATGCTGATATTATTAATCTCTATTTTTAAATTTTAAATAAAAGAACGCTATATTTTGGGAAAAAACAAAAAAAATATTATATTAATATCGTGAAATAAGATAATAAATTATGGACTTGAGATTTTCAATTTAAGGGATGACATTTAGGGATTTGAGATTCAAGTTGGGGTTATTAATTTTTGGTTCAAAAACTAAAGTGACAATTTTCTACTTTCATTTTCTTTAGTCCTTGTGACACATTTAACATTATCTATCGTACTAAATGACCATTTGCTCAAATACTAATTGATATAAAGTGTGAGAAATGAAGCAAACAGGATCTCCAAATCGCGGCTGAAGCGAAGGAAAGGAATTTGAAGAAGAAAAGAAAACAAATAGGAGCAGCAACAGAGACAGTGAAATCGTGAGGATCTTTCCTTTGAGGTGGCCATTCTTACTTTTTCTTTTAGTTTTAGATATGGCACGCAAACTGTTTGACAAAATGTTCCTGACAGTTTTTTCGATTATGTTGTGGGTTAGTTAATTTCATGTTCTAGATAGATCTATCAGATGCTATAGGATAAGCGTGTATCATGATAAATGGGTTTATCTATAAACTATTTCTATAACAATAAAATTGTTTTTGTATAAGCTATTTTCATAAGTTATATTTGAGAGCTTGTAAAAATAAGCCGAAAACAACTTATGAAGGTTGTATTCATAAGTTATCTCAAACAGTATAACAAGAGCTAGTAAAAATAAGCTGAAAACAACTTATGAAGGTGTCTTAAGTTGTATTCATAAGTTCTCTCAAACAGTCTAACAAGTGTTTACGCGAGTAGATTAACTCAAATAAGCTGATATAGCCATTCAAAAATAAAGTAAAATAAGATCAATCTAAACATGCCCCAAGGATTTTGTGGTTTCACCAAGTGGAAAATTATTATGGGCAGTCTACATGATTAATAAAATGTTGAGGGAACGGTGTATGAAATTTGGTACTGATTGGATTAGTTCTTAGCCCTCAAATGAGATGCTTATGTTGCATGCTTATTGTTGGAGTTTATGTAACTGTTTGCAATTTTCTTCACTATTTTGGTGAGCAAATGATTCAAAGTATAAGTATGGACTTGATGTTGAATGTGTTAGGAATCTGCCTCTATTTTTTTGGAAATTTTCGTGAAGGTTTGAGTGCCAAAAGAGGTGAACATTGTATGATGATGAAATATTCTTCCTAGATAGTTTGATGATGGAATATTCTGAATCCTGATGAGTGAATTACTTAGATACTGAGAGATTTCATTGGTTAAATCAATAGATTAGACAGATGTACTCTTGTAATTCTGAGACTCAAAACACGTCTCTTCTTAGAATTTGGGTTGGACCTAACTCAATCCCTACTAATGTCGGACTCTTAACACACCCTCCTCATGCCCAGGACTAGACATCTAAAACGTGATCGGGTGGCCTGGTAACGGTAACTTGCATATGGCTCAATGAATCTTGAATGGGCTTTCACTCCATCTTAGAATTTGGGTTGGGCCGAACTCAACCCTTACAAAACCGGCTTATATGGTGAGGACAACCCCACTTATAAACACGTGTTCAGGTCATATCTCATCCAATGTAGGACTCTTACATCTCTTGCAAAGAACAATTTTAGAGACCTTTCCGGACCTTAAAGGCTTGATCATCAGTCCATAGAATTGAATGAACAGTGTACTCTGAGATTGAATGTTGATCAGTAGCCGCAGGCTTCTTGATGCTCCCATCAATAAACGTTAACATGTGCTTGGATAGCAGAGCTAGTTTCATTACTCTAGCCTGCCCGTGAATGATAATTCTTCCCATTCAAGGTGAAACAAACACCAACATGGGATTTGTATGAAGATCAATGTAGTGGAGATCCGGCAGTTTGGTTGATTAATCATAAGAAAAAAGTAGATGATAGAAGGAGTGGTGCTCTGGTTTTCAATTAAATATCATAGAAGAGCATCACAAAACTTAAAATAGAGGTGTTAGATCTATACATGGAGTTCTGACCATCCCGTTGATGGAGGATTTTTTGTTCTTAATTATCACAACAATTGATGAGTACAACTCTTATGTAATGAGCTGGTTGAATGGGCACTCAATCAGTCACAGTAAAACTAACCTGATTACCCCAAACATAATTGAAGTGATTGATTATGAACTAATTCACTTAACTGATATTATTAGTTTTCGTATCCAATATACAGAGGAATGGATGAACCTTACTATGTGAAACTGTCTTTATCTTTTCTTTATTTCTTCACTCATTCTTGGGAGGAAGCCTTACTTTTCTTTTTTTCCTTACAATCCTTCTTCGATCTCTCTAACTGTATTTCTTTCTGTCATAGAGACAAATTGTATTTCTTTCATCTTGGTGAGAGAGAACACCCTTGTCCCATTTTTAAGGTTCTTAGTTTTTCTTTTTCTCTGGTAACAAGGTTCCTAAATTTTGTTCTATTCCAAATATGTCATCCCTTGCAGGAAGTAGGTTTTGGATATTTATAGATAAGAATGAGAACTGAAGCCTTCCAAACAGTTAACATCTATCGCCATCTTCTCAAAGCGGTCAAGAAACATATTGGGAAAGAAGAGAACAAGAAACATTTTTTAGAATTTGTAACCTCGGAGTTCCACAAGAATCGGAATCTGTCTGATGGTGTGGCTGTCCAACAGAAAATAAAGCTTGCTCGTGATTATACTTACATGCTTAACGGTGTGCACCATCACAAGGTATTGCTTTGTTTTTATTGTATTTTCCCTTCAAACAGTCACTTGTATTGTTAAGCCTGTACATTGTTCTGATTGGTCAAATGAAACACACTCATTCAATTTAAAACTTAATGACATATCAGCAGCTTTAGTTTTTGAATATATATATTGTATAATAAAAGTAAAAGGTGTAGAAGTGGATGTGATGCAATTATTTTGCTAGTAATGAGCAATTCAGCAGAGCCAAGTTTGATTCAAGCCAATACTCTGCAGATTGTCTTATAACGGATATCTTTCATATCGTTATTGTTTTGACTCATTTTATGTCTACAAGTTTAAAATCATTACTAGGAAAAAAACCACATTTTGTTTGGCTAATTTTCTGACATGAATCATTGTCATCAATCTTGCAGGATTTGCTTTTCTCATATAACATTGCAATTGATAGATCAAATGAAGTGAAAAGAACACTTGGAAAATCTGCTGCAAGTGTTGGTCTTCAGCTTCCCGAGGTTTATCAATCATAATGATTGGCTGTGTTGATTTTTGAATGTATGGGATTTACCTTTGTACTTGCGCAAAGAAAGGGCTTTCGTGCTTTATTGGTAATCACCAAACCAGTTGATTTTGTTTCGTTGGAAGTTTCTACTGAATGACAATGGTTTGGTAGCTATTTATCAAGATTGAAAACTTCAAATAAAAAGAGGAGTAAGCATCATAGCAGATGAAATAATTTATACTATTTATGCATTAGTTAATGTTTTTTCTTTTTCTCCAGCAAGAACTATTGCCGTTGTGTTGTAGGACTTTGTTGTAGGTTTCCTCTTCAAAGCAACTAATTTCTTACTCTAAATGTCGAATCATGTTCATAAGGGCACAATTTGTTGTTCAAGAATAATTCTAGCTTCTTTTACAAATGTTTGCAATCGAAGTTCAGTTCTTGTTTCAGGTTATTTGCCTTTTGGGATTATATGAGAATTTAACAAACTCCATTTAACAAATGTTTATACATTATTATAGATATTGGTGTAGTTTTAACACAGACCCGATTGGAGTGTCTGCGGATTGAACTTTAGCGGTCAAAGTTTAGAGTCTATGTCCAAATTCTGAACCAATTGGACTGCATGCTGCATTGCTTATATACATTTATCTTCATATTATACCATTTAGTGGTCCAATTGTGACGTGTGTTCCATTCTACATTTGTCTTAAATCATTTTTCTTTTCTCAGTTAATTTTGTTCTTTATTTTCTTTCCTTTGGTCTTCTTTCGTTTTTGGTCTAGACATGTATATAACATGTACTCCTTTTCTGTTTGAGTCTAGTTAAACTTTAAGTTTTGATTGATATAAGCTGCTGTTAGGTATATTGAGGAGTGCTAGTAACACTCATTCTAACAATTTGTTTTCAGTACTCACTCTTATAATCTTATTGGTTAACATATATGTAGGTACCACCAATTAGGAATGAATCTCGTTTATACTGGGATCTATATGAATTTCACTAAATAAGAGTGTTTGCAATCTATGTCTGGTCAAAATTTATGGGTGTATAAATCCAAAGGTCCAAAAGTGGTCCATACATTATACATATTAATTTTTGAAGTCAGAGGGAGGGTTAAATGGTCAGTAATTTTTAAATGGAATAAAAGTTTCAATTCTGCTGCAATCTAAGGACGGCAGAGATATTAGAAGGCATCACTTTTGTTGTTTTAGTTCTTGACATTAAGTTGTTAAACTGCTAACATATATGATTTCCGTGAGAAAAAAATTGAAGACTGAGAAAAGAGTAATACACCTTTTTTTTTAGGGTCAAATTGTATTTATTTTATTTGGTACGAGGTCAAATTGTATATAATTTACTTCTCATGCGAATGACAAATGTTCACATATCTTTTAGGATGGTTGTAATATGGTTATTAGTGTCAATTTAATTAATACAAGTTTCCATCTTCTCAATTTTATTAAAAAAAAAAAATTACACATGTTCACGTTGTACAAATGTTGAATTGAAAATATTAGATTTGGGTTTCAAGTTAATTTGATATTCCTATTATTGTTAAGGACTGATGTTTGGACTTGATTCAGTTTCATTCCATTGTAGTTAATATTCCATTCGAGAATATGAACAAATTTATAGAGAATATATATTGGTAAAAATCAATATTATGAATCATTCTTAAAAAAAAAAATCAATATTATGAACCAAGAAACAATTTTTCATTTTTTATTTTTAAAAAAGGAATCATGAATAATATGTTTAAATGAAAAAGAATGGAATGTCGTTTTCCAAGAATACTTGAAGGTTGGAATATTAAAGATCAAGGTGGGGCTTCTCGATTAATGCATCAAAGAGGTTCATGAGAATCTTAGGGCTTCTCAATTGTTTGATCAAAGATTCAAAATAATTGAAACTGTGTAAGATTTCTGAAAAGGCATTGGTGCCAGAATATTTTGAACTCAAATGGTTAAGAATATCACTTTTCTTGGAGAACAAACTATTGAAAACTCCCTTGGAAGTTTGCCTGTTGAGAAGGTATTGTAGTTAAACAATCCTTGCAAATATGAGACAACTAAGAATCAAAGAATATTTTCTCTTGCCTTGTATTTGAAGTACAAAAAATCATCTTTACAACCCTAAACAAATATTTTAATCTAACAAGTAACCTTGTCAAGAAAAGAACCCAGTTTTTGTTCAATCCATTTTCTCATATAAGAAACACTCTCACTTTTTCATAAAAACATGCATTTCCTATTCATTGCATTATAGATTTTCATTCACTACTTATTAACACAAAATACATAGTTCGGTTAGGAACAAATGAAGTCCATAGCCACACTTCTCTTGCTGCTTAACTTTTGCATGTATGTCATAGTTTTAGGCATTGGTGCATGGGCTATGAATAGAGCAATAGATCATGGTTTTATTATAGGTAAGAAAATATTTCCTATCTTTCACATTTTCTAAATATATTTTAGAATGTCAGAAAAACAATGGAGACTCTGTTGAATTTTTCGCTGCTATTTGCGTGGTAACGTGTATTTGTTCGTGCGAGTTAGGCTTACCAGACCGGAATTAAAACTTCAGCATACTTATTTTGTTATGAAATTACGCAGGTCCGGAATTAAATCTTCCAGCTCATTTTTCACCCATTTTCTTTCCAATGGGAAATGCTTCAACTGGATTCTTTGTTACAATTTCTTTGTTGGCTGGAGTAGTTGGTGCTGCATCAACAATTTCAGGGATCAAACATATTTGTTCATGGACTGCAGAGAGCCTGCCATCTGCTGCTTCAATTGCTACCTTGGCTTGGACTCTTACACTGCTTGCCATGGGGTAAATTTCTCTCTATGATCTATATTCTTCATGCAACTCCGAATAATAGTAATAAAAAGAATTAAATATGATCCAGAAGTCCTAGCTCAATTGGCAAAATGCCGAAATTGTTAGGCCGGATGCCATGACCGGGGTTCGAACCCCGATACCTCCACTTGTGTGTGTGAGTTTATAATGGCTTTGTCATTTCATCTATCTACCAAAAAAAAAAAATAATTAAATATGTTTTGAGTCTGCAAAACGTAAAATAGTTTATAGATTTTAGGATTTTATATGTGTTTAGTCCCTGCAAATAGGGGTCATTTAAAAAATGGTTCATGTATTCCTTAATCCTGGCATTTTATACAATGATTAACTGGGTTGACGGACCAATTCTTAACTGATTAAATTTTGGCAGAGCAAAATGCCATGATTAAGGAATACAGAGACCATTTTTTAAATGGCCCCTACTAAACTCATATAAATTAAGTCTTGATTTTATCCTTTCTATAGGTGATTGATAGACATATTTTCATTAAATTACTATATACAAAAACACTAATAAAACTATAAAAATTAAATGAGCATATTAAAGGGAATAAAACTTATTCAAATCTAGTACACTATTACATACTAACAATAAAATAAAATGATACTGCTCTTCTTCTATCTTACCAAGTGCATGTTTGGATTGACGATGAATTTGGTAAAATCATGGTAGTAGTGTGATTTTGTTCAAACTTCAATGTGTAACTTTTGTCAAAATTAGAGTGATTTTACCAAATTTGTTTTCAATTAAAACATGCACGAAATTGTGAAGTATAATTATATTGATATAACAAGAATTTTAACTTCTGCAGATTTGCATGGAAAGAGATTGAGCTTCAAATTAGAAATGCACGTCTGGTAAGACAAGAAAAGAATCATTTAATAATTTTCTTGGTGACTTTACATTTTTATTTTAACTCTTGAAATTTTCTCTTTTTGCAGAAAACCATGGAGGCTTTCATAATTATCCTTTCAGTTACACAGCTTCTCTACATAGTTGCAATTCATGGTGCTGCTGCATATAATATATATATTTGAAAGTCGAGGTTTTTTTTTTTTTTTTGGTTGGCATGACGGAATGCATGTATGATTGTATTGTTTTATTTCCCTCTTTTTTTTTTATATATATCTTTGATTTATCTATTTTTATTTCTATGTGATTTGAATGATTGGATTTGTATTAACTTGAGATCATGTTGTTTCCAAAAGCAATAAAGAACATTATATATGCATATTTCTACTTTTTCTTTTATCTTTCAAATTAGGAGATAAAGCTGTGAGCATTGTCATAGCAAACATCATAAACTGCAGAGGGTGATAACAATACCTAGCTGCATTTTTTACATGTCTTTTAGGGTATACATAGGATGCAGAAATTTGGAGGAGAAAAAAAAGTAGGGTAGTTTTTACTTTCGAACAAATACTTTCAAACTTAATGATTTTTTTTAAATGATACTTTCGAATTGAATCCTTTCAATTTCAATTTGTGTATAAAAAAATATAGGTCTTTACCCCTGTAATATAGGTCATTTTTGGTTTTCCCCCTATAAAATATTTTTTTTGATTTACCTCTTGTAAAAAAAAATTGTTTTGATTTACCCCCTAAGAGGCCAAACAAAAACCAATTTTATTTTTTTTTCAAGAAATTTTCGTTTTTGTTTAGCCTATTAGGGGGTAAATCAAAACAAAAAAAATTTACAC
>Ga0315914_1011301_pt1 | contig 10736 bp, 5 predicted proteins | sample MpolenodulesMG_FD_203920 | JGI IMG/M metagenome (GOLD analysis project Ga0315914, IMG submission 203920) | Medicago polymorpha root nodule microbial communities from Los Angeles, California, United States - elongated nodules | ecosystem: Host-associated > Plants > Roots > Nodule | place: USA... | reverse complement strand
CCTCAAAAAAAATTATAATACCCACCCCCACTTAAATTAAAAAAATTTATGTTACTTTTTTTACTTCAGTACACGTATGAGTTTTTTCTAGACTCTAGTTCCACTTTCTGGACATAAATTTGATTCTATTAAACCACCATCAATTTGAATAATCACTTAGTCAGTCAATTTGAAAAACTATTTCATTGAAAGAATCACAACAATTATTTCTTTTTCACATAAACCATTCGTTTTCCCCTTTCCTACGACGTAGGAGTGACATTCCAAACGACACCGTTGGGTAAATTTCACCTCTCTTTCACTTAATTTTATTTTGTTTTGTTTCGTGTTTAAAAGTTCTTCTGATTCTGATTTTTTAATGAAGTTTAACTACACAAAAAAAATTGCGTTTTGATTTTACTGGGGCCTATTTTAAAAATAGAACCGAGCCTCCTATTTCATAGGAACGGCCCTGATGATTTACAATTAAAAGTAACGAAACAGAAAAGCTATATCCTCAGTGCATACATGGATGCTAACATTACACATTTTATACAGTGCTTTTGATTTACATATACTGTATGAAGCCTGAATTTTACACTTCCAGCACAAAGTACTGACAGGATGATGAGACAATTATAGAAGCAACTCCACCAAATGGAAAGTCTACACGAGGAGAAAGACAGCGGGGCCAGAAGCGGAGACGGCTAGTTAGTTAGTGAAGAGTCCATGGATTCCATGTGATTCTGATATATGAGGGAGAGAGAATAGGTGGTTGGGTCATTTGTGCATTTGTTCCTAGGAGTCTATGACTCTGGATTAATCATTCCTTTGTTGTAGAGCCTTTGAATTCATCTTTTTCATTGAGTAATACACGGTTCCATTGTTCTTAATTTGCGAGTTCTATCAAGGACACATTGGACAGAGAATGCATGTACATTGGAAAAGAAAATAACACATTTAACAGAACGATGTGGCATCTCGTTAATGATTTTAATTAAGCTATGAATCTCTTTTTCCTCCCTTGACTAAGCTACTGAAATATATATTAATAATGGGTTTTCAGGACAAAAAACTAAGTTTCACACTTCATGCATTGAATAGAAATATTAGCCGGTCCGTCTATAACATACATTTAAAGCTAAATGATTTACAAGATGCACCTAGAAAAACAAAAAATAGAAGGGAACATCACTTACATGTTTGTTTTTGCATGATGTTTGTCGTGCTTAAATCGCCATGGCTCATATGGATAAATTAGTGGCAAAAATGCCAGAGTTCCAACAATGTCTTCTACCAATTTGTTTGTTGAAAATGATTTGTGAGCGCAGTCATGTCCTATAACAAAGAACTGTATGGCAAAAAGGAAAGAGGATCACAAAACTTACACCCAAAACATGTCCTATGTCCAAGATCTTCACGAGGAGAAGATCTGTCGAGAGATAGGAGTTAAAAGGCTTCGAGAAACCAGTAATGAGTAATTATAAGGAAAATATGTGTTGAACTAACCCCTGTTACAGCAGTCCCTGTCCAAGCCCAAGCCAGAGGAAGTAGATACCAGGGTGCTTTAGAAATCATAAGAAGCCCCAACGCATAGGAAATGGCAGATATCAAAACAGATTTCCATGCTTTAACATCATCAATCTCAAAAACCTTCAAAAAATTAAAATGATTATCATTATTTATATATAAATAAAAATTGAAGTTGGAACACCATGGAATTATTACAAAAAAAAAAGACAGGTCCTTTCTGTCTGGTTAGTGTAATTCTTTGCCAAAAGTATGGAAAGTGAGAAAAAACAAGAATGGCCTAGAGAAAGAATAATCGTATATATTACATAGTACTTGACGCCTTCTCTCTCTCATAAAATGCGGTAAATGTTATTCTCGTTGTTGATGTTTTATTATAAACATGCACACAACCATGCTATAAGGAACAATTCCTAAATATCCTCACCCAAGAAGAAAACACACCAGAAAATGTTATTTGGGAGAACAATTAAAAGAAATAGATAATCTGAAGAAGTGACCCTACATTCTAAAACTTAATGAAAAAATCCTGACACTACAAAACATGATATAAATCTTAAAAAAACCCACCTTCTTAGGAAGAGAAGTGATGACATCTTTTAATGTAACACTGTCTGGAAGCGGCTCTCCAATTTGCTCAAAACCATAGCGTTCTGCTAGCTGTTTTCTGTACTCCGCACTTTCCACTGGAGCTGGTTCTACCGGAATTGCCACAGCTCGTATAACTGTAACTTTATTCCTAGGTATCAAATGCTTTTGACTTTGATGCCTGAACCCTTTGTGGATTAACCCATCGCCTTTTGGGCTAAATAAGCCTGTAACACAAAGAATGAAAATTCATTATTTAAAAGCAACCTATGAAGCACAGACTCAGACACGGACACCGGACACAGACAGGTCGACACCAATAATAATTTGAGAAAATGACATAACTCAATGTAATCATATGTGCCGAAGTGGTGTCGTTGAAACGTATCACTTTATCAGACACAAGGACAAACCTAATTTGAGGGGTATTGGTGCTTCGCAGAAAGGCACCCATATCATTCATACATAATTGCATATTAATAATAATAGTTGAACATAAGCTTCACATTGCATTGCATGCATTAGCATTGAAGCAAAGAAATGTTGAATAATTCATTGTTAATTTCTGAATTGCCACAAGATGAGCAAGAATTGAAAGAGCAGAGAACAAAATAGTAAAGTAATTAAGGAAGAAGATGAATAGAATACCAGGTGAGTAAGGAGCAGAAATGTTTGTTCTCAAATTCAAAACTGGCCTCTGGAATGAAGAACCCTGCAAAAACAAACAAAACCGTATAAAGCTAAGATATATTTGTATTTATTTAAGAGCTAAAAGGAATGAGAGGGAAAAGAATGGATAACCTTTAATTGGAGTAATGAATTTGCAGAGGTGCAAGCCATTATTCGAGATGAAATTGAGCTCTCTCTCTCTCAGTCTCTCTGAAAGATAAACTCTTTATTTGGCGAGAGAGAGAGAGAGAGACATTGTTTGGTGTGGGACCCACCAAATGTGGACTCAGATCGATAGACCATTGCAGCCGCATGTATCCTTCCTTTCGTACCTTTTCACTTCACTTCTTTTTTTCTTTTTTATACAATTTTCACTTTAAAATTCAACTGTCAATTAATTCGTTTCGTATGAGATAGCAATTAAGTTCAGTTGAAATTAAATTATATATAATTCAGCTCGTTTGATTTATGAGTTAACTCAATTGTAAGAAAAATACTTAAGTTATTCACTTCTACTTCACCATTTGTTTTATTTTGTATTAGAAAGGTTAGAAAAACTCTTTTTCTAATCTCTATTTAACATTCGCTTTTTTATTAAATATAAATTCAAAGGAGCTAAATTTTTTAAATGTGAAATTCATATGAATTTCGATCAAGAAAATGAATATTAGATGAAGTATTAAAATCATTAAAAAAAGATAAGTGTTGAAAAGATAGTTTCCATAACGATTATATTAATGGCATTGTCATTGTAATATGTTGTGTAAGTGGCGATGTCAAATTGGACTAATCCATATGGGTTAGTTGGTCAAGTTCAGTTAATTATAAGGTTTGACACTTAATTTTTTGAACAATGTTATTTAAATAATTAAAATTTGCTAACGTATAAAAATACATCATTTATAACTAACTAGTGTTCGCTTCATAACCGTTTTTGTGTTTTTTATTGTGACCATGAATATAAATTATGAACGTTGTTTTTTTTATGAAATTTTGATTTTGATTAACATTATAAGTATATAAATGTGCTAATGCATATAAATGTTTGTTTATTAAAAAAAGGTACGTGGTTTTCAAATTGTAACAGTTAAGTTTTTCTTGTTCGATAAGTGTGTAGGTCTCTAAATTTGTTAGTGATTAAGAATTTGATTATAAATTATTTAGAGTTTACAATTATTTAAAAAAAAATGCTAACAAGTGTCCTTGCGATACTTTAAAATGAAAACTTTATCAAGGTCATTTTTCCTGAAAACTGGATGTTAACAGAAGACAAAAAAATTAGGTTAACAAATTTGTTTTTTATTTTTGAAAGAGACATGCTTACAAATTTTCATTAGACATTGATTCGCAAATATATTATGGTTGGGGCTGACAATGAATCGAGACAACTCGAATATAATTTGAAATTCGATTCAGTAATTATTAATTCATTGAACTTAGTTTGTGAACCAAATGAATTGAATATGAGCTAAAAATTAAGTTCATTTATTAAATGAGTTGAACTTTAACTTCGTTTGATTAATGATTATAAAAAATACTTAAATTATATGTTTTTAAAATTTATATACCTTAAACTTTATGAAACTACTAGCGAAAAGACGGACGTTCACGTGCATGTTTTTCCGCTCTTTTTATTGCGCTAACGTTTGGAAATTATGAACGGTGTTTTTTTTTCTTTTTTATGAAATTTTGATTTGGATTAAAACTAAAAATATAAATGTTTGTTGTTTTCAAGCTATAACAAACCAAACTAATCATGATTATTTATTTCAATGACTCCAACAATATAATAAAAAAAAAAATCTAAACTCTTTATTTTTAATGACACCAACAACAATCTTTATTATAGAAAATGTTATTTAAGGGTATAATTGAGATAATGGAAAAGTAAGTATTTTTTTGTGGTGGCCGGGGTTCGAACCTGGACCTTGCATATTTTATGCATTGTCCCAACCTTGATTGAATACCACACAATTTATTTTAAATGACAAAGAGTCTTGATTGAACAACACAAGATATTTTTTTTAAATTGGAAAAAGTCTTGATTGAATACCACAAGACTTTTTTACGATAAAAAAATCTTTTAAAATCCCTTGGAATCACGATCCAATACACCCCCTTAATCTTTGAGTCCAACTAATGAATCTAGGGCCGGACCTTGGGGAATGCAAGAAGCTCTACCGAACCGGGCCTCTAAAAACTATGGGCCTAAAAAAAATTACAATACCCACCCCCGCTTAAATTAAAAAAATACATGTTATTTTTTTTCTTCTTCGGTACACGTATGAGTTTTTTCTAGACTCTGGTTCTACTTTCTGGACATAAATTTGATGCTATCAAACCACCATTCATTGAAAGAATCACAACGATTATTTCTTTTTCACATAAACCATTCGTCTTCCCCTTTCCTACAACGTAGGAGTGACATTCCAAATGACGCCGTTAAGTAAATTTCACCTCTCTTTCACTTAATTTTATTTTGTTTTGTTTCATGTTTAAAAGTTCTTCTGATTCTGATTTTTTAATGAAGTTTAGCTACACAAAAAAAACTGCGTTTTTATTTTACCGGACCCTATTTTAAAAATAGAACCGAGCCTCCTATTTCATAGGAACAGCCCTGAATGAATCAAATATGAAAACAATCGATAACTTTTACATAAAGAAAATTGTTTTTTTATATATATTTTATTGTATTGAATACATAATTTCTAAGTAAATTGAAAAGAAAAAAAAATTACAACCCATTTGGGGCTGGCCTAATGGTTGGTTTGGGAACTTGGAGTTTGCTCCTCCAAAAGTCTCAGGTTCAATTCCCTCTGGTGCCAATTTCAGTGGGCTAAGTCCATACAGAGCTTGATCTGGCTTTAAACGGGGCCCCCGCAAGTGGGCGGTGGGATTAGTACTCTCAGATTAGTCGATTTTTGGATCGGATACCGAGTTTTAAAAAAAAATTGAAAAAAATTACTTGAACATTTTATCAAGTGCCCTGGCATTTGTTTAGCATTTCCCTTAATCTTTTTAGTTGGAATCAAATTGCACAATCATGATCTTTTTAGTTGGAATCAAATTGCACAGTCATGATCTCCTACCGTCACGAAATACAACCCAAAAACCCAAACCTATTTAAACCTCCAACCATAACCCCTATTGATCATCACTATCACTCTCACTCTCACTCTCTCTCAATGGTAAACTAGGGTTTCACATATCAATTCCTAAATCATTGGATTGGCGCCGCCAATCACTACCGTCTGTTCAATAAACGACGTGAAGTTCTTCTTCAACCTCAACACTCTTCCTCCATTCCCTAGAAAAAGGTAACCATCACTTTGGGGTTTGATTGTGATTCTTGGTCGTGATTCAATCTCTGAGTCGCGTTCATTTGTTTGGATTTGATTTTTTTTTATTGGTGTTAGATTCAGTGCTAGTTAGTTATGAAAACAATGATTTCATTTGATTTTGGGTTTGTTGTTGTTCTTGTTGCAGTTAAGAAGAGAGTCTTCCATAATGGCTGCTAATATCTGGTCCGTTGATAACAACCAACAACTCGAAGCAACTACGGAATTTCGGAAGCGTCTTTCCATTGGTAACTGTTGATTTTATTTGATGTTTTTAATGCATTATCATTATCATTATGTTGCTTTGATTCTTGATGTTTGTTGCGTGGAAGACAAACCTCCGATCGATGAAGTTATTCAATCTGGTGTTGTTCCCCGTTTTGTTCAATTTCTAGACAAGGAGGATTTTCCTCAACTTCAAGTTTCAAACTTGTCATTTTATTTTTAAAACTTTTGGAAATTTATGTTACATGGTGTTGTTGAAATCTTGTTGTTTTGATTGGTTGTTTGTTTGTTTGTGTGACTTTGTTTGTTTACCTTGAGGCTGCTTGGGCACTCACAAACATAGCAGCTGGAACTCCTGAGAACACTAAGGTGGTAGTTGATCATGGGGCAGTACCAATGTTTGTCAAGCTTCTTAGTTCACCAAGTGACGATGTTCGTGGCCAGGTATGTTTATACTGTCTAAAATGTAATAGCAGTGGAACCGGGATTGTCCTTTTTTCTTCTTTTGCTGAACACCAAAACTCTGAAATTGTAGGTTGTGTGGGCATTGGGAAACATTGTTGGTGATTCCCCTAGAGGTCGTGATCTTGTTCTCAGTCACGGTGCCTTGATCCTACTTTTATCCCAGCTGAATGAGCAAGAAGGGCTTTATAGGCTGAGAAATGTCGTTTGGACGCTGTCAAACTTTTGCAGGGGCAAGCCACAACCCGCACTTGAGCAGGTAGTTGTTGTTTTTTGTTAAAATAAAACTGAACCTCTGAGATGACCTTTATCTGTGTATTAATACTAGAACTTTGATGGACAGGTGAGGTCAGCGCTTCCCGCTCTAAAGTGTTTGGTTTTTTCGAAAGACGAAGTCGTCATGACCGAGGCATGTTGGGCACTCTCGTATCTTTCTGATGGAACAAGTGACAATATCCAAGCAGTGATCGAGGCAGGTGTATGTGGCAGACTAGTGCAACTCCTTTTGTAAGTACCAATTCTTATATCCCTCGTCAACCAATGTTCTATTGTAAGTATTGATTATTTTGGCTCTAAATGTTTCCTGCACTTCGCACAGTGGGAAATATTGTATCTGGAGACGATATGCAGACTCAGGTATTGTCATAATGGATTGGGAATTGTTATGATTAGCTACTACCTAATTATTTCTAATTAAACTAGACTAGATTGAAGACCCGTGCGCCGCACGGGTCTTGTGAGCTGGAATAACTATTTAATGATTTAATTTCAACTCATAGAAATAATTGTTTGAACCAATATTTAAGAACCAAAAATTACAAGCGGAAGAGAAAATTAAAGTTTATGGGAAGTGGAAAAGTTAGGATAAGAAGTGGGGGGCGGTTTTAGAGGTTTTTGATAAGATGTAATTAATGAAAGATTTGTGTCGCGAATATATATTTTAAAAGCGAAATTAATTCAACCAAAACTTGTGTGGCATAATGACAAAAACCATGGAGAATGACCATCTCCAGCTGGGTTCAACAAAAATTACAGTTATGATAAATATGAAACAATAAGATAATAAAATGCAGTTCATTAGTTTCACTAAATAATCTCTAATATTCAGAGAAAGTCAATAAAGCTTTTAAAACCAAAAAATAGAAATTAATATCTCAAAGTAGTATATAAAAAAAAAGGCAAAGATACAATGTAAGAAGGTGGCTCAATGTAATTCACAAAGCACAGGATAGAAAGAGTTGGGAATTAGTAGCAAATATAGAGAAGAGTAATAATCACGTAATAAAAAAAAATTCAAATTGATAATTAAAAAATTTGGATGAGTGACCAAGATTTTTTTCAAGTTTATTACTCATCATCTCAATAAACATTACCAAACCCCACTATTTTTTCGATAGAAAATTTTGTAAGAGTCAACTAAATTTTTGGATGAAGTTGCAAGCAAAGTAATAAAATTATCTTGGTGTATGCAAAAACTCATAGGAAACACGCGTGGAAATTGAAGGGAGAATTTGAACAATATAACACGATAAACGACAAACCCTCAGTAAATGCTTCATAACTAATTAGTTTAGTTGGGATAAAAAAAAATTGAAATTCAAATTGAGAACAAAATGGGAGGGAAATTTTTTAGGGTTGACGTGCTTAGTAATTAATGCAGTATAATTAGAGGGAAAAAATTAGGTTAAGGTGTAGCTAGACCTAACAACTTTTAAGAATAAGGGATTTACCTTTTATTGAGCAAAGTACTGAGTTAGTGTTGTGTTAGTTATTTTGGAAATATAATTAAAATTTGAAATATTATAACCTGAAGTTATTGTTCGGTAAGTTTTGTAAGTCTAATTTGATTAAGAGAAAACACCAAAATGCTATAGTATGTGGTTGTTGAAGCTTGATAGAGAATTTTAGAAATATTAACCTAGGAATCAATTTTGTTTTTTGAGGGGATAGGGGAATTAATCTAGCGAGTAACGAAATGTTACTTGCTAGTCACTGCTGGTGATTCACTAATATTTATTACCATGAATATATTCTCCCCCTTGTATTATGTCATAACATGTGTCATGTGAGAATGACCTGATTTGGTGGGACTCTTTTTGTCAGGTTATTGTCAATCATGATTTACTCCCACGTCTTTTGAGCCTGTTGACCCATCCCAAGAAAAGTATTAAGAAAGAAGCTTGCAGGACTTTGTCAAACATTACAGCTGGAAACAGAGAGCAGATACAGGTAAGCTTATAAATCCCATCTTTTTGATACTCAAACGATGTTAAATTTCATGCTTAATAAAGTACAATGTTAATTTCTTTAAGCTCATGTTTTGCTTCAAGTTTGATGTTTGGGTATCACACATATTTAAATTGCTACATGTCATTTAAGACGAGACGGAGATGTGGTGCAATAATAACCATTGTACTCTTGTTGATGATATATATTTAAGTTTTTGACGCATGTTGATGGTATACTTAGTTCTCAGGTTACACCAATCAGAGTATAAGTTTGATTCTTTATCAAAAAGAAAAAAGAGTATTAGTTGGAATTTTAGGTGATTGTAAGCCCTTATTTTCCATTTTGTTGTAAATACATCACTAAAGAGAATGTATTGTTACACTTGACTATTGGCATTATGTTTTCTGTTTTGGGTTGAGGCTTGAGCGTTTTTGCATTTTACTGCCAAGTACACGATTTTTAGTTGGCTTATTTACCGAAAAAGCGCTCTAAACTCTACCTTTTATGTATTATGCAGGCTGTTATTGAAGCCGGTCTGATTGCTCCCCTAGTCAATCTTCTTCAAAACGTCGAGTTTGATATTAAAAAGGAAGCTGCACAGGCACTCACTAATGTTACATCTAGTGGTACCCATGAGCATATCAAGTAGGTGAAGTTATTTTTAATTGTTATTTTATGGCTTTGCTTCATGCTGGCAACATTGAGAGTTTCCATATTAACTAACCACACGTTGCTGTTATTACAAGGTACTTGGTGAGCCAGGGTTGTATTAAGCCTCTGTGTGATTTGCTAGTTTGCCCTAATCCAAGAATAGTTACTGTTTGTCTAGACGGTCTTGAGAATTTTCTGAAGGTTGGAGAAGCAGAGAAAAGCTTAAGTAACACTGGAGATGTCAACTTGTATGCTCAGACAATAAAGGATGTTGAGGGATTGGAAAAAGGTTTGGAGAAATTTATGAAGGTCACTGGAGATGTCAGCTTGTATGCTCAGACAATAAAGGATGTTGAGGGATTGGAAAAAGGTTTGGAGAAATTTCTGAAGGTTGGAGAAGCAGAGAAAGGATTTGGTAACACAAGAGATGTCAATTTGTATGCTCAAATGATAGAGGATGTTAAGGGATTGGAGAAGATTGAAAACCTGCATAGTCATGACGACAAAGAAATTTATGGGAAGGCTGTTAAAATTCTCGAGACATATTGGTTGGAAGATGAAGATGAGACACTAACTTCATGGTGTCTTGTCTAGTGATATTTCGTTGGGGGAGAAAGTATGTTGCAGCAGCAAGGACCCATGAAGATTTATTGTATAGAGGATTAAGTATATACTAGGAGGAATAATTCCATGTGAATTTGGTTTTGTTCATTTTACATGTTGCTGATAAAATGCCTCTCGTTAAACTCCAAAAATCACGAGGAAAAACACAAACTCAACCGGTAGCACTGAATCCAATAACATTCCTTCCTCTTCTTACCCTTGCTCCATTTTCGGTGCCATTTTTCGCAGTTGTACCCTAAACAAACTCCAAAGTACAGAAAGCTTCAAAGTCATGGCTAAAAACAAGAAAAAGTTATTGTTGAGGCAAAATCCCTAATTAATTTTAAAGATAATAAACCAATATGATTAAAGAATTAATGGACTTTGATTAATTCCTTGGTATTTAACTTGTGCTCTTGAGTGTTTTACTAAGACAGGAACAAGGTTTAAATCATACCAAGA
>Ga0315914_1011298_pt1 | contig 10738 bp, 4 predicted proteins | sample MpolenodulesMG_FD_203920 | JGI IMG/M metagenome (GOLD analysis project Ga0315914, IMG submission 203920) | Medicago polymorpha root nodule microbial communities from Los Angeles, California, United States - elongated nodules | ecosystem: Host-associated > Plants > Roots > Nodule | place: USA... | reverse complement strand
CGCATATGATCTATGATGGGGTGTGACAATGGAAAATGTACATGTGTTATGATGAATTTACAAAATACATGTTTATTAGACATTTTAAAATGATACAACGTTTTTTTAATTAAGTCTATTTTTTGGTAATAATTACCCAAAAATCTTCAATTCCTTCAACAAAACCACATAATTACCGATAATTCAATCTATTTTTTATACTCTCACGGATAAATCATACACTACATATTTTTCACCTTAATGTTTCTCCCATGTTCAATTTTTTCTTCTTCATATTTGTTTTACTTTTCTATCTAGTTTCCGTTCTCAATTCTCATGGATGAAAGGAATATAAATCATACTTAGTTAATTTGTTGTAAAGATTGAATAGTGATTAAGAATAAAGGGAGGTAAACTACTCATATAAGGCAATAGCGGATTCACCGGCTTAATCATTCATCTCCAATTCATCTTTCAAACCAACTTTTATTTACTTTTGTTGCACTCAAATCTACTGCCTAGGGCAAACAAAATAACCTTTACTCATTCTAACGAATAACGTACATGCTATAATTGAAATTAATACAGTCCTTGTGGAACGATATTTATTACTACTTCGATAGTTTTGGTACACTTGTCAAATATCTATCAATGACGATAAAGATGTTGCTATATTACAATTCCTTCTGGTGATTTCTTCTATGTATAATCCAACTGCATTTGATTTGTGCCACTTAATGCAACACCAACTGAAGTTCGCGTTGAACTGCCAATTGCTACATACATACGATAATCTTTCTTGCTATTAGCCATAATCTAATCATCCAACACATATTTAACTCTTTCTAAAACGTGGGTGTTATTCTCTTTTACTTGTTGCCACACCTTCGAGCTTTTATGTTTCCATATAATCCAAAGAACGGTTGCAAAGCATATGAATTTTGGTTAAGACTGTCACTGCAGCACGAGAAAAATTGTTGTGATGGCGTCATATTGTTGTTGTAATGTGGTTTTACATCTTTCAATAAACTACCATTGTGCCACACATGAACAAATACAGAGCATTCAAATAAGATATGAATAACATCCTCGCAATTATGATTACATACAATAGGACTTGATGCAGAAGCATTTATCATTTATAACTTGATTGACTATTCCTAAGTGCAGACCGGCACTTAGGCACTATTTTTTCTACTATGCTAACATATGTATATACTTGATTATGTTTCTTTATATAAATTGGTTTCAGTTTAGCTATTTATAAATTACACAATTCATATGGATAAAAAATCGATTAACCAAAAGACATAAATGCATAAGTTTAGTGTATAAGGTTAGCCAATAACAATAGGAAACAAAAAATGAAAGTTGAATTGTCTCATTTGTATCTTCCCCTATTGCTCTTTAAGTAAGAAACACATCTCCCCGATCAAACCTTGATAAAATTAAGCTGTGAAAGTTTAAATAAATTTGTCATTTCTCTTGAAATTTTGTGCCTGGTAAATTATAAACCCCAAATATAGTAATTAATTAACACCTTGTAATAATTAACATCGTCTCTCTCCAACATGGGCCACCACTATCGACCTTCCTATTATGCGGCTAGCTTCCTCCTCTTCAAAAAATAAAACCGAAACCTGCAAGACATTCAAAAGCATATCTAAAACATATAAAAATATGTCAATTTAATCACTGCTATTAAGATGTTAGAGAGTAAATTGTCGAATTTTTGAAAAAAAGAATGTGATAGCTTATGGGATAAATTGATGGATATTTCTAGTGACACCCCAAGTATTTGTGGTTACACCTGTAACACCCCGTTTTCCCAACAAAGTAAATAATACAAATAATCAGAGTATTCAACGTAAAACGGAATGCCACACTACCAAATTGTATAAATAGCGTAAAGTTACTATTTTTTAAAACAACCTTGTCAAAATTTCAATGACATCGCAGCGGAAAACAGATTCATAGTTCAACAACTTTGGCACTACGACCTCAACATAAACAACTGAATTAAAAATCTTAATTCAAAAAGGTTCAACAACATGGTTCATAAATAATACGCAACAGTAGAAAACATAGCAAATATCCTCATCCCGTTACCCATGTAGAGGCAACATTCAAACAGAAGGGGTGAGATTCACATTCAATAATAATAAGCATATAATTCATCGACGGAATTTAACAACCTAAACAACAATAATTAATAACAATAATATTCCACATATGCTTCATTTATTTCTACTTAGCATTTAGATCAACAACAACAACTCAACAACGACGACAACTCAACATTAACGACAATGCAACGACACAACAACAACTTGACTATGCAGTATGCATGTGGTACCAATCAACGTGTTAGAGCATAGGCTCTCAATTCAACGTGTAGGGAAATGGCTCTTTAAGCAACGTGTGGAGCATCAACTCCTAAATCAACGTGTAGAGTGTAGGCTCTCAAATCAACGTGTTTGAATGGTTACATTCACAGGGCATGAGCCCCCAACTTTTATGAGTATGCATGGATCAACAACTTATCAACAACAACGTACGACATCAACGACTTGACAACATCGACAACAATGTACAACTTCAACGACAACGACAACATCAACAACAATGGCAACATCAATATTACAATCTCATAGATATTCATCATTTAATTGCAAATCATATAATCATCATGTTAATTCAACATATGCATTCATATAGTAATTCATCAACATATATGCATACCTTCATGTAATATTTCATCAACAAGTTATTCATATAATAGACCATCAATGTGTACATTCATATATCAATTCATAAATCATGTTATTTCTTGACAACGAACCATTTGAAGAACTGACAATATCGCCTAAAGCTTTCAAGTATGCACCAAAGGCTAATTCAAAACAGAAATGTATGAATACGACACGAGAACATGAACACGGTGCGCTACTACTAGGTTACTCGTCGTGGCGAGCGGACTCACTCGTCGTGGCGAGCAAACACTGCTCCATGTCCAGTTGTAGTTCGCCGTGGCGAACGGATGACGAGCAGACTCTGCTCTCTGTCACGTTGTAGCTCGCTGTGGCGAGCAGACTACTCGTCGTGGCGAGTTATGACAGTCTTCTGTCGGGAAGTGCGATTTTTCACCCCAAAAATTCAATCCCAAATTTGATAGGAAACTCAACCTATGATCATTCTACAACCTGAACATCATTTATCTATGAATTCTACGGACTTTCTACACTCTTAACATCCAATTCTACAAGTTCTACCATCAAATCCGATTCTTAATCCCTTATTCTCAAATTCACATGAACAACAACAAAACTACATGTTAAATTCAATTTCAGAATTATATAGCCTAAGATTAGAGAATATTAGTCCCACCCTTACCTTAGATTGGTGATTGCAAGACTCTACAGGTTCTCTCTTCTCTTGGTTCTCCTCTTCTCCTCTTTCTCCCAAAGACTTCTATAAGACCTAGTTTGTCTGGCTCTTGTTTTTCTTTATATACTCAACAGATATTCTACTTAACACCACCTAATTCTAATTAATTCTAATTCAGCCCCTCTACAAGTCTTATTATTTTAATTTCCACCCATCCTACTAAATAATAAAATAAAGCCACTTAATAAAATAATAATACACAACAACACATCACTTATCAACATAAATCAACATAATTCAACATAAATCATATAAAAGACTCTAAACTCGACCAAAAATAATTAGATAAATAAAGAGGACGTTACAACACCCCATATTGACAAATATACCCTTAATTCCTTTTTAAATTTTCAACCACCATCGTTTGTTTTCCTTTTCTTTTTCTCCATTTTCTTTTGTCTTCATCTCCCCTTCATTTTCTTCTTCCTTTGTCACCCTATTCCTCTCACTTTCCAATTCAAATCATTTTTATAAGTTTTTTTCATTACCAATCCACAATTTTACAGAATAAAAAATGTGTAGATTAAATTATGTCAATTCAATTCACATATTCCTATTCCTCTTCCCAGTTTCTTTGTTGCAATTAATTTGTTATATTAAAGATTTGGTGAACTTAGTTACGTTAATTCAATAAAATGAAGAGATTAAGTGATGTGTAATAGACTAATAGTTGTACTTGGTAAGCCTTCTGTGATTGCCCTGGTCTTATTCTGCAGTTAAGTGAATTTAAATAAATTGTGTTCACGTAGTGACAATTCAAGTGCATATCACATATTTGCAACAAAGACCACTTATGTATGTGAATTGAATTCACGTAGGTGTACGTGAATTGAATTTACGGGAGTTAAACGAATGTGTTCCGTACATGTTGTGAGAATGGACAGTTTTGGTGTTATAAACTCTTTTTGGGTGTAACTGGATAATTTAAGGGTGTAACTATAAAAAAATCTAAATTGATAGTTTATTCAAAAAAAATAAGCACACTTACCATAAATTCATTGAGGGTGAAGACATAAGAGCATGAAACCGTTGCTGCCATGTGCTATAGAGCAGAGAGGGATGTCATAAAATTGATAAGTCGGTTATGCACACATGTATCTGTATCAACCACAAATCTAACATTCATGGAACTTACACTCTCAACAACAATAACAAAATCAAATATAAATGCATATTGCATGAAACAACTTAACCAATAATCAAACACCAGAAACAATGAATTCACTACAAGAAAAATTGGTTTTTGCAGCAACATATGTCGCTGAGAAAAATACAATGTTGCTGCCAAATATGCTTTTCGCAGCGAAAAAATGTCGTTGCATGTCGTTGGTATAAGTGTTGTTGCGAAGAGTTTTGCAAAGACATTTGATGTCGCTGCCATAACTAAGGTTTATACAACGACAATTGTTGTTGCCTTACTTGACATGTCACAATGACAAATGTCGTTACGATAAAGTATTTTTGTCAACATCTAAAGTCGCTGCAATAAATTATTTTGTCAATAATACAAATTACTGCTGACTTATGTCATTTAATAAAAATAGAATTGCATATTTTAAAAATTAGTATCAATCACGTTTTAATTTAAATTGTGCTTATTATTCAAAAACAAATAATATTAGAATATAAATCACGATATTGTAAATGTCAAAAAAAATTATCAAAGAAATATGTACACAAATCGTATATTATTTACCAGATAAAATGTCATAAACTATCTCTCCTTAACATTAAAAAGTAATAAATTATAGATTACAAAAGGTATTGTTCTCATTAAAATAAAAACTAAAAATTTATATTAACAAATAAAATTGTGACTCCAACAACATTGTTAGCTCTCTTGTATAATATGAATCTTGAAGATTTCTTTGTGCAGTACTTGAAACACACTTTACCTACAAATTCTACACAACCAAGAGTTATTAGTTTAATGTCTTTTTTTTATATATAGCACTTCATAAATAAAAGAGCAACAACAAAGGTTAATTACTTATTCATAAAAATGACTAATTAATTTATAATATGACAATTTTAATTACGTTGTTCAAAGCATAAATGTATGCTAAAAATTAAAAAAAGAAAACTACTTACGAATTGTTTGAGGGGTTGTGCACATAGTAAGAACAAAATTAAGGAAAAATGAACTCATGAACTCAACTAAATTAGGTCCACCCTCTTCATGTGACTTCAATTAACTTGATACTAAGTGTATTCTACTTCACATCTAGATGCCACAACTAAAACATGTGTACCATATAGACATATACCTAAATGATGAATTGGAAGTAACACACACCCCTTTCTCTTTTTAATCCCTACCCTATCTTATCTTGACAAAGAACTAATAGTCAATGTCGCCACCTTGAAGCGGCCTATTCCGCAGTGGCACGAGGAATCTCATTGACTTCAATGGCAAAAGTATTGAATATGATAAGTCGAAGATGAAGTTTTCAATTTGAAAAGAAATAACAAAATTTGGTGATTAAGATCAATTTAGCACACAAAAAAAACACAACTTTAAGAAGATACAAATTTATACATACCTCTTAGTTTGTGAACCATTTTGAACTTCTATCACAAAAGAACTCACATTAAGAAGATGCATATATTGCACCAAAAACAAAAAGCATTATCTTAGTCACTAATCTAGGTATATTTAAGTAAATATCTCAACAACAACAAAAAGAAAGGCAGTTTTTATTTGAGTGATTCCATTGGACGTGTATACTTAAGAGTTCCTAATTAATTTACTATAATTAGAGATAATGAGTGGTGTGGATGGTTAAGCAAGAAGAAAGTGGCCATCAAATATTAAATTTGATCTCCTTTTACTTCAAAATGTTATATTAGGAGTAATAATTAAACGATCATTTTCTTAACTAAATCAAATTAGACATTTCTTATTTTAACAATTTATAAATTTATATTAGAAAAAGCATGCCAATAAAAAATAAATATTGTTAATGGATTTTTTTTATTTAGATTTTGTTAGGATATTGCATTTCATAATCTACTCACAAATGAAAAAAAAAACATTGGTTTTTATTTATTTTTTAAATATTCTTAGCAAAAAATTATGTTGCTGGCATAGAAATATCGTTTTCCAATGAATTTACAATTTTTTAGTTTAAGGATCAAATGAATTTACAATGTTGCTGGAAAAAAAAGCTTTATTTCCAGCGACAAGATATGTTGTTGCTAAAAGTTATATTATTTTCAGCGACATAAATTATTGTTGCGATAAATATATTTTTTTCAACAATTATGATTTTGTTGGTAAAAACAATAACTTATTACAATAGTTTTAATTAGTCCTTGATATATGCATATAAAAAGTTGTATTATTTGCAACGATAATAATTGTTGTTGGGATAAGTCATAATTCCCAGCGATAATAGTATTGTTGAAAAAAAATAATTTATTGCAACAACTTTAATTAGTTGTTGCTATAGACATGCTTTTGCCAACAAGTTGATTGTCGGTGAGAAAAAGTCGTTGCCAAATATCTTATTTCTAGTAGTGATTGCTTCCAACAGAACAAAAACTAGAATTAACAAAAATCAAATTGATTAAATAATTGCAACATGAACAAAGATCGATAGGTGAAATAGCATCTAACGTTGGCAACTCAAAGTTGTACCTCAGAGGAATGTATGATATCAAAGAAAGTTGATTTGGCCTGAAGTGTGGATGCGGTGGGTCATATTAGCATGCTTAAATATTGGTTTTTAGTTCAAGTTTTTATCTTACTTTCTATAACAATAGGTATGAGTTATATTATATTATTACCCTAGTTATTAATCTGCCTCTACAGGTAAGACTTGTTGTCAACAATGTTTTGTTTGCTCAATTCAATGTATGAAAACTTAGTATTTTTTTATTCTAGCTTAGCAACCGTGTGGTTGAAATGTTGACAATGTTCCCTTTGAAAGCAACACCAACACCTTCTTCTTGTCAATAGTTGCCAACCTCAATACATTTTCTTTTTCTGCATTCCATCAAAATGCAATTAATTTTTTCTCACTGTGGTTAATCTATTTTAACGTTAAAAAGTGAAAAAAATAATGTTTACATTTTTATTGCTGTAGTGATATTTTCTCTGGTGAAAAATAAGCTCACAGTTAACCCGAAATTAATTCTCAGAAAAGCATCAACCCTTGTCCTTATCATATCTCATGCGGCTACTTCCATTGATACTTGTAAAGCCTTACTATCGTGTAAATAGTATGCACCAAAGACAATGTTCATCGACACGGGTGGTAATGTTTTCGCCTTCTATATTTTCAATATATACTGAAGTGGAAATTGATAATTTGTTACCCAATAGTTTAAGCTTAGTCGCTGTCAATGTAATCAAATTTAGTAAGTTAGTAAAAAAATGACTTAATTTGGAAAAATAACTTAATCTTATACTCACAGTGTTATGACCAACAACAACTTCCAATTTAATGAGATTCAAATTATAGGACAATATAATGTGATTCAAACTATAGTACTTTATGTCTGCTAATATCTCATTTTTAATGTCAGTTCTGTCACTATTGTATAACAAATCACTCTGTAGACACAATAATAATTTATTCATGTTTGAGTCAAAATTAGTTTAATCATGTAGAAAATAACAAATTAATCATACAATTGTAATTAAATTATTACCAATGATCCCTGAAGCTTCACTTCAAATTCTTTTGAAATTGTATGGTTGATTGTGTTTTGTTTCTCTAGATCTAGAAAAAGAATCAAGGGTTGTTAAACTTAATAATTATTATGTTTGTTTCAAAAATAAAATAGGAAATTTAACAATGTAGGGTTGATTGTGTTTTGTTTCTCAAGAACTAGAAAAATAATCATCGGTTGTTAGATTTAATAATTGTTACGTTTATTTCAAAAACTAGACTCTTGACCCGCGTTATCGCGCGAGTCTACCAAAGATTTTTAATCAGTACATTTCAATAGCTATCAACTGAAACATGTTTTTGCAAAAATATATCATTATAGAACGGCATACATTATTGATCAAAACTACAAACAGGAAAAGCTAGATGAGAAAGATTAATAGTTTCCTAAAGGCTTAAAGTACATTTTGAAAACCCTCTTTATAAACTACATTAGATGTGACATAGCTATCTTTCGCTTCATCGTCAACAACCAATATCTTCAAGTCACTCCTTGATGTGACTCTTGACAATGCAACATACAGTTGCCCATAAGAGAAAACTGATTGAGGCAAATACAATTGAGCATAAAGTAATGAAACTCAAGTAGTCGAAACCAATACAATTGAGCATTTAATTGTAAACATGAGAATTGATTCAAGAGTTGTGAATCAGGACAAAAACATTGTTCTTACTTGCACACATTGATCTAAACTAATACTTATTGTCTTAAACAAACATGAATTTATATAAGTAGTGTTCTACTTGCAGGTTGCTATTGATTCTATATTTTCATAGAGGAATCCTTTTATACCAACACTACATGAACTAAACTCGTGGCCCATAACAGACTATTATTTGCTATAGCCTATTTCAGCATGTGAATTGATGTTTTCAATTCATTGAGCCACGCATCCCATCATTTAATGCAGTTGTCCTACCCCTATAGTTAGTTGGATGCTTTGAGGAAATAAAACACATTAATGAAGTTGTTATGCTAAGAAACAAAGATAGTAAATGACAGTCTAGTTTGTCCCTATAGTTAGTTAAAACCACCATCTATTAACTATATTGAAATTGTTACAGCTGGACTCCTACAATAGGCGTTGGACTACCTAGACTCACATGAACATAGCTGCTATTTTGATGCTTTGAGGAACTAAAAGACTTATATTTAAATGTGACTGTAAAAGAGAAATATAAGAATTTCATCAACATAGTTTGTCCCTGTAGTTTCTTGAAGATAACCACACAGTATTTGTCTAAGAGGGACATGTTATAGTTGGAAGAACTGAAAATATCTGTTGATATGCACAGATCTGCAGATAACTTTAATTTTATGCGCAGATGATGTTTCTTTGATAGATCAAAACACCTGAACATATATATGCAATTGTATAATATATAAGTTTTAGCATGTTTATTCCACTATTTGTTAAACTATAGAATCGAACATGGATGCTAACCATTAAATTAGTACTGATGGATGTTCATCACTTAGATGATACTTAAGTGTGATAAATTCATTCGATGTCTTAGATACAATTAAATACTAAACTCAGTTCATGGACAAATCAATGATAAAATTGATGCTAAACTTGTAAGGTATCTATTACCTTCCAACTTAATGAGTAATAGCTTATTGCCTTTTATCATAATGAAACAATTAAGAAACACACTATTAAGAATACTTATAAAGTCATCTGATTTATGGAGAACTTAAGGAATAATAGCTTATTGAGTTTCTAAAGGTTTAAGGAGTAATAGCTAATTTGAATCCTTGGTTCCTTAGTGGTTGATACGTCACCTTCAACAAGTTCAAGATCTTCCAATGCTTCCACATATTCATAACCTCTCTTGCCTAATCCTTGGTTCCATAGTGGTTTATCTTCCCATTCATTTCACTTTCTTTGAGAGTATCTTTTTCAACAACATGTCCAATAATGTCTTATAAATGAAAGAAATCATAACAAAATCCATAAGATTTCTAAAGATAAAATAGAACAGACATAGCATCAGGCTCTGGAATTAGCATCATATCAAAGTTTATTTTTTCTCTTCAAATTCCAAATTCAAATCTCACAACATAACAAATTATTATACCAATAAACAAAATATAGTTTCTTACACTCAGAATATTGAAATCTAATCTAATAATAACCAAAATATGTATTCTACACTCACAATATTGAAATCTAATCTATTTATATTCAAATTAGGTCAAAATAATCAAAATACAAAAAACTCAACCTCTTCATCAGACTTGCAGATAGTTTCATCAACTTTCCATGTATTTTCAATCGTGTTTGACACCTTCTTATTCAGAACCTACAACATCACAGAAATCAAAAATCAAAATCAAAATCAAACACTCAAAACAATAACAACGATTTATAGAGAGAGAGAGAGAGAGAGAGAGAGAGAGAGCCTCTTCACTGAACTCGATAGCTCTTTTAACAGCAGTATCGCCAGCCATTCCTTCTTAATCATCGAAGGACAGAGCGGTCCCTTCGTTTCAGTTTTTGTTTCCGTCTTCGTTGTTTGATTCTTGTATCTTTTCCTAACTTTTGATTCTGGTCGTTTTCCATTGAATAAGAGATATGGGTTTTGATTTTCATTGTCAATGGTTGTTCTCTTTTAACTCACATATATATATA
>Ga0315914_1011297_pt1 | contig 10739 bp, 7 predicted proteins | sample MpolenodulesMG_FD_203920 | JGI IMG/M metagenome (GOLD analysis project Ga0315914, IMG submission 203920) | Medicago polymorpha root nodule microbial communities from Los Angeles, California, United States - elongated nodules | ecosystem: Host-associated > Plants > Roots > Nodule | place: USA... | reverse complement strand
GAGAAAATCATTCAATATATCTAAATTAGAAAACAATTTTTTTTTTTTGAAGGAACTCTAGAAAACAATTATGATGTATATTTGCCCACATACATACATATTTTGTTTTTGCATTCCTTAAAAAAATACAAAATTATATGAGTCCATCCCTGGACACAAGTTTCTTATTGTATTTTATTTTATTTCAAAATGTACTCTACTGTCATTTTTGTTCTTTTTTTTTCATCATTTTGATGGCCAAAGCTATAGCCTTTTTCTCGTTTTCTTTTTTAACAAATGTACTGGATATTTTAACTGTATTTTAATGTCAAAACTATTGTACTCCACCGAGAAAATTATAATTATTATTTTGGTCAAAACTATTGTACTCTACTGTCATTTTTTTTTATCATTTTGAACAAAAGTATTTTAATCGCAAATACTTAGTATTAAATATTATGATTCTCCTAATTTAATACTATCGATATTTTGGTTTCTTATCACTTTATTCACTAGATTTTTTTATTAAAATGTGAAGGGAGATCATGCCATACTACAAGTGACATTTCAAACATTTTGGATCCTAAGAAATAAAAGGAGATCCAAACCATCAAAATTTAAGTTGGATGATTGAAATGGAAGGGGATATCTAACCTTTTTATGCGTTAAAACGTTTAATTGATCATATAACTAAAAGACCAGATATGCATGAGACATAGTGTTGAGAGCAAAGAACCAACACAATAAATGAAATAATGTAACAGATGAGAAAATTTTATTGAATGTGTGATAGACTAGACAAAATTAGGTTAGAAACTACAACATTAGAGTTGTAGTAATACCTACATAAAAACATGGTAGAAACTCGACTTAGTGATTTGAACATATAGATAATGTTATGTAGTAAGGTGAATAGACAAGAGATAGAGGATAGAGCAGAGGAACGATTAATGTAGCGACCCCTATATAATAGAACACTATGACGTAGTTTAATTCATGTAGTGGAATTCATTAAGACGGATAAAACGTGGTTGCTGGTTTGGGTTGAATTATTATTATTATCATAAGATCAAAGCAGATGCACTATATATGTAATGTATATAGTATACCAACATGCATCCCAAAACAACATTTTTTTCACTCTTATAGAACCTTTAGCATCCCAAAACATGTTTTTCACAGGAGTCTTTTAGAACCTCAAGCATTTGTGCTAGTTCATCGCATATTTCTGAGTCCAAGACCGGGCAGTAGTCTCATACTTGGCTTTGTCGGTCTTGTACATGTGAGCAATATCAGGCACCAAAGGATCATCTGGGTTTGGATCTGTCAGCAGAGAGCAAATTGACAGCAGCACCTGCAACAGTACAAAATAAATCTTAAATCCACAACTGTCTGCTGTAATAATCAACTGAGATAGCTCTTCCCACTTTATTCTTCTCTTGTAATTTATAAATCGCTTACTTCCCTTATATAAAAACTGGGTAAGTTAGGCAAGGAGATTAACATTATCAACAACAATGCATAAGAAACAAGCCAACAGCTAACTAGAAAAAATTAAGAAAAATAATTAACCAAGTATAGAAAATGAAATATTAAAGAAAAATACAATAACCATAGATTTTAAGCCAAAGCTTTGCTCATGAATTAACTTGGCTTCTCAATTTTCTCAAAATCCCTACCATTTAACTTCTCCATAAACATCAATAAACCTATCAAGACTTTTTCCTATAAGTAAAAAGCACAAACATATTTAGATTGAAAAATACAATAACCGTAGATTTTAAGCAATAGCTTTGCTCATGAATTAACTTGGCTTCTCAATTTTCTCAAATCCCTACCATTTAACTTCTCCATAAACATCAATAAACCTATCAAGACTTTTTTCCGTAAGTAAAAAACACGAACATATTTAGATTGAAAAGCTCACATCAATAAGTTAATCCCAATCGGGCCATATTATCGTACCTTCGAAACAGTAAGAGCAGGACTCCACTGTTCTTTCAGAATATCAAGACAGATACTCCCATTGCTGTTGATGTTAGGGTGGAACACTTTTGTTCGAAAGGAAACCTACAAAAGCCACATTGTGAATAATTTAAGCAACCTAAACCACAAACATTATTTTCAACACAATCAAAGAAACAAGCATAAGTTGTACACTCCAACTCCGTTCCTAAAGAAAAGGGACAAAAGATGAATGTGCGTTTCAATGAAATCAGAAAAACAATAAACCTACAAGCATGCTATAAATATCTATACAACAAATATTAAAGGTCATTAGCTAAACATTGCAACAATATTCTTCATCTCTTGCAATTGAGGCCTCATCAGCCACATTTGACCTTTGCAATACATCCGGGACACGGACCACAATTAAAAACCAAGAATCTTAGATGATTATACAGTATATACTAACACAGATTGCAAATAAGCAATTGAACCCATCTCATTACTAGATAGTTACCTTTGGTGGCTTAAATGGATAATCTGGTGGGAAGTGAATGGTCACCAGGAATACGCCACCAGCGTAAGGACTGTCTGCCGGTCCCATGATTGTAGCTTGCCAATGAAACAGGTCTTCACCAACAGGGCCTGCATGAGTATAATATACAAAGATCATGATGACATTCCTATACATAGAAAAGAAACATCAAGCATACTTGGAACTCAAACAAGCATGCAGACATATTACATATCATCATTTTACACAATATAGTAGCCATTTTAGGTGAGAGCATGAGAACTTGAGAAGAGCTAAAATTGACTGTCCTATATGATGATTGTTGGATTGGAATTATCTCCTTGTATCAAATCATGCTCTCACCTGATTCACACGTAATGTTCGAGGACTACTTTTGCGAGTGGGAGAAGTAAATATTGACAATTAAATTTTACCACAAATAATCAAGATAAAACATAAAGCATGTGCCTTTTATACAATTATGTGACCCATCAAATAGCTTTTAATTTTGGCGATTGATATACAGTTGTATTGTATGGTCAAAATTTTCTCCTCATACTCTCAATGGTTTCTATAAATCTACTGTCCATCAAATCTAGGATCCTTATCGAGGTTGCAATAAATCTTCTCCACACACGCCCAATACAGTTCAGACAAGATGTTCCCATCTCTCCACATTTCACAGTAGGTGCTGAACCGACTTTCCCAATAATGCATTCATATCCATATCCAAGTATGGCGTTGCGGTGCCATCCATCACAAAATTGGCCATGGCGGAAAGCCAAAAACCCGCCACCAATATCCGCCATGGCTGTTATCCGCCAATTTGTGCAGGATGGCGGTATCGTATGTCGGATTTTTGGCTTTCCACTGTCGATAACACTGATAACATATTTCATAATAGCAAGCCATATTTGAAAATGGCAAAAGAATGAAAAGAGATAACATATAAAATAAATGAGTCAACAAAGACAATATGGCACAAATATTTGCACAGAGGAGAAACCAATGCTCCAGAATACAATAAGAACATATTAACTTTTTTGGCTTGCACATGTAAATTGTTCTGAAATACTGAAACAACAAGAATGTGTGGGGGAGAGAGAGATAGAGAGTGCAATGGAAAACATACCAGCGCTGCAGGACACAGGAGGGTCTTTCTGCAAGTCCTTCAACTCCTTAGTAATGCGTTTTGAAGCCATTGCAGTTCAACCTAATGAACAATTTAAGACAAATTTCAGGTTTCTCAATTCAAAAACTGAACTAAAGAAATATTGTAAATCAATCACAAATGCATTTCACAGTGACACAACATATCCCTCCATTTAAGAACAGAATTAAGTTTATTACAAGCGGGCAGTAGAAGGAGCCAAATAATACTCCCACTCCATGTTATTTATAACTCAATTCACTTTAAATTAAGTATGGTACAAAGAAATTAATAGAATATTGACTTGTTTCAGAAATAAGTTGAAAGGATGACAAGGACATTACGGATAATCCATATGAAATCACTTTCAAATCAAACTTATTTGATCAATGGTCATTAAGGTAAGTAACCCACAATTATAACGAGAGATATTATAACATGTAACTTAAGTCGGAAGTAAGTCCAATTAGAGAGTGTGTTGATGCCTCCTTGATAGCACTCTTCAACAATATTCTTCAGGAAATAATTCCAACAAGGATAAAACATAACAAGTAACGATGCCAATACAACAAGAACATGGCCGGCCCAACATATTTAGAGGCCTAAAGCAACTTCATGTAAAAGTATTTACAACACCCATAATCATAAATAATAAAATATCACTAATCCCAACATATCAATCCAAATATAATACTTCTTTAAACTAAGTACTACAAGACAACAGGAACAAGATGAAATCAATTTTAAAACAAACTTGTTCAGATTATATCCATTTCAATCATACAACTAATAATAAGGACACATAGGAGGATAATAACAAGGTCCTGTTAGGATAAACAACTTAATTTGCAGCTTATATTATAAGCACTTATGATGACATTAATAAGTGCTTGTATATAAGCCATATCCATAACAAAATATATAATAAAGTAGAATCATTTTCACATAAGTTATAAGCTGTTTTCATAAACTATTTAAGAGAGCTTATGAAAATAAGCTGAAAACAGCTTATGAACATGTGATAAGCTGTTTTAAAAAATTATCACAAACAATCTCAAAATTGCTTATGACAGTAGATAAGCTCAAATAAGTCAATCCAAACAAACCGTAAGCTCAAACACAAGCAACTTATCGATCTAGACAAACAGAACAACAGAGAAAATGAAAACCCTAAAATCCTATCAATTTTTTTCGCCAAAATTTAGATGAAACTCAAGCTATAATCATACGTATTCACGATCTAAAACAAGTAAATCGAAAAAGAAAACAAAAAAACGAAATTATCAGCGTAAAACCCTAAAAACCCTAGAATGAAAATTCTACTCGGATCAAACAAAGTAAGCGTTACAAAAGGATAAACAGAAGGATCAAAATCGAGTGAATCGAAAAGGGAAGAGTAAATCGAAATAAACCTTGGAGATGGAATCTTAGGGTTTGAAGTTCGGTTAGCGAGAGAGAGGGAGCGATGCGTTGTGAGGAGTGAAAGAAGGAATGAATGACTCAATGAGACTGTTCCTTTATACAACCAAATGCCATGCACGTCACGTGAGCCAAACAAATTTCATTCTTTATTTTTCTAACATATTTTTTATTTTATTGTTGAGTTTAATTACTGTATACTCACTACATCAAAAATGATTCATATCAATTAATACATGTGATAAACCATGTATTTTATATTTATTAATTGTCATGACAACACGTCGTTAATTGCATGTGTAAAATAAATGTACACCGAATATTCTAAATAAATTCTTTATTTTTTTATGAAAAAATTATTTTATTTTATCCTCTATTGGCGTTCAGAAGGACCAGTGTTCGTTACTGTCTGTTTATAAAATACGAATAGTAATTTTTATAAAATTTTGATTTTAATTAAAATTATTTTGAATCGTCAATCCACCACCATTAAACTCTTAAACATAAAATTGTGTTAAGAGTTGTCTTTGTATGATAGTTAACATGTATTTTATAATTGTATTTGACCTAGTAATAGTAATTGTATTTATTTTAAATATGTAAGTTGTAAATCATCTTGAGAAGATTAGAGTTAGGTCTTGTTGTAGGATTTTGGGTCGTTGTTTTTTCAATAAATGGAAATCCGGAGTTCAGAGCTTGATCCTTGGATATATATTGCAATGTATATAAATAACATCATCCGACTCATGTTACGTAAATATATCTTCTCGCTACCTCATTCCTCTTTTTTTTTTATATTTATTTTTAATTCTATTTTGATATGTGATATATAGCACTTTTGTCTTTCGGATGTGTACATTTGAAGTGAATAGTGTTACCCTTATTTTGTTTGTGCAAAAGGGGATTCATTTGATATACAAAGCTCAAAGTCCAAAATGCAGTATATCAAAGACCCAAGAACAAGAACTACTTCGGCCTAAGCCAATGATCAAATTGTTAAATCTACTTCTATTGGCTGTTGTAAGTTTTGTGAAGTTTGGATTTCAATTGTTACAAGAGCTTCTTGGTATAGATAGTAGATACTTCTTGGTATTAAACATATGCATCCGTGATGTTCACATTACATCTGTTAATTCACACAGCTCTGGAAATTGTTTGGATTGATGTGCCAAATATTGATGATAAAGTTAAGGAATGGAAGTCTACCATACAGAAATAATCATGATCAAATAGAACACAATTAGCGGCAACTTCCAGTAGTATCGAGCAAGGAACCTACAAGGAGTACCCAAAGCCGAGAAAATTACAAAGCAAACACAAAAATAAATAACAACAACAAAGAATAAACAGGGGCCGATAAAAGTACAAAGCAAAAAGAAAAAACCAACATCAAGGGGACATCCGGCACCAGAACAAACTGGAACAACCAGCAAACACCAAGTCAACCAAAGTGCACCACCCCATCGAGCAGGCACCTAGGCCAACCAGAGAATGAGAGAAAGAACAGTAAAGCACTGATAAGAACAGAGCTTCCTGTTCATAACTTCATATCTTTAATGGAATTGATCAAGATTCACACAGCCAACCAGGGAAAGTAGTCGAGAATTCTTAAATATAAGATTCAAGAGTAAGCAGACAGCAAGACCAAGAGGTGGCAATTTATATTGAAAGATTAGTCTTCAATACACCAAGCTAACAATACAAATTTTCAGTATCTCAACAATATCATCATATCACATCACATTAATGATAATGATGGCTAAGTTCTTGCAGATTGCATTTATAAAGCACACCACACATTCAATATCTCGTACACTATTATATTTTTTCTTTTTCATAAACACTGCAACCATTTAGCTATGTAAAAAATACATATTACAAATTAGCACACCAGCTCAGTTCAGACTACTTCATCAGAAGTGTCCTTTACTAAAGAATTAGGCTCAACTAGTAGAAGCCAGTTAAAGCAAGTAAAAAGCAAATTGTTTTTCACTTCTTTTTTCTCTTCTGTTTTGGTATTTACAAGACTAGTCATGAGTGCATGAGTGGTATTTTACAAGATTTAGTGAACTCTTGTATATAACAAGACCACATCTACAAACATAGCTTATAAAGTGTACAAAAAGGAAGTATCACAACTCACACAAGAGTATCTCCTACCATTTCACATCAAGTGTAAGAGCCTCTGGAGGAAGAAGAACTGGTCGCAACTTGGTATACGACAAATTAGACATCAAATTAGCCCAGGAAACTGAATCAGATTCAATAAAAGGTTTAACTTTCTTGATCGAAAGAGGCTTGAGTCTGCTGTCCTCAACTCGGGCCATTACCTCAAACCAGACCCTTTCAACACTTGGCCTTGTTCTCCAGTTAGGCAATGTACTGAGAGTGGCGTTATTTCCAACATCTCTTTCCAATTCCAGGGGGAATTTAACAGCAGCGTATGCTTTGATATTTGCTTTGATAAGGCCAGAAAAAAGCTGATCTTGAAGGATCTTATGACCAAGAAGACTTCTCAAAATTTTCTCCAACAAGCTTAATCTCAAATTTAAGGAAGCAACAGGGCAAGCTTGCTTTCTAAACACACAACCATGGTAACATTTCTCTGGAAGCAGCTCAACAGTGTCCTCAGAAATCAACGCGGTTCCTATTTGTGCATAAGGATTCCGAGCTACATAAGCAATCAACGATGCAGAACCTATAATGTGTATGGGAATTAGAGGCACACATGTGGATTGCAAAAAGGGCCAGAGCACATTCTTCTCCTTGCTACACACGACACTTCCATTCCTCTGCAGATCAAGATCTGACTGATAATAAAAAGAAATTTCTCGTGCTCTTCTAACTTCAACTGTAATACCTTTACCCACAATGATGTGTTTCAAACCATTATACGAAACATTCATCTGCAAACAGAACTCAGAGATTATTGAATATCAAGACTGCTACTTGGACATGTTATAGATTGCCATAGATATCATAGAACAATAATCTTATCAATATACGGGCAAACATTTCAATCTCTTCAGACTATTGAGAAGAACAAAACAAATGGCAGTAAAAGATTTTTTTCCGCAAATGCACCAATGGGATTAAAATACGTTTGACTTTTGATTTTGGAGACATCCTTAGTTACAAAAATATGTCAATGCTAGTTGCAGCAATATACTGAGAGCCAATTTGGATAAACTTCTCAGCAAACACAGGAGACTTTATGGGAAAAAAATATTAAAAGAATCGTATAATGACTAAGAACATGATCAGCTTCTAGTATAATTTGAAAGTGACATCAACATTTCAACTTTGTTGGAAGCTCTCTCACTTAACAACTCCATCAACATGTTTAAACTTAAGGAATTTTCATAATTAGAAAAACCATAAACTCATTTTAATTGAAAAGCTCTTATAAATCAGAAGCTAATCCAAACAAAGACTACAATGTCTAAGGCTATATCCTATAGTAGCAATAGTAAACACACGTAAGATAGAATGACATGTCATCAACAACAATCTATGAGGCACTGACAAATACACGAACACCAGAAACAACACGTACACTGATATGTAGACACCGGCAATAATTTGAGAAACTATAAGTGATTGTACGTAATCACAAGTGTCTGTGGCGGACACCAACACATGTGACATGTGGGTGCTACAAAAATAGCAATATAAAAGTTGATCCCTTGAGTTTTTATTTTCATGTTACAACTTCTATACCTAAAATAAATTTATGCCTTCAAATTCAAAGCAACCCTCAACAACAAGAACAACCAAGTTTATCCCACTAAGTGGAGTCGGCTACATGGATCAAATAAACAATATTAATACATAAATCATATCTCTATCAAACCCATTAATTTCTAGATCTTTCTTAAAAGTTTCTCTTATAATTTTTCTAAGTTCTCCCTCGTCTTTATTGATTTGACTACCCTCCATCTAGTATACTCTCTTTGCTATAGAATATACAAGTCTTCTCTGTACACGCCGAAACCACCTAAGTCGAGTTTCCACCATCTTTTCTACTATAGGTGCTACCCTAACTATCTCTCTAATACTCGTTTAGAATCCTATCTTGTCTAATCTTACCACACATTCAATGCATCATCCTCATCTCTTCTATACTTATTTCATTGTCATATTGGTTTTTCATCGCCCAACATTGTCTCATACAACCAAGTTGGTCTTACAACTTGAACCATGAAAATAATTAAAAACAGTAAAATAAAAAATCAAACTTTAATAATTAACTAGTAGCAATTAGAGATCTGAATCATGACTTACAGGTAAAGAGAGTGAAAGGTGATGAGATTCATCAACCCTTAATTCAAAAGGACCTTCCAATTTGATATCATCAAGAAAAGCAATGGAACTGAGTTGATGAACAAGAGAAGCTAAATCTGGTTTTGGTGTTGTTGTGAACTTGTTGTGATTCCAATATGAAATATCGTCGGAGAATTTAACTGTGAAGTTATTCTTACCCGACCCGATTCGAAATTGGTAGTTTTGAGAAGTTCCGAATCTGATTTTAGCAACATCGAAGTTGAAAACTCGAAGATCGTTTAAATCCCAGTTTTGTTTGGATGAAATTGCTTTCAAAATATCCTGATATTGAAAAATAAATTAGATATTGATTTTGAAATAAAAAAGAAAAGGAAAAATGATACCTGGAAAATGTGGGTGATGTTGGAGTGAGTAGAAGAAGAAGCGTTTGAGAAAGCAGTGAATAATTGAAGGAAGAAGATGATGAAGAATGAAAGTTGGAGGAGACGAAGAGTTATCATCGTGTCCTTCAAACGGAGATCAGGTGGTGGTGAGAACAATGGAGTACATACTTGATACTACACCAGAGACAGTTATTATTTATTCAAGAGCATATAAGCAAATGTGTCCGGTAAGTGTATCTCAATTAAACTATTATTTACATGATCAAGGTTCATAATTTTTTGGTTCTTTCCATCATTTTCATCCTTTGCTAGTTAAAGTAATGGACCTAGAACACATAAAACCTTGAAGAAAATGTTAGAGTTATAAACTCCATGTTTGGAACACCTAATTTTGAAAATATGCTACTTAGTGGAAAATAAAAATATTCATTTTGGCAATACATTTGTAATTTTGGAGCATTTGTAATTTTGTTTAAGAACTAATTTCAGATGAATAGTCCTCAAAAAAGTATGGATGGAAAAAAAATCATGTTGGGTCCTAATTTCAGCGATCAGTTATATGCATATATGTCCTACAACTTTAACAATTCAACTTTATATTTCAGTTGATTTTCTTTTCATCTGTTAAATGGAATGTGACACATGAAAGTTGGATAACATATTAGTTTTTATCGTAATAATGCCACTTATTATAATCTATGTATGGCATTAAGCAGAAGCGGACCTAGACTTCCGATCAGGGCCGGCCCTGGGCATAGGCCAGGGGTGCGGTGGCCTAGGGCCCTTGCCGGTAGGGGCCCTATAAAAAATTTACGATAGGGGGTGTATATAGAAATATTTGGTTTTTTGGGGGTGTGTATAGCAAATTTTACTGAAAGGCCCAAACACGTTGAAAGGCTATGCTGAAGCCTGTTAATGTTGATGGCCCTTTTGTCTCAATTTGCTATATATTTCCCCTTATATACAAAGATTTCTATATACACCCTCCCTATAAATTTTTTAGTTTTTCTTAATAATGTGCCAAAAAAATTATTATCGAATAAATTCGTCATATTTTTTTGAT
>Ga0315914_1011295_pt1 | contig 10743 bp, 3 predicted proteins | sample MpolenodulesMG_FD_203920 | JGI IMG/M metagenome (GOLD analysis project Ga0315914, IMG submission 203920) | Medicago polymorpha root nodule microbial communities from Los Angeles, California, United States - elongated nodules | ecosystem: Host-associated > Plants > Roots > Nodule | place: USA... | reverse complement strand
AGAGTTCAGCTTCTGAAGTGATAATCAGAATCTAAATGCAGCAGATAAAACAGAGAGAGAGAAAGAAGAAAGACACAAAGCATTTATACAGGTTCCTTCCACAAACCGGAAGTAGTCCTGTCCCCCTTGCACTTCCAAGGAGAGTTCACTAAGAATGTAATATTTGATTACAACTGCTCAATGCTACAACTAGCAAGAGACTTCAAATTACTCAAGCACAATTGCAAGAGATTTCCTATGCTCCTGAACACAGTCAAGAGACTTCCAATGCTCAAGCACAACTGCAAGAGACTTCTATTGCTCAAGCACACAAGCAAGAGACTTCTAATCAAACAGAATTACAAAGAAGTTTGTTTGAGTTTGAACACTTGATATACAATCAGTGGTGTTAACAATACAAATCAAATACAGACTCTTAAGACTCTAGAATTTCTAAGATATGAACTTTGATAAGAAATTCTAAGTGACTTTAGATGCAGAACAATAATAACAGAGTTTGACACTTGTGAGTTGTTGTATGAGTCTTGTTTTTGTGTTTTTCTTCATATCCAACCAGCAGGTCTTCACTCCTTTATATAGAGGTGTGAAAGATACGTTGGAAATTGCCAGCACATTAAAAAGAGTCGTTTGAAGCTTGATCAAAATCACCAATGATCTTTTGCCTGATATGGTTATTGTCCTATGAAGGATCAATTTCAAATGCATTCCTAATTTGAAGGAACATTGCTGCAGGCATAGCTGTTATTTTTGTCTTGATGCAGAGACACGAACAAAGTAGTGCAGGAAGTGGTTGTACAGTTCGTACAGTTGTCCTTTGTCAACGCTCTTGAGAGAACAAGCATCCAATGCTTTCAAATTCTTTCAAAACGGCCGTTGCTTCACTCTTTCAGTCTTCTGCAATGCTGGACGAGATTAAATCCAATGAACAACCTTTGAAGCTTTAAGTCTCTCATCTTCTGATGAACTTCAGCTTCTGGTGATATTGCTTCTGATGAGATGCTTCTGATGAACTTGCTTCTGATGACGTCATCACTTCAGGAGCACTTAACTTCAGGAGCACTTCTCTTTAGATGCTTCAAACTTTAATCTTGTTGATTCCTTTGCTCTCTTTTGTTCTTTCAGAACCTTATAAGATATCAAAACTTTGTCTATGGTCCTGTATACTTGAACAAATATTAGCATATCCAATTGACAATTTTTAATACCTTGTTATCATCAAAACTCTAAAGGGTAATGTATGTTAAACACAAATTTGTTGGGTTTCTCTCTAGGTTCTATAGAAGCTTCTTAACATATCATATTCCTTATGTAATTAAGTCGCTTAATTATGTAATCCTACGTATAAAATAACTTATGTCATACATACTATCCAAACACATGATTTTAGCAAATGTTTCACATTATTTATGATCCAATGATTAAATAAAAAATAAATCGACCCTACATACATTTTACCTTTGCATAAATATATGGTCTCATACCAACGGTACATTATATCTATAGATAATTTTACGGTGGTCAAAAATACTTTTTTCCCTTTAGGGGTTTAGGGTTTAGGAAAAAGTACACCGAAAAGTTAATTAAATAAAATTCAATTCTTATATTATCAAGTTTATTATTTAAACATCTTTTAAGAGTTAAAAGGACAAACACAACACACTGATATATTCAAGAGACATTTATTAAGTATTGTAATATTATGAAGGGTTCTTAAAATTTTAAAAATGCCTTAACTATTAATTACTTTTATGAGAGCATAAATTTTATACACTATAAATATATCAAATTTTATCTTATTTATTAGATTCAAAGAGTGAAAATATGGCTAAAACTCTGAAGTTTGTTTATGTTTTGATTCCATTTAATTTTATATTTCTTGCCATAATAGTATGTGATTCTTGTTATTTACCAAACTCTCGACCTTGTATAACAGATAAGGTTGTCCACAAGTGAGAAAATATATTGCTAGGTGTCGTAAGGCCAATTGCCAATATAGCACACTGAGATGAAGGGGTTCTTGCCCTAGCAAATGTATCGTAGACTATACTTTATGCTAGAATATTTGAGGAGCTATCATTTGGTTTTTGTGCATGCACCAAATAATTGTATTTTCTTTTTTCTTTTCCAAATTTTATGGACCTTGAAGTTATAATTTTATACTATAAGATATTGGTAATGAAATGAAATAAGGGAGAAAATTAATAGTGTATCCTTATTAATTTGGTTCGGATGTATTCGGATCAATTTTTTACTCAACCACATGGTTTGGTTCAGTTTGCGGTTTTGATTTTACCAACCAAACCAAACCGCAATATAAGAAAAACACTAATTAAATATATATATATATATATATATATATATCACTTGAACCAATTCTCATAGAAACTTTAATAAAATGACATATATTTTCTCTTGTGGGGCTGCTAACTTACTCCCACTTAAAAACATGAAGGAGTAAGTTAGCAAGTCTAATCCCACTTCCTTTTGAGTTAGTTTTAAGCTAGTGGAAGATGGTGAACTTTTTTTGAGTAGAGGTCGTACAGGTTCCTTAGTCCCCTTTCATGTGATGTATGCATATGATTTAATAATTTTCTGTAAAGGTACTCTTGCTAATATGAATATTCTCAAGAATTGTTTTTGACATATATGCTCAAGCACCATGACAAATTATTAATCTAAGCAAGTCTACTATTTACACATGCTCTATTTCTCAAGATGGGAGCATTTGAGTACAAATTTGTTGGGTTTCTCTCTAGGTTCTATAGAAGCTTCTTAGCACATCATATGCCTTTTTTAATTAATTCTCTTAATTATGTTGTCCAATGTATAAAATAACTTTGACTATTACTTTTCCCACCCTATGATATTCTCATGCGCCCTGCAAAATTCTAAAACTACCCTTCGGATTATGAAATCTGAATTCGTTTTCCCAGAAATTTTCGGATTATATAATCCGAAAATACCTTTTACCAGATTTTAAATACACTTTGCTTTATTTTATATTATTTAGATGCCAAAATCATAAAATAAATGAAAATATAAACAAAAATAAATGAACAAAAATAAAATACATAAAATCTCATTTTATTAATATAATTGATACATTTACAATAAAGTTGAAGCTTAAAGCTTATTGCATAGAATTATTAAAATACCTAAAGTTAATGGGGTAAAACTAAATCTGCATCACAAGAAAATGGAGGGGGAGGGGGGAGGAAAGTGGGAGAGACCTTGATGGTCAACCTTACACCAAAACAAACCAACCTTGCACCCAGACATACCGTGCTTCTTTGCAGCGCGTTGCCTTTCCTGTTGGTTGTTCGTACAAACCCTGAGTTTCCAAAGTAGCCTATTTTTATGAAAGGCCAACGATGGAAACACATTGTGCATAGAAGGAAGATGAGGATAGGAGGAGAGAGAGTGTGAGATGATGGTGTGAGAAATGTGAAGGTTTGGAGGCTATTTATAGGAATTTTTTTCCCTAGATTGTAACTCCCCATTATGTTGGTCAAAAAACGTGTTCAAAGGGGTTTTAGCAGCCTTTAATGCTGGTAAAATCCTTTGAAAACGTGTTTCATGTGGTGCAGATCACTGTCGAAAAGAAACTGACTCAGTTTGGATTATACAATCCGAAAACCTCCCATGGTTTCTGGATTATGTAATACGAATTATACGATACTGCGCAAAATTAAAGGAAGCGGCGCACCTTACGTGGGGTTAGGGACATTTAAGATTATACAGTCCGAAACATGATTTTTTTTCATGTGGTCCACATTTCACCGACAATTTGTGTGGTCCAGGACGCCCAGGGACCTCTATAAATAGGTGTCTCTGTGTTCATAACCAGAAACCACACAAAAAGAACCATATAAAACTCTGTCTTTGATCCGAACACCAAGCTAGCTGCAGTTTACTACAACGGGAAAAACCAACCCATCTGTTCAGCATTCCCATTGATGTCTCCCTCTCCAGGTTGAAGAGTCAGCTAAATCATATCAACCTCGAACTCAACTACAGAGACACACGGAGGGTGGATGGTGTTGAGTATCGTCGTCCGTCGATGGACTCAGCCGGGAGTGTACGGTTCAGCTGGATGAAGCTCATGAACGACAACGATGTGAGAACCATGTTCTCCATCTTTGGTCAGTTCAGTACTAGAGGGCTGATCGAGTTGAACATTTCATTGGTCAGATGTGTGGAACATATTCAACAAAGTTTGATCCAGCCAAGGAACTATGAAGAGATCAGGGCACTAATGGATGCACGAGATGAAGACATTAATATAGATGATCCGTGATGATATGTTATGTTTTATTTAATTACGTGTTTTGTGTTTTATTTAAGGGTTAATATATGTTTACCCCCCCGTAATATTAGTGAATTCTGGTTTACCCCCTGTAAAAAAAATTGTTTAGATTCCAACCCTGTAATTTGAAGATTTTTTTGATTTTGGACCTTCGTGGCATCAAATTTCAAAATTTAAGGTACTTTCACCCCCTGCCATATCATTGATATTTCGTTTTACCCCCCTGCCATATCATTGATATTTCGTTTTACACCCCTGTCATATCATCGATTTTGTACAGTCAAAATTCATGAAGATCCAAAACCAAAAATCTTCAAAGTATAGGGTTGGGATCAAAACAATTTTTTTTACAAGGGGGTAAACCGGAAATCGCTAATATTACAGGGGTAACCATATATTAACCCTAAATAATATATATATTATCTAAATTTTCATTATGTGTTACTTTACGCTAAATATGTTCATTTTTTTTAAAGGAAGCTAAAGATGTTCATTTAAACGCTAAAATCGTCCGAATTCAACTCAATTTTATAGGGTGTAAGTGCAATTCGGATTACATAATCTTAATTCCTTCAGCATAGGATTCTTTTGTATGGACCACAATGCACCGACAATTTCTGTGGTCCACAACGTCCAGAGACATCTATAAATAAGTGTTTCGGGTTTTCATCTTCATTTCAAGAAAAACACACACAAACACACCAAAGAAATCATGAAAAATTTTGTCATTGTGCTGAGGATCTTTCTCATGCTGTCACAAATAAATTGCTCTCTATTTGACAACGTGATGAAGATCATTAACATGCTTTCAAAAATATATAGATAGATCTTGTTGCCTTGGTTTGTTTGCTGCAAAACACAAAAAAAAAAAAAACCAAAGAAACCATGTAAATTTTTGTCATTGTGCTGAGGATCTTTCTCATGCGGTTGCAAATAGATTGCTCTCTATTTGACTGCATGATGAAGATCTTCAACGTGCTGTAAAAAATATATAATCTGCTTGAAACACCTACATTGTCTTTCATCATTATGTTGCATATCTGAATCCGAAAAGGTTTTTATGAACTCGATCCAGTTGGCCTGCCGATTGAAATATGTCAGTTGGCACGCCAGCTGGATCAAGTTCAAAAGCACCTCTTTGAACACCATCCTAGAATATTTTACTGTTTATGTTTGTTTTAAGCTGCTTCCTTGTTTTTTTAACCATTTATTAATTATTTTATATGCCATATTCCATGAAATCTCTCTAAAAAAACCCTCCAAATAGGCATTATGGTGTTGTTTGGATTATATAATCCGAAAACTCTCAGTTGTTTTTGGACGGTGGCGTTTCACCATAGGTTTGGCCGGTAAGTGGAGCCATTAATTCATTTTTGGATGGTTAGCACCACAAATTAAACACGTTTTCGTTGACTGTACTTATGACCTAGGTCTTGTTTTAGGCTATAAATAGGCTTGCATCTTGAACAAATTGCTTCATTCTTCACTTCACCTCTTTTCATACATTTTTTTCAAAAAAATTTAGTTTTTTAGGAGTGTTTGTGGTGTCATGGTCGTTGTTGACCGTTCATATAACTACTGCAATTGCTTTTCAACTTATGCGGGGGTTATATAACGGTCAACATAGACCTTTGACATAAAAGAAAACACAAAAACTCACATATTGTAACGGTTCAGATTTCTTTTTTTCGGAAATGCTAACAATTTGGTTCGGATTACATAATCCAGACCAGGGGTATTTGTGTGTTTTTTCCAGGGCACGCGAGAACAGAGGAGAGTGGGATAAGTAATAGTCAATAACTTTTGTGGTACTATTCAGACACACTATTTTAGCAAATGTCTCATATTATTTATGACCCGATGATTAAATAAAAAAAAAATTGATACTAAGTGCATTCTACTTGTGCATAAATATGGTCTCAATCCCAATGGTGCATTATACCCGTTGATAATTTTATGAAATTCAAAAATATATTTTTTCCCCTTTACTATCACTAAAGGATAAAAAAGTTATGAACTTTATTATTTATGATCCAATGATTAAATAAAAAAAAAAGATCCTAAGTGCATTCTACTAGTGCATAAATATGGTCTCAATCCCAATGGTGCATTATATCCATAGATAATTTTATGATATTTAAAAAATATTTTTTTCCCTTTATTATCACGAACGGATAAAAAAGTTATGAACTTTTTTTTGAAGGATAAAGTAATATCCGAAAAGTTAGTTAAATAATATTCAATTCTTACGATTATCAAGCTTAATATTTGAACTTCTTACTAGGTGTGGAAAGAACAAACACAACACACTTATATACTCAAGAGACATTTATTATTATAATTTTATGAAGGGTTTTAAAATTTTAAAAATGCTCAAACTATTTAATTATTTTTATGAGAGCATAAATTTGATACACTATAAGTATATCAAATCTTATCCTATTTTTTAGATGCAAAGAACAAAAAATATGGCTGAATCTCTGAAGTTTGTTTATGTTTTGATTCTATTTATTTCACTATTTCTTGTCCTAATAGTGTGTGATTCTACTTTTTTCCCAAATTCTCAAACTTGTATAACAGATAAAGATTGTCCAACTGGGAGAAATTATATTGGTAGGTGTCGTAAAGGCCACTGCAAACAGAGCCCACTGAGATGAAAGAGTTTCTACTCTAGCAAAATAATTGCAGATTATACTTTATGTTGGAATATTCGAGGAGCTGTCCTTTGGTTTTTGTGCATGCACCAAATAATTGTATTTTTCTTTTTACTTTTTCAAATTTTATGGATTTGAAGTAGTGATTGTGTACTCTAAAATATTGACAACGAAATGAAATAAGACAGGGTATCCTTATCTTGTATATTTGACGGTATCAACATGGCCTGAATTTCATATATATCACACATTTTTCCCAACTCCACCACCCAAGAGAATAACTTTAATAGTTAAGTTAAAAATTAATTTTCTTCAAAAAAAGTTAAAAATTAATTTTTATCTTACTCTTTTTTTCGGTGTGTGTGTGTGTGTGTGTGTATATATATATATTAATTAAGTAAAAATTATCCTTCACTTTCTAGACAAGTTTAATGAACGGGATGTAACTGAACCCATCATCAAACACAAATTGAACCAAAAAAACTGTATATAGACATGAAGGTGAAAATTGAACAAACTGAATCAATTCCTAATAAAAGTTTAAAAGAATCTAGTACTGCTGAAATGCATGTGTAAACTGAGAACTCTTCAACACAAAATGTCGAGGATTTGCATTAGTACACAAGTTTGAATCTTCCAAAAAGGTATCATTTATTGAAGAGCAATTCTGCATGTGCCAAGCATCACATATATCTTAACTATTTCCTGAAAATAAAACATGATATTCATTTCACCTGCTCTTCTGAAAACCCCAAACTTGCTGGTAAGCATACACCGCTTTCATGAGCATGCTTATAGATGTCACAGTTGGTTTTTGCAGATAGGTGTGCAACTTCACGAGCTTCCAACCTCTTTGCTAATGTTTCTAGTTGTATGATGAGAAGTTTATTTCTAGCAAGTAAAGCATCTTGAGTGTTTAGATCTACCTTTCTTACTTGGGGTCGCCTCTTCCTCGGTGTGTCCTCGATATTCATTCAGAGACATGTTATCAATCATCGCACGTACCTCGTCAGCTGTCTTGATTTTCATTGTTCCTCCTCAAGAAGCATCTAGTAACATCCGAGTATCTGGTTTTAATCCCATAGTGAAGGCTTGAATGATATCCATTTCTGACAACTTGTGACCAGGACACCTCTTCAATAGTAGCTTGAACCTCTCCCATGCATCATAAAAGACTTATCCTTCATGTTTCTTGAAGCTGGAAATCTCCTTCTTCTACGCCAAGTATTTTGCAGTGGGGAAATACCTGTCCAAGAAATACCTCTTGAGCTGATCCCAAGTCTCGATTGATCCACTTTGTAATGCATCGAGCCAATCCCTTGCCCTTTCGGTTAGAGAATAACCAAACAACCTAAGTCGTTTATCTGATTCTGACACGCCAGCTGGGTTGATTGTGCTGCAGGCATCCAGAAAGTGTGTCAAATGAGCGTTGAAATCTTCCGTCTCCATACCTGAAAATTGGTTAGATTTCAAATTCACCATAACAATATTCTTGATGTCAAACACTACCGGGTTTGCTGGTTGGAAACCAAGTGATACTTCATCCAAGTTGTCAAGCCTCCCATAGTATCCTAAGGTAATGCGACGATATTCTCTCATTTCTGACTCTTCTGATGAATAGTCTTGAATTGGGATTGTTTCCTGTTGTTCTGTCCTTTCTCTTGCAAGTCGGGCTGCTTTCCAAAGTGCTCGTTCAGTTTTGTCATGCATGGATCAAATTGTAGAATACTTGTTTCGGTATTACGTATAAAACAAACTACAAAATTTCTTACTAGGACAAAGTCAATTGGAATAATATTTTTGGTATTATATATTTTTTTTATTTTTTTGGTATTTTTGGTATTATAATCACACAGCTAATAAAATAGAAGAAGAATTTAATTTTGGACATACTATCAAAGCACAGTCTTTTCGCACAAGAGTGCATGATGCACTAGTCTCTCTTTAAGTCTGAGTCAACTCATTATTCTTCAACTGAAATCTGAAATACAAATTCTTTCTTATCTTTGGAGGATACATCACATCCTAGAGAATATTTTTTCTTTTTTTATATGAATTGCAACTTCATATCTCCAATGCCAACTACTTTAGTGGTGTAAGAAGATTCTAACAACACTTTCTTATTATCAATAGTAGCATACGTTTTTGAACATAGCATAATCATAGAAAACATGACATGATGCGCTAATGTTTATCCATCATTCACTTATTCACCAACTAGAATGATTTAACTAATCATATCAGTGAATTTCTCTTAGTCATGTTAGGCTACAAAGCATCACTTGATATGTTCATATAATTGCGGGACATATGACATGGTTTCTCACAATTGTATTAAAAATCAATTGTGAACTAATGTCAATTCTTGATGGTGGCTACTGATTTCTGATATAGGACCTTTTTGGGTTCATATTCGGTTGACAGTTAGAGTTACTTATTCACAGTGCGGTATAAATTTCAAACAAACTCAAAGTCGCATATGTGAATTTCTTAGTGTTGTTGTTATAACAACAAGCACTTTATTGTGTTCAGTATAGAGATGTATTTCTATAGCTTGATTTATTCTCTTTGTATTTAGGGACAACGAAACCTCAATAAGTAATTTCTTCGGTAGACATAGCAGTTGAAACGTCTTAAAATTGTTGTTTTTCGGGTTCAGAAAAGTACCTTTTAATAAAAATCGAAATCACCACCGAATATATTACCGGGTTGAGTTTGCTTCACGTCCTAATCACCACCGAATTGGATACCAGGTTGAGTCTGAAGGTGAGAAAAACACAAGAAGGGGGGTTGAATTGTGGTTTCTTTTTCTTTTTTCCTAAAACTGAAGTCACTGTTCAGAAGCAGATAGAGTTCAGCTTCTGATGTGAGGTTCAGAATCTAAATGCAGCGGATAAGAGAAGAGAGAGAGAAAAAAGACACTAAACAATTATACATTATGTTGTTAAATTTTGAAGATATTTCAAAAGTTTAATTTGTTTTTCTTTAAATGAGAAATACGAAAAATATTTTAGTAGAGAAATATTTATTTTATCATAGTTATTATTAATAAATGTGTCACTACCTTTTGATATGAGTCATTAATTTTCCTATGATTTGTTCAACCTATCTGGAAAAATTTGTTTCTGTCACGTGATTGTTTTTCTCACATTACTTCTTTTGACTCATATTCTTATACTCATATTACTCCTTTTGACCGAGTCCCTATTATTTTGGGTTGGTAAAACCTTATCATAATAGCACACGTTATTTATTTTTAATTAAGAAACTGTCATTTTTAATGGTGCATTTATTCATTTTTAGTAGTGTATTTATTCATTGCTTTGAGCAATAGAAAAGGAATCAGCATAGATCTATACAAGGTATACAGTACACGATGAAAAACTCTTCTCCTCCCAAAACAAAAACAAAAACAAAATTTGTTTTCTCTCCTCTCAAATATTGGATCTCTGGTTACATCTTCTATTCCATTTCGTTTTATTCGAGATATTCTGTCGCCTCTGGTTTGATTCATACTGGAGAAGAACCTGTTGTATCCTGGGAGGATATGCAGTTATGAGGCGGATAAATCCTTAAGGACAGTGACTTCGTCACGCCTCAGGTTATATAAAGGCTTACTATCTTGCAAGTCATGATTTCTTGTTTGTTTACTTCAGCGTTACCGACTTCAAGTTACCGCAATTTTAAGAACAGATAAGTTTACTTGATATCCCTCTTGTTTATGCTCTTTAATATTTAATTGACGCTTTTATTTATATGATGATTATTATTTGGAGATAATTC
>Ga0315914_1011293_pt1 | contig 10744 bp, 5 predicted proteins | sample MpolenodulesMG_FD_203920 | JGI IMG/M metagenome (GOLD analysis project Ga0315914, IMG submission 203920) | Medicago polymorpha root nodule microbial communities from Los Angeles, California, United States - elongated nodules | ecosystem: Host-associated > Plants > Roots > Nodule | place: USA... | reverse complement strand
TATGGACAACCATTGATGACAACTTCATTTTCCTCTATTTCTATTGGTTAAAGAAAATAGAGAGAGAAAATGGAAGAGAGAGAATAAAAATATAATGTGAGTACGAGAGAGAAAATTGTCAAAAAGTTGTTTCAAATGGTAGTACATATATCATTTCTTAATCTACTCTACTTCTCACTTTTTTCTTTCTTCACAACTTCTCTCTTATCTATTTCTCTCTTCACAACTTCTCTTCTAAACAAACACACCCTAAATGTTCGTACAACTCAAAATAAAGAGCAAATGGTCACTTTAGTCCCTGAGTCTGCACCTCGCTGTCACATAGGTCCCTGACTCAGGATTAAATACAAAGAAGTTCTTGACTTTGCACTTCCGTTATCACTTTAGTCTTTGACATTAAATAGTTCTATTAAGTGCGTCACAGAGACTAAAGTGAAAGTAGAAAATGATCACTTTAATCCCTGAACCAAAAATCAATATCCCCAACGTGAATCTCAAATCCCTAAATGTCATCCTAAATCCCTTAAATTGAAAATCTCAAATCTCTAATTTATAATCTTATTTGACAATATTAATATAACATTTTTTTTTGTTTTTGGTCAAAATATATCATTCTTTTATTTAAAATAAAAAAATAAAGATTAATGATATCAACATTATTATTTTTTGTTACACAATTGGTTGTTTAATACGGTGGACAAAGTTTTACCATTAAGCATAAAAAAAATACATAGAACTTTCAATACAATTTATAGAAAATATATCCGAAGAAAAAAGTCTACAATGTTTAGAAAAAAGTCACATTTTTTTTAGGGGTTTGAGATTCAAGTTGGGGATATTTATTTTTGATTCAGGGACTAAAGTGACTATTTTATACTTTCACTTTAGTCCCTGTGACACATTTAACAGATTATTTAACGCCAAAGACTAAAGTGATAACATAAGTGCAGAGTCAGGGACTTCTTTGTATTTAATCCTAAGTTAGAGACCTATGTGACACCGTGATGCAGACTAAGGGACTAAAGTGACTATTTGCTCCAAAATAAAATATGGAGTAAATAGGAAATTACCCCCATGAAATTGTAAGTTTCGTCAATTACCCTCTGAAATTAACAAAACTTCAATTACCCCTCTGAAATTGCACAACATTAATCAATTTACCCCCTCCGTCAAATTCTTTTATTAGTCAACATCAGGGCCGTCTTAACAAATTTGTAGGCCCAATTATAGTCTTTAAAGGATGTAAAATAATTTAAATTTTAGGCCCCAAAAAAAGTAAGGGTTAATTAAGTTTTTGGTCCCTATAAATATCTGCAGTTTTGTTTTTAGTCCCTATAAAAATAAATCACATTTTTTAGTCCTTACGAAATTTTCCGTTAGTGTTTTTAGTCCCTATAAAATTTTATGTCAGCATTTTTAGTCCCTATTAAAAATTTCCATCAACATTTTTGGTCCTTAAAATGCTTAAGAAAAATGTCACAGGGACTAAAAGTGTAATTTTATTTTGTAGGGACTAAAAACAAAACTGTAAATATCTATAGGGATTAAAAACTTTATTAATGTTATGAATATAAGTAAATAGAGAGAAGAAGAAGAGAGAATAAAGAAGTATTCTTATTCACTGATGTCTTTCTGAATGTTACAATGAGCTCTATTTATAGGGAAATAGAGTAGCATGTAAACTAAGCCCAATAACCTAGTGGTATGGCCTATTAACCCGTTTGCTATCTGGACATCCACTATTAATATTTATAACACTCCTCCTTGGATGTCCATTGAGGGTATGCCTCATTAAAACCTTACTAAAATAAAAAATCCAGTGGAAAAAAAATTCTAGTGAAGGAAAAAGAGTACAATATCCTTTTGAGTGTGTGATAATCTGCCTCGTTAAAAACCTTACTAGGAAAACCCAATGGGATAAAACCATGGTTAAGGAAAAAAGAGTGCAAAACACATTTATGTCTCCCCCTCATAAAGACAATCATATATGAGATGAAGAAAGTCAAATAATCTTTTATACTGGTTACTCAAAATCTTCACTTCGAAATGATTATGTAAATGCTCTTCTCCAAATTAGAGTGCTTGAGAAGTTTCTTCATATTGATTTGTTGCAAGAGCCCCTTTAAGGAATCCAAAAGTTTCTTGTATTTGTAAAATCATCATCATTAATAAAAGAGCATTCTTCACTTCCTTGGTTATGTTGTTTCTTTAAGATACAAAACATATGTTTGACTTTGTTCTGATATCTGTATTTACTAATATTGAAAAAAACAAATTACCACAATACATATAATCAACAAAATACATTGATGTCCTTGTTTGAACTAATATATGGTGCTTCAGGACCAATTTAAGTTGTTTATCATTTTCTTGAGGACATGATTTATACAAACATCAAGTGACATCACAATCATTTTAGTACACAATCAACTAGATCTGTCCATATCAAATACAAGTGTTGTATAAGTTTCTTGATGCACAAAATCTCATAATAAATATGCCAATCCAAACAAACTTTGGGCATGCAATATATTTAATTTCAAATATTTCTATCATCGATAGATGTTAGAATCTCTTCAAGAGCTCAATAATATTTATACCATCATCATTAAAATGATTATAACAAATTAATTTTCAAATATTTAGAATGGACATATGATGTCATTTCTTCAATGTCTCATGAAAATTTGCTCCTTCTTGGAGTTTCATATAATCATCAATTTCAAGTGAGCCATACAAATACATTGTAACATATCTTTCATAAAAATTGAGTCTTTAATGTGCTACTAAACCTTACCAAACAAAAAAAATTTTGAATTCACTTCAGGTGAATATGTCTCTTGAAAATAATATGTAGACATTTACCATTCACTTCCGGTGAATATATCAAACTCTATATGCATGTATTTTATTAATATAATTCTATTTCGCGCGAAAAAGTCATATATATCTAATTATCTTCACATCTTTAAGTGTGCGGACTACAAGTCCAAAAAGTTCAGCTTTACAAAGCGAGTTTGATTTCACTAGAATTGTCTCTTTTCATCTGCATATATTTCCTTTTTCTATAATCTTTTATAGATTTTAATTCATGATCTTCGTCATTACTTATCACATAAAGCACTATATTATATGCAAAAATATCATCAACGTTGACTTTTATTTTGGTTCCAACTCATTCCATTCATGACATAATTTATCGAGCCTCTTTCTTTTTCATAAATTTCAGGTACCTGGTCAGTTCTTCTGGAACTTAAAATTCAATTTTGTCAAACGACTCTTTTAGAGTTTTCACATCCTCATTTGTGTTATCTTTCTTTTTAACTCCTTTTATTGTTCGAGGATTTTTATATTTGAAATATATCATTCTTCCACGCTTCATGCATGGTTGAGGCTCATTTGCAATATTATATTATCTGACTGGGACATCTATTTTGTTTGGTGCATTAGCAGCTGCTATTTTAATTTCTTAACTTTGTAAATGAGTTATATCTTGAGGATCAAGAAGAGACAACAACATTTCTTTTCAAATAATTTATTTGAACTTCAGGTTCACAGCTGCTTATTCTCTCCCCCTAATATTGGGAAAACTAATTCATCAATTGATAATCAGCCTACTGGGCTGTAAACAAGTTGGCTCAATATAATTTATAATAGATGAAGATTCATATCAATACATTTTTCCAATATTCTTTCAAGATCTATGTAAGTGCATTGTATTGGAGCAATTGTGCTATACACAACGCATCCAAAAATTTACTTGGATGAGAAATAATAAGTTGTTGACCTAAAATAAATTATAAATTAGGGGGAGGGCTTACATGTAGCAACTTGTTGGCTTGATGCAAAACAATATCTTAACATACAAGAATACATTTTCTCAAAGTAGAATTTAGAAGTTATGCTCTCATAAGTATCATTCATACAATTAACTTTAGACGTCTAAAGAATGGATCTTCAAGTCCATTTTTACAAGCATATGCTAGCAGTTGTTCAATATTAATTTCAATTGACAAATTATACTTATCAAATGCTTTCTGAAGAGTTCAGAAAATAAACTCTTTGTCAGATTTGTTGACAGGATAATCTCACTAACTTTTGGTTTGTGATTGTGAGTTGACAATAATCATACATATCATTTAGTTGATCCACATTTTTGATGCATTGATTCATAAATATCACCTTATACGCATTTACATATATTAAGAGACTAAAATCCTCAAATTTTCTATTCCTTGAAAGAAAAAATTAAGGCACACAAATTATTTGATTAAAGAATCTCCTAGCTCACAAATCCATTAAAATTGTGCTCTAATTATCATTACGTGTCATTTTTAATTTATTTGTTCCATAATTTATTTATTTATTTCATATCAAAATGAAAAACTTTGTTCATATCAAAATGGAAAACTGTGATTACGTGTAACATGATTGCATCATTAGTTTGTTATAGAAAAAGTTTGCTCCTCCACAAATATGGATTCAGATGCTAATACTTATGCAACCGTGATATCATAGATTTAAAATGGCAGTCATTCATGGACATTCAAATATTATTCATCACAAAATTTAAATACAACTATTAAAAATGAACATTAAGAACGATAATGATAACGAAAATTGTAGTACTTTTCCAATCCTTCAGGGATGTATACTTAATAAATTTTTGAGTTCTGCAAAAACTACATACTAAATTTGATAAATTATTTGTGCAATCCTTCGGGATGTATCACTGTTGAATTCATCAGGAATTCATAAAAAATTGATCTTTAACTAATCCTTCAGAGATGCACTAGTACTGAATTCTTCATGAATTCATTAAGAAATTTTGTATGTGCAATCCTTCAGGGATGCATTAGTACCACTGTTGAATTCTTCAAGAATTCATTAAGAAAATTTTATAAGTGCAATCCTTCAGGGATGCATTAGTACTAGTGTTGAATTCTTCATTAAGAAAATTTTGTTTGTGCAATCCTTCAGGGATGCATTAGTATTGAATTCTTCAAGAATTCACTAAAGCTTCTTTATTTCTCTTTAAGCAGTCCTTCAAGGATGCATGAATGTTGAATTAAAATAAATAAACACTATAATTTGCATAACAAAAATTGTGTGTATCTATAAGGTACTGATTTCATTTGATGGTATTATAACAGTAACCTATAATCATCGATACAAGAATATAATTATCACAACAATTAAATAGGCACAAAAAAAAAAACCAATTTCTAATGATCCTATTCACGTATATACACAACTACATGATATCCAAGGAAAAAAATAACTATGAATTAGTGAAATATATTATATCAATACCTTTTCAGTGATTAGAGCGTGCTAATAACGTGTTATGAATATAAGTAAATAGAGAGAAGAAGAAGAGAGAATAAAGAAGTATTCTTATTCACTGATGTCTTTCTGAATGTTACAATGAGCTCTATTTATAGGGAAATAGAGTAGCATATAAACTAAGCCCAATAACCTAATGATATGGCCTATTAACCCGTTTGCTATTTGGACATCCACTATTAATATTTATAACAATTAACCTTATAAATAAGGCATAATAAAGAAAATTTATTTAAAAATACTTTGGTGTGGCTCAAACCCACGAGCATACCCACAAATTTAAGAAGCCAACGCCACTGAAGCATTCTACCCTAATTGATATTCTCTCGCTTTAATCATATATAACTAATATACTAGTGCCTAAGATTAAAAAAAATAAAAATTTGGGCCCCAAAAAATTTGAGGCCTGGTGACATAGCCCAGCTTTAACGGGCTATGGGTCGGCCCTGGTCAACATGACGTTTTGCAACTATCCTATGTAGTTTTGCACTTATGTGCAAAATGCCCCTTGAAATTGAAAATTTATATATTTTTTTCTTATCCTTAAAAGTGACTGCATTATCACTGAATTGTGGAACATATTAACTAAGTTTTGACGATATACAACCATATATTATAGAAAGTAGAAACTCAATCACAACTCCTAAGATTATTCTAGTATTAAATTGTAGACTACAATTGTGCTTTGATACATTGGAAGGTGGTAGAAGAATGGAAATCCATCTGCAAGATCAACGAATTCTGCAGTGAACCTAAATTTTTTTTGAACATACTGTAAAATTTGAGATCTTTACATGTGCTGTATTTTTCTTAATGTTTGTGTACTGAATAGAATTGGCAATTAGTTGAGGAAATTCCTATGGATGTGCTAAACAAGATCAATCAAGTATATGTTGGTGACCTAGATCAACAGATTCGTAAGTATGAGGAATCCATCTGCAAGATCAACGAATCCATCTGCATTATCAACGAAGATGGATTCCCATTCTTCTACCATCTTCCAATGTACCAAAGCACAATTGTAGCCTACAATTTAATACTAAAACAACTTTAGGAAGTTGTGATTGTTCTACTTTTTATAAGATGTGGTTGTATACCGTCAAAATTTAGTTAATATGCTCCATAATTTAGTGATAATGCAGTCACTTTTAAGAATAACAAGAAAAAAATTTCAAATTTTCAAGTTTAGGGGGCATTTTGCACATAAGTGTAAAACTTTATGGGGTATTTGTAAAACGTCATGTTGACTAACCGAAGAATTTGACTGAGAGGGTAAATTGATTAACGTTGTGCAATTTCAAGGAATAATTGAAATTTTGTTAATTTCAGAAAGTAACTGACAAAACTTACAATTTTGGAGGCTAATTGCCTATTTGCTCATAAAATATGTATAGACTTCTAAATCGCTGCAGATATGCCAAGACCCAAATATGAGCGGCGTTGAGAACTATTTTCCCCAATGAAAAAAGCTCTAGTTTCCAATTCCCACGAGAACATTTGAGGGCTAATGAAAGAAACTTTTTAAAGGTATAATTCATTGCACGAACGTCATTTTCATGGTTGAAAACTTGAAATTTTCCACTGTAGGAGCAAAGCATTGGATTTTCTATGAAGTTGGTGCGTACAATTTCCTTCTTTCAAAAGGTAAGAAAGAACACCACCAAAAAAAATCTTATTCACCACCAAAAAAAAAGGTAAGAAAGAAAGAATTTGTGAAGACCTGAAAAGCGTGTGTCACCCTTTTACAAGTCATGTGGACGGTTTTGTCCTCTTGCATCTCAAGTCTCACCCTCGCATGATCTTTCTTCAATATTAAGTAGATTTTAATTGTATATAAAAAGAATGATTTAATTTGTATTAGTTGAAAATTTTGGTACTACGAGTCATACGACTAACCAATTTTTTATTCTTTGAAAAATACAAGGGTCTAATTCTTGGTGCCACCTCAAAAATAGTGAGAAGAAATATGAGACAAAATGACAATTCACACTAAAATCTGCAAAATTTGTATAATAAGTTTCAATATTCATCAATTGGATTGGTAAAATTGGCATTCTACACAAAGTTATCAAATGTGTCATTATACTGACTTTTTATTTTGTATTTGAGAAAATCATTCATTATACTTCCTTTGATTTTATTTTACAAGAGACATATAAGTCAACATAAACCAAAGTATTTGACTCATATTATAAGTTAAATACATTAACTTTGTTGATTCAATTCTCTGATAAAAAGAAATGGAGGTGTCCCCGTGAGCATAACTCAATTGCAAGAGACTGTACATTATTATATATATGAGCCGAGATTCGAACGTCAGACACCCCATTTATTTACGTTATAAGGTGAATTCTAATCACGAAGCTACTAAAAAAAGAGGTAGTAATTAATATTAAGTTTCACATTGTGTCATGAGATCTTGACCTTATATAATATGTTATTTATAATAGAGAAGTCACAAGCAATATTTATTTATTGCCTACAAAACCATATTTAAAAAGAAACAAAGGGAGTATGACTTAGACACAATTGCAGGCACAACTTCTAGGAAACTACTGAAAAATAATATTTGTGTATCATTAATTTTCATAGAAAAAGCCAACACATAAAAAATATATTCAAGACAAAAATCAAACCAGAAACAGACAAGAAAAAGGCAGGCTAACATGACAATGACTATACAAAACAACCAAAAAGAAATTCCATTTTATGCTGGAATTCAGAAAACAAGAACTTTCCTTTGATATTGTCAAGAAATAACAAACAATACTTTTATTATTATAAGCCACCATGAACTTGTCATGCACCTTCCTTCATATTTCAAAATTGACCTTTTTTTCTAAACTATATAATCAACTCTTCATGCAATCTTTCAAACCACAATAACATTTTTTCATCTGCATAGAATTATAGACTTAATAACAATTTAACAAAATTTGAACTTTGCAAAAAGGGTCATAGAATTCTACATATTCATCTGTTTTTTGAATTTTGATTATATCTACAAACATGGTTTTTTGCCAACTTGTTTGTCTTATTGCAGAGGAGAAGACATCACAGAATGATGATAGCAACTCAACTTCATGTTCAACTTTGTTTGGTTTGATAGATTTTTTCATATATTCAACATTATTCATCAGAGTACAAAAGTTTCTCTCAACTTTTTGGTTTTTCCTTCTCTGCCAACTTTGTTCCTGTGACTTAGAAGTAAAGGAAGAGAAGCAGGTACTGGAAACTGAATCTAATGTCAGCAGAGAAAGTGGAGAGATTAAGAGGGATGAAGTTGAAACGGTGATGGCGAAAATGGGAATTTTTTGCAGCTCAGAAAGTGATGAACTTGATGAAAAATATGGTTCAAATGAACTTTCTGAATTGTTTGATGAGAATGAGCCAAGTTTGGAGGAAGTAAAGATGGCTTTTGACGTTTTTGATGAGAACAAAGATGGATTTATTGATGCAAAGGAATTGCAAAGAGTTATGTGTATTTTGGGATTGAAGGAAGGTTTAGAAGTTAAGAATTGTCAGAAGATGATCAAGAATTTTGATGAAAACCAAGATGGAAGAATTGATTTCACTGAATTTGTAAAAATTATGGAAAACAGATTGTGTTGATTTTTTTTTTTCCCTTTATTTAAAGGATTTTAATTTTTATATAATATGAGTTTATTTTGACATGTTCTTTTATTTTTTTCAGCTCTTTTTTTCTGCATAATGTTAGCATTGATACTATAATCAAACAACAAAATATTGGAAATATGAATATTGGGTAGTTTATTTTGTGATTTAAAGCCATGGTACATCATATTAGAAAGCACCAATTCCTTCATTATACGCGTATCTTTGTTTTCGTGGTGAGTTTGACAGAATCAAAGAGTGAAACGGCAATTTTGGCAAGAGTTGTACTTTGGAACTTCAACAAAATCACGGTGGCACCGTGATTTTATCAAACTCATCCCGATTCTAAACATGCACTTATTAGCAAGGTAAATAAACTCGCGATCCAACTCGTAGGATCGTCCGAGTTTGCGATCTCACCTCCCCTTGTCGTGCCGGAAAGTCGTCGGAATCGGAAATTGGTTGGCGCGGCTTAGATCATCGTTGAAAAACACATAATTGTTTGTACCGTACGATTCCGGCGATTCAGATTTGTTACCTAGAAATTCGGGTTCGCGGGTCGGTTTGCGACCCGGTTTGTGTTTTGTTAACCAAAATTTGGTTTTTCGGGTCGGGTTCGTAACCCGGATTTATTGAAAACGTTTTTTCCCGAACAGAAAGGCAAAAAAACGTGTTTCACTCTTCTAATTCTCTGCAACGGTTTCAAGTTCTCTCATTAAACCAATTGATTACTCAAAATCTTCTCAATACATCCACTATCAATAATTAGGGAAATTTTCCAATACACCCATAAATCATGGAACCTTACCAATGCAATTTGAGTGTTATTTAAAGTTATTTTTCTATTAAATTATGTTGCTTCATATGAATATGTACGAGTGTTTTTATAGTTTTCTAGTGAGAGAAACTCCAACTTTTCTCTAAACTTTCTTTCTCCTTCGTTCATCGAGGAGGGGTGGTTTTAGGTCATTTTTTGACCTAGAATCATCTCTCGACATCTTTTTTCCCTTTTCTTTCAATCTAAATAAGTGGTTTTCACATATATCAAGTTTTTTCTATTGTGTTTTTTTTGTGATTTCGTCGTCTAAGTGCGGCGTTGTGTTGTTCGTCGTCTTGTGCGACGTTTGATTTCGCATCTTGTCGCGGTGTTCGTTTATTTCCAATTGAAAGATCGACATCAGTCAATTACAAATTCAACCAATGATTTGGGCGTCAACGTTGAAGATCCGGAAGCATGTGAATTTTGGTGACTTAGGTTTTATCATATTATTTGTAGGCATTTTGTCGTTTTATGCTATTAACTTGGGTGTTGTGAGTTTGTTCGCAGATTCACCCTTTAAGTTTTTAGCGATGTTTGTATCTGATGTAATCTATCGATTTGAATGATGAATATCGTTTTATTTTTGTCAAAAAAAAATGTATGAATTTATATGCAATATATATGAATTTCTAAATTTGGTAGGATCTTACGATCCCCCGATTCACGATCTCATTGGTCCTACCCGATCTTACTTAGGATCTCGAGTTTGTCTACCTTGCTTATTAGGTTGCACAAGCCAACAGAAGAGAATAAATGATTAAAAGAGACAAACATGGATATGGATAATAATATAGTCACTTGAGCTATCATACTCAAATCCTTAAAAACAAAAATACTGATGTAGTATTTTTACACAATCAAAAGTAAGTATTATATGTATCGTCTCCTCAGGGACTAGTGCGATATCACGGACCGTTCGACACCAAATATCATTCTAAGTTAAAAAGAGTAGTTGTTTGTTTG
>Ga0315914_1011289_pt1 | contig 10748 bp, 8 predicted proteins | sample MpolenodulesMG_FD_203920 | JGI IMG/M metagenome (GOLD analysis project Ga0315914, IMG submission 203920) | Medicago polymorpha root nodule microbial communities from Los Angeles, California, United States - elongated nodules | ecosystem: Host-associated > Plants > Roots > Nodule | place: USA... | reverse complement strand
CTGATCTGATAAAATGTTCTTTAAAAAACGTAAACATATAAAAATTAAACTCTAAATTATAGCTTGCATACATGTTTTTATTTTCTAATAAAAAGTATTGTAATAAAAAATGGTTTTATGAGTTAAACATAATGACTAAAATACAAAATCATATCCCAAATGACTATAACATAAACTTACGAGCAGCTAAGAAAACAATGAGAAAGAAGCACAAGCTAGCAAGTGTTTTCCTCTCCATCACCTTTTTTTCTCTTCTAAAAAAAAATGTGAGTGGTTATGTCCTATGACATTGTTGATAGATGTAGCCAATTTATAGAACCCCAAACCTTGGAAAAGTATTCCCACCATCAATTTAAATTGTGATCGGAACATTTAGTAACTAATTGTTGTTTGAAAAGTCACCACGAATGTGACCCAGACCATGCTAACATGTTTCAAACTTTTAAGACTTGATACCTATTAGGTATATCTTATATGAGTTTTACAAGACTCAATGTCTCATTTAAAATCTCAATGTTAAGTAAGATCCACATTTTTTTAATATTAAAAAATTGAAATGTAGTGATATGAATTTATTAGTAGTTGATTAGTAAGTCCCATTTATAAAAATTGTGTAAGATGTTGGGTTGAAGGATTGAATACTTATTAGATACTACTATTAAAAAATTATAAATGAGTGGTGCGTACACATATGAGACTCATTTAAGTATTATAAAGTAGATGTCTTCATTGTGAATATTCTTGATATAAGTGATAAGACCGCAATTCTTACTTTACTAAATTGCTCCACAAATTAAGAATTTCCACTTTAAATTTAAATTGTGATAGGAACTATATTTAGTCACTTTTGTTTTAGCAATATATTTAGTCACTTATTGTTGTCTTTTTTGGGTATGTGCATTAATAATCAATCAATAACTCTTACAAAAGAGAATAGCCAATTTTTTTACCGTTGACCAACAAAAATTTTTAGTAATATTTTATAGAATCTGATATGTTTTCTTCCTTTCAAAGATCACATCAAATTATTTAGGCTTAATATTTGAAAGGTCCATGCAACTATGATTTACTTCGCATTTGATCCTTATAATATTTTTTTTTGTAAAAATACCTTTGGAAATGATTTTGTTTTCTAAAAAGGTCCCTAAACCCATTTAAAGTGCTAGGTGCAATTATGGCGCTGACGTTGCTGATTGTGCAACGTTGTCCACATGACGCTGACGTGGAAAATCCATTAATTTATAAGTTTTTTAAAAAATAACAAATCAAAAATAAATTTTCGAAAAAATTAAATTAAAATTTTTGAAAATTTATTTTCCATTTTTTGTAAATATTCAGATTATTTAATTTTCAACAATTTAATTTTGCATTTTTTTAATTTGAAATTAGAAAATTTTACTTTTCATAAATTTATTTTTAGATTTTAATTTAAATTTTATATATTCAGATTTTTTACTTCAGAAAATCTCAGATTACATAATTTTTTAGAAGTTTAAATTAAATTTTTATTTTTAAATTTATAGAAATGTCTCATCAACGCCATTATTAACCCAAACTCTTTAGGATTTGATATAGCGGTGGCTTGGAACCTTCAAATGTTCTACTCTTTAGGTCTCCGGTTCGATCCTCTAGTGCATATAATTGTTGTGTCTAAGTCTATACATTGATTTGCTGTGACTTAGGCATCTGTTAATAGATGGTGAGATTCATCCTCCAAATTAATTGGTCATTAAGCGGCCGAATAGTGAGTTTCCAACTTTATTATTAATTGGTCATTAGGTGGCCTAATAGTGAGTTTCCAAACATATTTTTTTTCTCAAACTCTCCTAATCACCTCTTCAAAACCTGGAAGGAAGCATTAGGCCTGACTCCATTTCTCTATTTGAAAAGCAAATTTCCGAAACAATCCAAGTCAAAATAATAATGTCACTAGAGTTGAAAATAGCAGGATTCAATGTGTGGGAACGCAAACTAAGTTGTACTTCCTCAACACAATGCTGTTTTGCGGCTTTTAGCCATTTTGTCACATTAAACGTGGTATCGGGGTGTCCATAGAAAAAGTTTAGGTGAAATGATTTGAGGGGTTGGTTGGTTGAAGGACGAGAGAGCACGAGAATGTCAACAAAACGACAAAAGCAATCAAAGGTTTCATAGTCTTGCTTGGTTTCATATTTTATGTCGACTTCATAGTCAAAGGCGAGAACAGGGAGTGAATAGCATAGTGGGATCCACCGTTTGGAAAGAAGGGTTGTAGTGAAAGCGAGTTTGGTTGGGAGGAAACAGAGAATGTAAGACAACAACTCATCTGGTAAACTGCTGATTCTGTCCACCATTGTTGAGTCCGTAGTGGAACCGGATGAAGGAAGGAAGCGTTTGTAAGAGCAATTTCCTTCTTTTGAAAATTCAGTAACACGTTTTTTATTTCTTGTGCTGCTGAAACTAGACTTCATGTTTTCGTTGACCTAATTTCAAACAACGAAGATATGAATGAATACAACATTATTTCAAAATCTTATTTACATACGATAACTAAGTTAGTTAAATTGACTGTGGAAATCACAAATATCTTCTTGTTTGAGTGTTTGATTAGGGTTCATAAACACAGACCGAATGAATAATCATCACACATATTAGTTTTAACAACAGCAGCAGTAGAAGAAAAACGCATACACAAAAGAAGTAGAAGTGATAAACCCGAAGGAACAAACAAACGGAGTGCGATGAAGTTGAAAGCTCCCTCTCTTTCTTTTTTTTTTCCGCTGAATGAAAGAATGACTGAATCCTTGTTGTATCTATAGTTTACATTAGAAGGCCCAACAAGTAAAAGACCCAAACTTCTAAATCTTAAGTATTTATTTTCTTTAACAACAATAAACGATATTCTTCAAATTGATAAAGTACATACAATATATCCACGAAGAAACTCACATCATCCAGGTTAATTGCATAAAACGACAGTGTATGTATGCCTACAAATATGATTATATTTAAGCCACTGGAATACTATCCATAGATCTTCAATATTGACAACGCAAAAGTCATTGATTGAATCTACACTTGATCAGAGCTAATATTTTAACCTGAATCAAATAAACATCTCGGGAAATAAAAAACACACTGCAAAAAGACAAAAAATAAAAATAAAAAAGTTGAGCTAGACGACGAAATCACAAAAACAAACGAAAGAAGATTAAAAAAAATGTGAAAATCACCTATTTAACTAAAAGAGAAAGAAAAACAATTCTGATGGGTGATTTCGGGTAGAAATTGACCCTAAATCACCCTTTTCGGTAGATCAAGAATAAGAAAAATAATCACCCTTTTTGGTAGATTAAGAAGAAGAAAAATTGTGATAGATAGGGATTGTGAAAGGAAAAAGAGAGAAAGATTGCCCGTAGGGTTACTTCTCCATTCTATATTAAATCTAATTTTTTTTAGCAAAACAAAACTAGTTCATTTCATTAATAAGTAACAGATACAGATAAGAGGGAGTCAAATCTCTCTTAACAGCATTTTTTTTCTCCCCTAAAAATTGGAGTTTTTTGGAGATGGAAAAAAATGATTAAAAATTATTTATTATATGAACAAAATTGCTCTCAGTTTTTTGTTACATTCATAATTTATTCTTGTTATCTCTCTTTGTTATTTTCTTACCTGTAATTGCGTTGCTTTTCTTTTCATTGATCTTGTTATAACTATTTGTTGCCCTTGCCTAAATAGTGATAACTATTTATCACTATTTGTTATAATTATCTCTATTTTTTTATTTTTTTTAGGGAATAATTATCTCTTGTTATAATTTGTTAATATTGGTTGTATTCTAAATTACACTATTCAATTTGTTATTTCTAAAAGTCACTTTCTCATCAATTCAATAATCCCTTTAATATACACCGTCCAATTGTCCATGTAAATAAGGGCACCTACACTTCTATATCTATGATATGATAATGTGGTTTAAAAAATTAATGTTTTTTAGCCAGTATGAATATTAATTTGGGTGGCAGAAGAATAGAATTCAGTTTTGATAATGCTACGACTGTCAAGAGGATTAAGATGGATAAAATTAACAGCAGTAATTAATAACAGTCTCATGAATAGAAGAGTTCTTGCAAGTCAGTGTTTACCTTTTTCTTTTTCTTAATATGAAAAATTTGACTTTAGCATAGAAGCCTATGATAATTTGTAGTTTATCCACAAATTAGAGCACACACCTTGGTTCAATTCCATGTTCTTGAGCTTCCTCATAATGGCAATAATCTCAAACTAACAAACCTGAATAAACAAAGTCATAGACTAAAATTTAAAACAAAGAAGATAAAAAAACCATTCAAAATTCTTTGTTGGTTGAAAAAAGGTTGGGTGGTTTCCATCAATTTCTGCCATCAAGTATCAATGGATGTGCCAATTTCCTTCAGTCCAAAGAAGAAACTAAGGTTCCATATTTTAGATTCTTCCCTTCTGGAGTTAGAAAACTTGATTAGGTTTTTTTTTGTTTCCATTGATGATGACTCATCTTTTTTTTTCCTATAACAAAGCACTGAAGATTCAAAACAAAATCATGAATCATTGATAAGAAAAAAAAATCCCACAGCCCATGAAATTTGCGAGACTTTATATAATCTGTCTTTCTAAAGACACTAATGAGATGTCATAGGACATGATCAAATACACTAATGGGACATGCATATAAAGGGTAGGGTGTTAAATAATAATAGAAAAAGAACAAACTTTGAATTTTTTGTCAAAAAAAAAAAACTTGGAATTTTAACAAGGAACTTCTAGCTAGAAAGAAATGTTATCGATGCCCGACCATGGCGGAAAGCCAAAACTCCTACATACTGTTGATATATGGCGCCACCCTATCCGATGTATGACGCCTCCATCCTTCATAAAATTTGCCATGATGTAACAATTACATCTAATTTGGATCACAGATAAACAAAAGATGTAAAAATTACATATTACTACGTCCCAAATCATCGTCATTTGTCAGAAAATTGCAAGTCAAACAGAAGTTTCCCAAATAAAAATTTTCTCTATGACAAAATGTATGCTAACCATCATAAAAAATCTCAAAAGTACAAGAAAAACAGAATCTGAGACATGAAGTTAAAAAGTAATATCTAATCTATGTATGGAAAAAAAAACAATGCAAAGGAAGAGGGAGAGAGTTTGAAGTAGAAATTTATAAAAATTGGAGTTCGCCAGAAAAATCACGAAAGCATTGCGTTAGATACAAAACCATTCATGCATTTCCGCCTAACAACTTAAGCTTTTAGGAATGGTTCTTGAACATGTGACCACTTGGCTAAAGAAGACTTGATACTTTGTTTAAATCATAAGGATTAGGTATACAGTAAGAAAGAGAAACCATAACAAGAAAACTACACAAAATTGTATGTAAAACCATATCTATAATAACAATTGGAATATCACAAGCTCCTTCGTACCAACAAATGCTAGTGAAAAGTAGAACCAAGCATCCCTAAAAAAGTAGAATCAAATGACTCTAACAAGAAATAGGACTTGGAACAATTCTCATTTTTAATTCAATAGAGTAAATAAAATTAGATCCATTAATCCTAATAGAATAATTATCGAGGCACAATGGTAGTCCACCCTAGAATTTGTCAATACAAAACGACTATCATCCCAGATAATTTCTACAAGAAGTCCATGCCAATATATGTTGTCCAAACTATCAAACTTAATGGTTGCAGAGTATTAGAATAGAAGTAAAGAAAAACATTGGTAATTCTAGTAATCATACTCAAATTCAAATGAAAGTTTAAATCTTGAAGATATTATTCTACAATAGGACAATTCTTCTATAATATGACATTTTTCCAAAAGCATTCCATTAACGGAAGAAAGAAAAACAGGTGAAGAGTAAAGGAAGTGAGGTGAGTTAGGTTGATGTACTCGTTATGGGTTAATTGAGGGTCGAAGTTCAAAGAGGCTTGTTGGGATGTATTATTCTTCAGAAGAGGAAGTTGTAACAAGATTGCAAGATAAGGAAGTTTTCCAACATAAAAATAATTTTCTTGCAGAAACTAATTTTTTTAGCCATCAACAGTATGAAGGAAATCGGGCAGAAGAAGAAATGGGGGGGGAGGGGCTATCATCAACAAACTTAAAAATCCTAGCTATTTCTCATTACTCATTAAATGTGGCAGTTTCTAAAGAGCAATGAAGGGAGGTGCCATGGCAAGTGATTGTGGAGAACGAATTATTCAAAAAGACTCCAGAAGGAGTTTTGCTCAAATGTCTTGGAGAAACAGAAGCATATTTAGCTATCTCCAACACTCATAGTGGAGCATGTGGAACACATCAAGCAGACCATAAAATGAAATGGCTTTTATTTTGACAAGGAGTATATTGGCTAGCTATGCTAAAAGATTGCATAACTTTTGCAAAGGGTTGCCAAGAATGCCAAAGGCATGCTGGGATCCAACGTGTGCCGGCAAGTGAATTACATTCGATAGTCAAACCTTGGCCATTTAGGGGTTGGGCTTTAGATGTAATCGGAGAAATTAAGCCTAAATCATCAAAAGGCCACAAATATATTCTAGTAGGAATAGATTATTTTACCAAGTGGGTAGAAGCAATCCCACTACCTAATGTGACCCAAGATGCAGTAATAGATTTCATCCAGAAATATATCATTTATAGATTTGGTATTCCAGAGACTATCACCACAGACCGAGGATCTGTGTTCACACGTCAAAAGATGGTAAAATTTGCTGAAGAAACAAGTTACAAATTGTTACCTTCGACACCATATTATGCCCAAGCAAATGGTCAGGTTGAAGCAGCAAATAAAAACATTATTTCCATAATCAAAAAGAAAACTAAAAGGAAACCCAAGAATTGGCATAAAGTCCTTGATGAGGCTTTGTGGGCATGTCGAACTTCTCCTAAGGAATCGACTAATACCACTCCTTTTAGGTTAACATTTGGCCATGATGCAGTATTGCCAGTCAACTAGCGGGCAAGTTACACAGGTCTATCGAAATGACAAATTGGACAAAATATTATAACCATTACAAACGAAATAAGTTCGACTACATGCGACAAAAGGCTTTAACGCCCAAAGATGCAAATCTGAAGTTAAAGTCTGAAGTTGAAATCTGAAAAGACTAAGTGGTCGTGATCAAAACTGAAAACATCAATGAGCCACCTAACTTCTCCATCGAGATGGCAGAGGATGCAGAAATGAGTAAAGACATACTCATCATCATCAGCAGGGAGAAATCCTCAATAGTTACCCTTTCTTCCATCGCCTGGGCAGCTATGTGGATTTTGGCAAAAGCGTCGACGGTACATACCTCTGCGCAACCATCTTTTATACCAGGTACATCGAAACCTAAAAGAGGTAGTACCTCCCAGTATATCCGATCGGTAGTGTTGAAGGTTCCTAGTCATGACAAGAGCTCAGAAATCCCTTAAGATCTCCTCCATATCGAGAGGAGCCGCATCAGTAGCCCTCATCAAAAGATGAAAATACCTAGCTGACAGAGAATCTGCAACATTCCTCAACAAGCGATCTATTACATCAAAACGTGGCTCGGGGTGCAACAGGTGTTGAGTACACCTAAGAATGCAAAACATAGGATGACCATCCTCCCACAAAACGATTCATGAAGTTAAGCTTTCCAGGGGACAAATAGAGATCAATGAGCAACTCAATACAGTCATTACCGAAAGCCCTTGAAACATCGCGAGACCTGCAAAGGGCTGCATGCCTCTTGTTAGTTCTCATGAAGCGAAAAAGGTCATACATGCTATGGGAAGCAACCCTCGTAGCAATGTTGAGGATCAAATCATCACTCAAGAAATCCATCTTGATATATAAAAAAAGAAGAAGAAGGGATTTTGTGGTTTTCTCTGGAAAAGGTTTGAGGAAAAGTGAGAAAGATAGGTAAGCTTTCTGAAGAAGGGATGGTATTTATAGATGGTAAAGAAGTTCGGAGAAGTTTCAATTTTGCAGTTTCCACCTTCATATGAGGGACATGTGGCACATAGCGTGTAAATCCTTTTCTCGGAAGACGTGGGAAGTTTTAAAGTTTATTGATAATTTTATTTTGCTTCCCTAAATAATTCAATATATATGAAATCTTTACGGTTTCCTAGGCAGTTTTAACTTGAGCAGTTAAAGCAGAGAAACTTTTTAGTTTCTCATCATTGCCATTTATTTTGAAACTTGTTCCTAATATGATTTTGTGATTAAAGAAATGAATTGGCAAAAGGAAAATATTTAATAAAAAGAAAATGTTAAAAGACGGTCCTTGATTAAACACCGTTATAGATTCAAAAATACAAAATTAAAAAGATTGAATATAAAGTTCAAAATAAAAGACTACATAGAATGTTTAAATTACAAATTCAGACTTAAGCTTGTTGAGTTTGCCTTTAAACCCAGCTAATCGTTCATCAAGAAGTTTTCCATTTTCGACAAGAATTGCCATTGCTTGTTGAGATGTTTGTGACTCTTTAATCTTTTGTATGGCGATGCTAGCTTCCTTTTGCATTAAGTCTTCTTTCTCCAGGAATTTAGTGATTTGCAATTTTAGGAGCCTGATTTCTTCCTCATGTTTAGCAATGGCGAGATTAAGTTCTTCCAATTTTTCCTTGGCATCTGGAATTTCCTATCGAAAAGTAATAAACTTTTCCTGAAAGGTGGTTACTTCAGCCATAAGTCGATTACAAAGCACCGTTTGGTCCTCAAGTTTGGACTAATCACCCTTCTTTTGGTGGAAACTCAGATTAATCTCCTCCATGAGTGGTTCTAGTGCTTGAGAAAACTCTTGAAATTTTGTGCTATAAGGAGTCTGAGTCTTGATTAATTTGCAGAGCAATTCCTTTATCTGAGGGATGATGGCAGCATCTTGCTCTATGGCTTGAAACAATTCCACTTCCAGCACTTTGCTTCGAAATTCCGCCAAGAGGGTTTCTCTCGAAGTTTTTAAGGGATCATCAGTAGAAGTATTTGAAGAACCCCAAATACTTTTGAAGAGTGCACCATTTTTCAGCATTAAGCCGAAGGCCGCCAGAGGGTTGGCTTTCTCAAGTTGATCGAACTCTTCTTGGCTCATAACCATGCTTGTTGTCTGGATTTTAGTGGTTGGTATAGCATCCTTCGATGAATTTTCATCAGATTTGGACGCCTTGCCTGATTCAACATTGTACCCGTTTGTGGTAGCATTGGGCTGATCATCACGGATCTCGAGACTCAAATTTTCAGCAAGGGTTTGGTCGCCATCTTTTCTCGATGGATTGTTCTCCAGGCCGTCAGCTTGTAGTCTTGGTTGTTGGTTGGGGGAATCCACCTCAAGGTTTGTTGTTGGGGAATCGGTCTCAACGCCAGCTACCTCCTCCATTATGGGTGATACTATCAGAGTATTAGTGGATTAAAGGGGTGCTTGCTCAGATGTATTGACATTACTAGGCAAGATGCTCTGATAATGAGATATTTTAAATAATTAAAAAGGTATTTCTCTAAAAAGAGGGCAATAAAGACTTAAACTGCCAAGGTCAAAGTCCGATGATTACCTTTGAGACATTATCTCCAACACAGGAGTGGGCGCTATTTGGGTTTGAATCTTTGTGCCCATGTTTTTTCCTCTAGGTAGTTGCTTTAATTGGAGATTCTTTAGTGGATGGTACTTCAATGGCTGTTGTTGAGATCTCTTGTTTCCTTTTCTTTCAACGCTCTCTGTTTTTTGGCGCCTCGGAGGTGTCACTACAAGAAAATTTGCATTTTGCGACACATGCTTTGTGACCCTTATCTCTAAACTGTCACAAAATAGACATTTGCGACAGTTACTGTGACTGGTGGGCCCAACCGTCGCAGGTTTTTTGCCCCTTTTTTTCAAGCACCTTTCACTTATAATAAATATTTGGCCAAATATTTTGTCTCCCGCTTTCTTACTTTCAGTATCCCTCTCATAACTTTAAAACCCAAAAACCAATTCTCACTTCCCCCTCAAAGCTTTGCTCTCACCGTCACTAACCCTCTCACCCAATCTGAAATCGATCACTATTCCACTCAAAGCTTTGCTCAATCAAAGCTTTGCTCTCACCCAATCTGAAACTGAATCACTGTTCCCCTCAAAGCTTAGCTCAATCGGTTCACTTTTCCTCTTTCCAATCTCAATCGGTTCACTCAATCACCTCTTCCACCTCAAAGCATTGCTCGGTTTAGATTCAAATTCAATCTCAATCGACGCTTTGTTCAATCCTTTCTCCACCTTGCATCCAGTCCTTATTCTCATTTGAACCCCAATAAGGTAAACGATTTACAATACTCATCTTTATATATTGTTTATTTTGCTGCTATGTTGTGATTTTGGGTCTATTTTGCTACTATGTTGTGATTTTGGGTCTTTTTTTTTTTTTTTATTTGAGGATTTTTTATTAGGGTTTGCTGCTATGTTAAGATTTGGGAATTTTGATTGATTTAGGGTTTCTATCTGCTTGGTCAATTTGATTTAGGGTTTCATTGTCTACACATATTAGTTATAGATCTGATCATAAGAAGATGAGTATTGTGATGTTTACATTTATGTTAACTTGTTTTCTCAAAGAAGTTTGTGTTTTTCTAATACCCTGAATTATCATTGCAAATTTGGCAGGTGTGCTCTTCGGTGTTAGGTTCATATTGATTTTTCTTTTAATTGCAGATGGTACAAAGGATGAGTAGGCAGATGCTCTTCAGTTTTATGAGATGCTCTTCTGTTTTAAGA
>Ga0315914_1011288_pt1 | contig 10748 bp, 6 predicted proteins | sample MpolenodulesMG_FD_203920 | JGI IMG/M metagenome (GOLD analysis project Ga0315914, IMG submission 203920) | Medicago polymorpha root nodule microbial communities from Los Angeles, California, United States - elongated nodules | ecosystem: Host-associated > Plants > Roots > Nodule | place: USA... | reverse complement strand
CTTCATATCAGATTCTGAATCAGATTCTAAAATATTTATGCAGAGACCTGTCATATAACAACTTCACTATAACAAACTTTGAGCTGCAGACTTGTCAACAAGGAAGTGTGTAAGAGTCCTGTCATACGTAGTTTCTCACTTTTAGTTTACTTTTTGTTTTCTTGGTTTATACTTTTATGAAGCAACTTGAGCGTCAGCCAATTTCCATGTGTCACAGGAACTTGTTTGCATCTTCTTTGAAGGGAAACAGCTTGTAAGCTTTTCTTCTCATGATAACTAATTACCTATTTAGTTCTATAGTTTACAGTGCTAACTTATTCTCCCTTTCCATTTTTAATCTTCTCAGAGGAAATATTTCATGTATGGAAAACTATCAATGTCCTAGAAGTAAGTTTACTTTTCATGGATTTCCTATATAGCATTATTTGAACTGGTTAGTTTTTAATATACTTGTATATATTTCTCATGTTTTAGTTACAAAGAGAAAATAAAATTTGTCGTTTGAGTACTAATTTATAATATTGGTTGATTCCTATTTCTGCTTCTCCAAGCTTGGTATTCTCTCTATATAAATTGTGGTGGAAAGAGCATAACAGTTGATGGAAATAAAACATATGATGATGATTCAAATGAGATGGGACCATCAAGGTATCGTCAAATTGGAGAAAACTGGGCACTTATAACTGCTGGTCACTTCTTTGATAGTGGACGCCCTGACTACTACACGTGGTCTAATACAACAAAGCTTGCTGTGGACAACGATGATCCTAAACTGTACATGGATGCACGTGTTTCTCCGAATTCTCTAACTTATTATGGTTTCTGCCTTGGAAATGGAAACTATGCTGTGAAGCTCCATTTTGCAGAAATAATGTTCAGTGATGATAAAACATATAGCAGCATCGGAAGGCGTGTATTTGACATCTACATCCAGGTGCATGTTTTTTTCATTATACCACATAATACCAACCAATTTTTCTTAAATTCATTCAATTCAATACTTTACATTTGAAGGATTTATACATGGCAGAGAAAGTTGGTGGCGAAGGATTTTGATATTGTAAAAGTGGCGGGTGGTGTTGGTAAGGCTGTCATTGAAACTTTTACTGCTAGTGTGACTAGTAATGCGTTGGAGATTCGCTTATATTGGGCTGGGAAAGGAACAACCACTATCCCATTTGGATCAGTATATGGTCCTCTTATATCAGCTATATCAGTAAATTCTGGTTAGTTGTATTTGTCTGTAATTTCCTGTTCTATTCAATCCCCTATTTTGTGCACTAAAAATCTAATACACATAATAATCTTGCAGATTTTACGCCCCCATCAGAAAATAGTAAAAGCATACCTCCCGGGGGTGTTGCTGCGATTGTGGCTGCAGCAATTGTTATCATCTTGATAATCGGCATAATGTGGTGGAAGGGATGTTTAAGACTGAAATGTTTAGGGTCAAGAGGTAATCACAGAGAAATTACTTCAATAACCACGAATACCATTCTTTTGAATAAAATTCAGGAAATATTGCGACAGTAATGGGATTTAGCATGTGAGGGATATGAATTGATTTTATCAGTTATTGATTGGTATCGAATTATTTCCCCTTTCTTTCTGCGTAAACACTTTACTAACTACCCTTCTAGAAAGTAATAGGACTTAGATGATGAACTCGGTGATATCATTTGTTTCTAAAAGTGCTAGTTTTTCTAATATAAGATATCTCTGATACTGTTTACTTTTACTGCCAGAGAGAAGGGGTCTTGCTTCACAAACTGGCTTGTTCACCTTACGGCAACTCAAAGCAGCAACAAACAACTTTGATGAATCCTTCAAGATTGGAGAAGGAGGATTTGGTCCAGTTTACAAGGTATATTCGCAATTTGATATTATTGTTTTATCACCGTGTGTTATGAACTCAATAATAAGTTGTAATTGGGCTAAACATAATTTGTATATTGTTTCTTTAAATGCAGGGCGTTCTATTAGATGGCACCATTGTAGCGATTAAGCAGCTATCTTCTAAATCAACACAAGGATCTCGTGAATTTATTAATGAGATTGGCATGATTTCTACTTTACAACACCCCAATCTTGTTAAGCTCTATGGCTTCTGTATGGAAGATGATCAGCTGTTGTTGATATATGAATACATGGAAAACAATAGCCTTGCTCATGCTCTATTTGGTAATTACTTGTATGTGTAATAATTTACAATCTTGAACATTTAACATATATTCATAAATTAATGGTACTGCCGTCTAATTTCTAACAGCCAAAAAAGAAGACCTAGAAAATCGTCAATTGAGATTGGATTGGAAAACAAGGAAGAGGATTTGCATTGGTATTGCCAAAGGTTTAGCTTACCTTCATGGAGAGTCAAAAATAAAGATCATTCATAGGGACATCAAGGCCACTAATGTGTTGCTAGATAAAGATCTCAACCCCAAGATATCGGATTTCGGTCTGGCTAAGCTAAATGAAGACGACAAAACCCACATGAACACCAGAATAGCCGGCACTTAGTGAGTTCCCATACTTGATACTATCTTGTTATGACCTTTATTGAGTTTTCATGCTTTCAAGAAGCAAAAGAGTCGAGGTTAAATATTGAAATACTTGTCAAATATAACATCAGTTACTTTTAATTGATATAGAAACAATTTTTTTAAAAAGTAGAAGAAACAATTAAATATGATATATAATGCTATATTTGATTTGTTTTCATGCCACAGTGGATACATGGCTCCTGAGTATGCTATGCATGGTTATTTGACAGACAAAGCAGATGTTTATAGTTTTGGAATTGTTATATTGGAAATTGTAAGCGGAAACAACAACACTGTTAGCCATCCTCAGGAGGAATGCTTCTCTCTTCTTGATTGGGTAACTTATGTTCTTATGCTCTCTTCGATTCACGCTAATCTTGTCCTTGAGAATATCTGACATGTTTGTGTACATTGTCTAAAAAGTGGAAAATATATTAAGAGTTTCATTATATTAGAATACATGAAAAAATATCTCATAATACTTCATTATGTTCTCTTAACATTGTTTGGAATATTTCTTTATTTTTTGATGATATATTTTCTTATTTAATTGACATTAGGAGTCTAAGAATTAACCAGTTTTATTTTGAACGGCCAAAACTAGTTAATTGTTATTAACCAGTTTTATACCTCTCAATTTCTAAATCCCTCACCCAATACCATACCACCTTATGACTCCCCGGTAATTAAACAAGTTAGGTTGGTTGAGTGGTAAAGACTTGAGCTTCTTAAGCAAGTGGATAGAAGTTTGAAACCGGACTCTTGCTAATGATAAAACTTGGTTTGAATGGAACTATACACCATTTGTGCCTCAAGGTTTCCCAATAGAGATTAATCACTGTTACCGACAGAAGATTCTTCCCAAATATAACATAACCACCACAAAAAAAAAAGTTTAGCAATTATCAGTATTAGTTTTCCGGTTGTATTAGTATTACAAATTTACAAGTCTAGTAATAGTATAAGGGTTTAGCACTTGGTCTTTTAGAACATAAACATCATCACAATTTTAAGTTTCTATTGTTTTTCTCCCCTCCTTATCTAGAATCCGATAACTTCAACATGCTTTACTTTCATCTTTCGACACCATTGAATGGAGAGGTTTTCTAAACATTCAACATGCCAGCTATGAAAACTGCAATAATGTCTAAAATTGAAGAGTCATCGTTCAATTTCTAGCTTTTGTAGTCTTCGGCAAGGAAATAGGATGAAATCTTTGTTTGCAAAATATCCAAGCTAGTGAACATCTAGTGAATTGAATCATCATTAGTCCACAAAATTGTAGGGGGTTCCGAAAACCTTTTTTTTTTATTAAACGCCACTTGAAACTGAAAATCCCATGTAAAACTAGTCATTTTAGTCAATCAATTTAGTCCCTATATAACTAATGCAATAACTGATTTTCAATTTTATGGATCATTTAACATAAAATTAAATTTAGAGATAAAATTGTAAAAACCTATATCGGTGATTCATTGATACATCGTAGTTTTTGTGATTACTTGTCTCGTGCTTAGTAAAACACCTTGTATATTTAATATCATATTGTGAATGACTGGAATATCAGACCATTACTTGAAACTTAGAATTCTACATTAACAGGCACGCCTCTTGAAGGAAAAAGATAATCTAATGGAGCTTGTTGATCGGAGGTTGGGCGAAGACTTCAAGAAAGAGGAGGTAATGATGATGATCAACGTTGCTCTTTTATGTACCAGTTTTTCTCCATCGCTCAGGCCCTCCATGTCTTCAGTTGTAAGCATGTTTGAAGGAAAAACAAATGTTCAAGAAATGGTGGCAGAATCAAGTGAGGTATTGGATGATAAGAAATATAAGGCGATGCAACAATACTACAAACATAAAGGAGGAAATAGTACAAGTGAGGCTGGAAGCCAAAGCATCGCAACAGATGAATCGCATGCCTTTATATATTATACAGATTCTACTGAGAACCAAGAAATTAGGAAAACTATATAACTTTCATTAATTGAGTTATGACACATGTTACTCTTCTTTCTTAAGAGAAATGATAAACAAACACACAAATTTTGACACAAATACAAGGGATATACATTTTTTTGACTCATGTGTGATTACTAAAGTAGATTTAAACAAGGGATATACATTTTTTTGAGGAGATTTATTAATTTATTTCTGAATATATACTTCCTAGTGCAATTATTATTATTTGTGAATAAAAATGAAACTCCCTTAATAATAAGGCTTCGAGCTCAAATCCAACGAGATTATGTTTACAAGAGCTTGAGGAACGTTTTACTTCACACTCCTACATTTATACCTTGACTCGAACATTTGACTCAAGCCTAAACTCAAACCCTTCATTTGGATTGCGTTTATTTGAAAAGGGGAAGGAAGAATGAAGTGGAAATAATATAGGACTTTGAGAGCAAAGGACTTTCGGATCCTTTCCAATTGTTGGATGGTGCTGTATAAACTCAACCATTCATCCCGATCTATGACATGTGGTCAACGACATTAATTGTTAGATGAACGGTTGAGAATAACGAAAGATGGAAAACATGAGGGAGATAGCAAAAGAGATTATGTTTTCGACTTTTGGGGGTTTGTTTTTCTTCCAAATATAAAATATCTCAAATTTGGAAAACTAAAAAAATTATATTGAATGAGGATTTTTGAGGATTGTATAAATTCTACAAATCCAAGAATTCATTTGTAATAATATCAATATTGTTATAATACACTCAATATTAAAAACATAATAATCACAAGTATTCATTTATGATATACAAAAACACTCTTTTAAAATTTTTATGAAGGATTTCTCTATTTTTTCATGTTCTCCTCTTCCCCAAAGTCCTCTTCCCTCTCCCTCTCCAAATCCCAAACTAAGCCTAAATGTTGGCTTTGTTTCAACTATTTGTGCAAGGAAAGTTTGAGCTAGGAAAGTGGTGATGGAATAACATATGATGTTTTTACCTATGTTTTTAATGTATTGTTTTGCATTTGAAGGAAAATTAGAAGTCAATCAGAGAATTTATCAATGGTTTGAGAAACTTTTTGTATTGTTTTTATTTGAGTCGTTATAATTCACTTTTATCCTAAATCATACAACAACATAGGTGTTTTGAGTCTTTTTAGTGAGAAATCATGTAAATCGACAAAACAAGACATCATGTGAAGGATCAAGGATATGAAGATTGAAGTTCAATGGTTCTTAGAAGGTATTTGAACACAATACAAAGTGAAGACCATTCATTTGAAGTTCCAAGGCATCACAAGACGGAAGAACACTTGAAAAAGTGTCAAAAACTGTAGAATTCGTGTAAGAGGGGCTGCCTCATACACCCTTGCGCATGGAACCATGCGCCTCTGCGCACCAAGTCATGCGCACTACGCATGGACACGGGCAATGAGTGTTTTTTGGTTGTTTTCCAAGCCGTTTTTGGAGGAAAAATCCTATTCTCACTCTCTTAATCCCCAAGTAATCATGCACTATATAAATAGAACCCTTTGCACACTCTTTTATGGATTCATAAAGCTAGAGGTACAAGGCAAGGGTCAAGCATCAAGAGCTTCAAGGAAGAGGATATCCATCCTCTTTTTGTTCTTTCTAGGGTATATTTATCTATTGTTTTGTAATGATGTCGGTTGCTATGAGAAACTAAACTTCTTTGATTAGGGTTCCATGATAAACCCCTTCTCATTCGTTGGATTCTATTAATAGTTTTATTCAGTTAATAATGTAAATTCTCATTTAATTCATATACGTACGTTTCTACACGTATCTTTGATGGACCAATATTAGGATTGAGAACCCTCGCCTCCATTCGAACAAGGCAACAGTGAATTGCTTAGTTTCTAATAGAATTGAATCTAAGTATGAATTTAGGGCTATAACTCATCTTATGGGAGCCCCGCAATTGTAAATGGTTGAATTGCGGGGATTAAATAAAACTTTCATTGATTCATCATCACATGGGTTATGTTCTACTTTCTTAAATTCAAAAATAAGACAAGTTTAAACTAATGATTTCTATATTTAATTTCCAACAAAGACAAAAGGGGATTCATGGAGTCCCTAATCGTGTTAAACATCTGAGTCAACCAAACTTAATCTCACAATGGACAGGACAATTAAAACCCTGCAACCACTTCAAATCTTCTTTTTTTATCTGCTTTTCTAAATAGTTTCCTCTAATTACTGAGTCAAACGACAATCCATGTTGAGATGATAGACTTACTATTTTATTACTTGGTACAATTTAGTGCACTTGTTAAATTCACTAAAATAATCATCGAAAAGAATTCTCACTTTTCTAGATCGTTCCTCGGATTGGAACATCACAAAAAGTCCAAGGAATGTTTAATTGAAACTGGCTCCCACGTCTCTTTTGTTTTCGCTGAAGTAGATAAAATAGTCACAAGGAAGGGGAGGTTTGAATTATGACCCTTTAAAAATTAAACTTGTAGCTTAAAAGTTATTCTCAAGTTATAAACTTGGAATGTTTAAGTTTGACAGATAGACTTCAGAACGTTCTGAAGTGTTAGTGTAAAAACAGTTTAAAAGTGTATGTGTGTGTTGTGTTTACTGAAAGTAAAGAGTAAAGGGAAGAGAAGAATAACACACAGAAATTTATAATGGTTCACCCAATGTGGGTTAGTCCACTCCTCACAATCTTTTGAGATTTTCCACTATGATGCTTGAGATAACTTCTCAAATCCTGCACCTTACAACCTTGTTCACCTGAACAATTACAACAACTGTATTCCCTAAGCCTCAGCAGGCTTACACCTTTCTTTCTAAGTTACCCACTTAGACTTTACACCTTTCTGCTCAAACTAACACTTTAGTAACCCTAAAGCTAGATGAGACTTTGTTTACAAGTTGTATGGAGTTTGAATGATTTGAATCAGACAAGAGAAGAATGGAGGGAGAGATTTATCTTTAAAAAGATAAGAGAAATATTGATGCACACTTTTAAAGACTTCTTGAAATCTTTGTGAGATCAATGTTTTTGCTAAAGCTTCAAACACTCTTATGTTCTTTACTTGTATGCTTTGCAAAGGTGTGTATTATGCTGAGGTCTTGATCTCTATTTATAGAGTTCTTGAGCCTTTGTAGCCGTTGGAGAGTGACCAATGATCTTGTGCCATGTATCCTGAGACCCAATAACTTTCACTTGAAATTCTGGGTAAACTGGAATACTTCAGAATGTTGTTGTGTTCATCATGATCTTTGTAACACCCTATTTCTATTAAAGCGATAATACACGCGAATAATATAAATATTCAAGAAATAGACGCTACGTCTTCACATCAAAATTCAAACAACATGCGTATATAAGATTTCTCAACAGTCGCAGCGGATATAAGTCATACATCTCCAAAATATACATGTCATAAGATCAATATACATCATCATATAAAATCTCCAAATCACGACAAATGGGTAAAATCTCAACAACATAAACCAACGTCAAAATAAAAGACTAGACGACATCCTAATCAGAGTCCTAAGTTAAGACTCCAAAAACAGATAGACGAGTGATAACATGTAAAATACAACATCATTTCAGCTCACTTTGTGTGTAGTTTAGGCCTAAATTCTCTTGTTTTGTCTATGTTATGATGGGTTGTATGGCTATGTTTCAGGTACACAGCAATAGAGGCCTCCATGTGCAAAGATGGCGAAATTTGGCGAGAAAACGAAGAAATAAAGAACTCAGCTTCAGGGTGACGGCCGTCACACCCTGTGACGGATTGACCGTCACCCTTCAACTCGACCTGGCCGTCACCAGCGCCCCAGACCGTCACCACCCCGTGACGAGCAGACCGTCACACCCTGTGACGCCCGTCACGGGTTCGGGAGAATCAGTCTCCCTTTCCAGAAATGGTTTTTCCCAGGTTTCTCTCCCACTCTCTCCACCTGCAGAGACACACGACCAGGTTTTTAGGCAAGCATTAGTGATATAGAAGCATTTTTCTTTGTAATCTGAATCTTAGTTTTTCATTTGACTCAAGTCAGTCACCAAAGAAACCTTGTTACATTGCAATTTTAATTCGATGGTCACTACTTCTCAATTTCAATTGATTTGCTGAATTGCTGTAGCGTGGCTTCAATCTTTTCTTTTGATTTCCAGTATCCATCAATTACAGGTTCTGCCTACTTTGCTTGTATTAATTTACGCTTTGCTTCTTTTAATTTTCTATTCCAATGATGATGAATGTTATGAATAAAGGTCTGTTTATTATAGTTACTATGTCTGAGTAGATTTTTATAAAGTGTCCGGAATGTAGAAACTGTCGTGCCAATGATGTTCAGCTAAAATGTATGATTGAAGTTTATAGCAGGAATTATTTTTATGCCTGAATATTCTGATTTTTAACGATGAATTTTTACAGTGAAAACTGAAAAAAGCATGATATCTGTTTCATATCGAAAGAACGAAACTCGTATCTGTCTGTAGAATAATCAGGAATTATTTTAGTAACTCAGCGATAGCGTTTTCTTAAAATAATTTTGACATTCTTAATTTTCAAAAACGCTATTTTAAATGCTAAGTCCTACACGCGAAAGCTGATGACTGTGAGTTTAAAATACGGAGTAAGTATTGCGATAGCAGACTGATTTCTTTAAATTAAAATTATACTAAAAAATAACTTTTCAAACAAAACTTGATTATCTTGAAATTAAAAGAATTTTTACGTATAAGACGTACACGCGAAAGCGGTCGAATAGATTATAAGGTCAAAATTTTATGTCGTGATCGTGAAAGCGAGGCGACCACTTTTTAGTTTAATCCTTTTTACGTGCGAAAATATTTTCCTACTATAAAAATAAACGCTACTCAGTTGATATCAACGGTCGACATAAGTTATATTCCGGGCACTCGTTTATTAATTAATTAGAACAATTCAATTTTCTAAGTTTTTTTCACCCATATCATTTACAATTGCCTTAGATAAACAACGTAACAATTAATTACGGTACTTGACATTGGTCTATGTGGATTCGACAACCTTTTATATTAAAACAGATATTTCTGTACACTTGCGGACCTACCAAGTTTTTGGTGCCGTTGCCGGGGACCAATTTGGCAATATCGTAACACCGTTGTTACACCGTATAGACTAAGGCATTTATTTTCTTTTTATCTCTTTTCGTCGATTATATGCCCAGTACTCGTACCTCCGAGGACAATCTAGTGCAACCAATTGACGAAATCGAACGTTTTTTACATATTAGACGCCAAGTTGAACGAATACACGCTCAAATGGCGCAAGCTCAGAACGCGAACCGTCCTCTTAAGGACTTTGTCGTCCCATCCCAAGACGAGCCTCACTCGAGTATTGTTAACCCGACGATTCAGGATAACAACCTTGAGTTGAAACCCTCTCTGCTGCAAATCGTGCAGCAAAACCAGTTTTCCGGTAATTCCACGGAAGACCTGAATTTGCACCTCTCCGTGTTCGTGCAATTCACTGATACGCTTAAGTGCAATGTCGTCGATCCCGAAGCCATTCGCCTGCGTTTATTCCCCTTCTCCCTCAGAGATAGAGCAAGAGCTTGGTTGCAGTCTCTGCCGTCAAATTCCATTACGACATGGAATGAGTTGAAAAAGGCGTTCCTAGCAAGATATTTCCCTCCTAGTAAAACTGCCCAGCTCAGGAACCAAATTACCTGCTTTAGGCAGACAGACGGCGAGTCGCTTTTTGAAGCGTGGGAGAGGTACAAGGAATTAATGAGAGCTTGTCCCCACCATGGATTAGAACAATGGCTGATTATTCACACATTTTATAATGGCGTTCTCTATAATACAAGGCTGATTATTTTAGTAAATCACTCGCCATGGCGAGTAATGACAGACTGCTGTCGTGAAAAACCCATTTTTCACCCCAAAATTCTAATTTTGAATCCCTTAAGCCAAAATTTGATCCCATGGTTTGTCCAAACGTTTATAAACACCAAAAGAGACTCAAAACCATATAAAACTTGAACCAAAACATCCTTTTAACAAAAATCATCATTTGACCCATTTTTATAAAATTTCTCAAGAACAACAATATTTCACAACAAGCACTATGATTATGATTACCCAAGGCTTCAATCATCAACAACAACATCTCATAACAACAACAACAATAATCAGAAGTGAATTCATCAACAACAACATTATACTTCATCAATTTTGAGCAAAAACACAAGTATACATATATACATAA
>Ga0315914_1011285_pt1 | contig 10755 bp, 13 predicted proteins | sample MpolenodulesMG_FD_203920 | JGI IMG/M metagenome (GOLD analysis project Ga0315914, IMG submission 203920) | Medicago polymorpha root nodule microbial communities from Los Angeles, California, United States - elongated nodules | ecosystem: Host-associated > Plants > Roots > Nodule | place: USA... | reverse complement strand
GCTTTGTGTCTTTATTCTCTCTCTCTCTCTCTCTCTCTCTCTCTCTCTCTCTCTCTCTGTGTGTGTGTTTTATCCGCTGCATTTAGATTCTGAACATCACCTCAGAAGCTGAATTCTATCTGCTTTCTAATAGTGACTTCAGTAGGAGAAAATGAAGAAAAAACTAACACAATTCATCCCCCCTTCTTGTGTTTTCCTCACCTTCAGAGAGGGGTGCTTGGGTGAGATGCTATGGGGTGCCCCTTCAGGCTTGGAACAATATCTTCTTTTTATAGTTGGCAACAATAAAAGGTCGACTTCTCAAAATTGATGATTGTACTATAAACAGAGACAGGATGGACTATACCCGTTTTCTAGTTGCGACTCCTTTGTTGAAAGAAATAAATGTGACCGAAGAGGTGTGGATTGATGGGCAGATTTTTCCAATTCGCATTATTGATGATATTGAGTTTGGCTTTGCTGAATACGTTTGTTTTGTTGAATGTGAAGATGATAATAAGTCACAGTGTTCAATTCCTGAAGTGTTAAAAGAGGATGAGCCAATTGTGGATGCACTTGTGAAACAAATGCATGAAGATTGGGTTTCTAAAACAAATGAAGAAAAGGAGGTTCAGAGTGTTAATGTCAATCAACAACCTACAAAGTTATAGTCGGACACCGCTCAATTTGTGGAGAAGGAAAAGAAATGTCGCCTTATTAGCAAATCTTTGGCCGCAAGCAGTGAAGGTACAACAATGGTAAAGTCGAGTATGAGTCTACCTCTTCTCAACAAGTTCGTAAAAGAAGAAAAGTGGCTCCAACGTAGACAGGGTTAAAAAAGATTGCAAGGTTATACGCAACAAATATAAATGAATTGATTTGCTCTTTGAAATGTCAAAAAAAAGAAGGCGAAGATGAATACTTCCAAATCCTCATCAGGTAGCAAGAAATGTGTATCATTGTTTGCAAGGTCAAGAAATCCTGCTAAATCCAAAGATTGGGAGAATTGGGTTAATGTACATGGTGATGCTAAGGGGGTGGAGGTTGATATTATGGATGTTGGAAAGGTTATTGGTATTAGGTGTAACAGCCCGATTTTCAGTTAGCTTTATTTTTAATTATTTTAATATGTGTTTATATGTGATTGTATGTGATTAATTGCCTTTAAGTATATTTTGGTTGAGATTAGTGGATTTCAGTGTTAGAAGGATATTATAGTCATTTTAGACTCAGGGGTATTTTGGTCATTTTGTGAGCAAGGGTAAATTAGTAATTTCATAGTGAGGATTATTTTTAGTGTTTAAGTGAGAACCGTTATTTTTTTACTAAGTTATTAAGTGGTTGTGGTAATTAGTTATGAGCCGGTAAGTATTCGATGACTTTTTACCGTAAGTGAGTAAGACTTTAAGGTTTAGTTATTTGGTGGTCTTAGGCCCATTAAGACTTTTTAAGGGTTAAGCTCATTAGTGTGGACACTATTTAAGCTCTAGTCTTTGTAGAAAAATAGGGTACACATTCATTTCATAGGAATTTTGAGAGAGGTAGAGAGAGAAAGTCCAAGAGGAGAAGAAAAAGGGTTTGAAGAAAGAAGGTTGAGGAACCAAGAGGTAATAGAGATTCTAGGAGCTAAATTGAAGCTTTTACTAGGATTATTGTCAATTGTGGTAAGGGGGTTAGATTTCATTCATAATCTCTTAGTTTTAATCTTTTCTCTTATTATATTCAAAAGTGCTTAATTGAGATAAGTGATTATTGTGGACTTAATTGTTGAAATGCGTGCTCTTGTTTTAGTGTTATGTTTAAGTATGTGAATTAGATGATAATTGAGTTGTTGATGGTGAATTTGCATGTTCATGTTACATAGAAATGGGAACTTTGTGAATTATGCTTAAATTGATGAATTGTGATATGTGTTGTTGAATTGTGATGAATTCATGTTTAAATGAAGTTGTTGTTGAATTGGATATGTTGTTGTTGTTGATTTGTACCATGGGTATTCCATTTTGTGAAGTTGTTGTTTGAATTGGTGAAGTTTGTGTTGAGTTGTTCATGTGAAGGACCTAAATGAACTTTTAATATATGAGGTTGTTGACTGAATTTTTAATGTTGTTGGGTGAGTTAGATCTAGTAGAATTTCTGTTTTCATGTTGTGGTTGTGTTACTCGAGTCGTTTGGGAGAAAATGGGATTTTCGTGTGAAAGTCGGTGTATAAGCGTTTTTGCAAATAAGCGATTATGTGAGGATCTGGAAATCGATTTTCGGATGGTTGAAACTTGTATTTTTCTGTAGATTATGATAGAGCTAAGTGCCAGGAGCATGTAGGTGAAAACGGCATCGAAAACGGGTTAACAGTTTTGATTTTACATGCGAAAACGTGAAAGTTGGAAAATTTGATGATGTCTGTCAGGCAGCCATCATACTACGATTTTGGCCATCCTACTACGATTTTGACCAGGTTTTGGGGTGTTTTCATACTGGCAAAATCGTACTACGATGGAGAAAAATCATACTACGATTTTGCGTGACCAGAAACCTTAAAATGCATTTTTCTTCAATCCAATTGTTTCCAAACTTATTCCTAAGTGTAGGGACTTTATCCTAACCATATAGGGGTGCTTTGATGAAAGAAACAACTTTGTATAAAGGGTCTAATGAGTTCTTGTGTGGTTTGTCATTAAATTAAGTAATTATGAGACGAACTTAGGATTTTCTCAAATGAACTTTGGTAAAACCTTGAACTAAGATTTGATAGCTTATAAGAGGCCTATGTTCATGCTGATATGATTGAATTGTAGGATTTTATACTTGAATAAGTTCTCTTGTTTTGAAAAATGTCGATAATGCTCGTTTTGCAAAATGATTCGAACTTTTCCGAAAATAATCTTTAAGACCAAATACCTTGCAAATCTTTTGTGCATAGATCGATATGATTTTATGAAGATATGTGAATGATTAATGAGTGTGGAATATGATGATATCATAAGTTGGTGTGCTTTCTCTTTTAATTGAATATTGAGAAATTGTATGGAGTTGTTAAGGTGTAATGATGTAATTGTTGTTGACTATTGCATATATGCTAATTGATGGTGATATTGTTGGTGAGCACATATATGTTAGATGTTGAGTTGTTGTTGGTGAACATGTCGTGGATATATGTATGGTGTGTCATATGTTCATGCATGAGTCTTAGGATGTTTACATCTAGTGGTGAGATTTGAATATTTTGTATTCAATGGTTTAGGATATTTATATCCAATGGTGAGATTTGAATACTTTGTATTCAATGGATATGATGTTTTGTTGCATCATGAGGTGACAACCTGTTGTTGTTATTGATGGTACCGTGTCCATGTAGGAGTCGTGTCTAGGCATGTGGTACGTTCTTGCATGAGTTCTACTTGCTTATGTGATTGGTGATGTTGGTGTTTGTGATATGATGGATGAATTGTACTATTGTTATAATGTGAACTTGTTCGTGTTGATATTGAAGTTTAATCCTCTGTGTTACAATTAATTGAAGTTTTCAAATTGTTTATGTTGATTATGATTGATGTGAAGCTAACCCCCAATGGTTTTGACCGCCTACCTGTTTGTATGAATGGGTAGACGGAGTGCAGGAGTAGTTTGCTTGTTCGGTGAGTGCTTGGATAGCAGGAACTATCTCCGTTATCGTTTCATTTGGAGTCTTAGATTAAGCTCTGATTAGGGTGTCGGTCTTATGATTATGTTGGATTTATTTGTTGTTGAGATTTTACCCATTTGTCGGGTTTTCGAGATTTTATTTTTGGAAGTATGTTGATCTTATGACATGTATACTTTGGTGATGTATGATTTATATCCGCTGCGACTGTTGAGAATTTTTATAAAGGCATGTTGTTTGATACTTGTTGAAGACGTAGCGTCTATTTCTTGAATATATGCTTTATTCGCGTGTTTTATCGCTTTAATAGAAATAGGGTGTTACATTAGGTGTAACAACAGTTTTCAAGTGTTAGCTAGAGGAGGTGGGAAGTAGGGTGTGAGGGTGGCGGTTGTGGGGTGTTAGGGGTAGGGGTTTGAAATGAAGATATTTTCTTTCAATATGCGTGGGTTGGGGGCGGTGGATAAGGAGGTTAATTACAGATATGCGTCCAGTTGTTTTTTGTATTCAGGAAACCAAATTGGAGGTGGTGGATGATGTTTTGTGTCGTACTTTGTGGGGGTCCGATGATGTGTCTTATTCTTTTAAACCGCCAATTGGAGCGTCAGGGGGTATTCTGACGATGTGGGATTCCAGTGTGGTGGACGTTTGGATGTCTTTGAATTTATCTAATGTTTTGATTGTCAAAGGGAAAGTTATCAAAAATAATGTTGACTTTGTTATGGCCAATGTTTATGCTCCGTGTGATAATAGAGGTCGACAGTTATTGTGGAAAAAGTTAAGCGTCTTGATTTAGAGGTATAGTACAAATGCTTGGTGTGTTCTTGGTGATTTCAACGTCGTTTGATCTCGTGAAGAGAGGAGAAGTCGTTCAACGATCAGTGGTAATGATGATTTTGCTCCCTTCAACCAATTCATTGACGGTAATTTTCTTATAGATTTACCTCTCTGTGGTTGTAACTTTACTTGGTGTCGCGGAGATGGTTTATCAATGAGTCGATTAGATCGCTTTTTATTGTCAAAAGTCTGGATTTCAGTTTTTCCTAATTGTATTCAGGCGGCTCTCCCGAGAGGGTTGTCGGATCATTGTCTTATTATTTTAACAGTTGATGAACAAAATTGGGGGCCAAAACCTCTTAGAATGTTAAAGTGTTGGGCGGATATCCCCGGTTATTTTGATTTTGTAAAAGACTTTTGGCAGGATACTCATGTGTTTGGTTGGAGTGGTTTTGTTCTCAAGGAAAAGTTAAAGTTGTTAAAGGAGCAGTTGAGATGTTGGCATTCGAATCATACTTTGAATATTGATAGTAAAGTTCGGAATGCTAAAATTAGAGTGGCGGCTTTAGATGTTATCGGGGAGGATAGTGACTTGTCTTTTGGGGAGGAGGCCGAGTTGCATGATTTAGCCACTGACATCATGGCTTTCTCAAATCTGCAAGCTAGTATGTCGTGGCAGAAGTCACGAGTTACATGGTTGAAAGAAGGAGATGCAAAATCTAAATTTTTCCATGGTATTATGTCCTCTCGTAGGCGCTCAAATGCGCTAATTTCCTTAAATGTTAATGGGGCACCAATTTAAGGGGTAACAGAGGTGTGACATACTGTCTTTCAACATTTCAAAAATCATTTTCAGAGGTCACCATTTCTCCGATCAGATATTGGCGGGTTGGTGTTCAATTCGATCTCTGTAGCGGAAGGGGTTGATCTCATTAAACCCTTTCAGCTCAAAGAAGTTAAAGACGTAATATGGGACTGTGATAGCTTCAAATGTCCTGGCCCCGATGGTATTAATTTGGGTTTCTTTAAGGATTTTTGGGAGGTGTTGAAGATTGATTTGCTGATTTTTTTTGCCGAATTTTACCGCAATGGTAAGCTAACTAAGGGTCCCAATTCTACTTTTATAGCTTTGATCCCTAAGGTTGACAATCCGCAACAGGTGGCTGATTTTCACCCAATTTCTTTGGTGAGTAGCGTTTATAAAATTCTATGGCCAACAGATTAAGGAAGGTAGTCGGTAAAATTGTTCCTACAGCTCAGTCGGCTTTTATTAAGGGCCGACAAATTTTAGACGGAATCTTGATAGCAAATGAAATTATTGATGATGCTAAGCAAGCCAAAAAAGATCTTCTCCTATTTAAAGTTGATTTTGAAAAGGCGTATGATTCAGTGGATTGGAGCTACCTTGATGAGGTGATGTTTAAAATGAATTTTCCTGTCTTATGGCGATCTTGGATTATGGAGTGTGTTACGACAATTAATGGGTGTCTGACGGATGAGTTTTGCTTTGAGCTTGGTCTGCGGCAATGGGATCCTCTCTCCCCTTTCCTGTTTTTGTTGGCAGCCGAAGGGCTTAATGTTATGATGTCGACATTGGTGTCCGATAATATTTTCACTCCTTATAGCATTGGGGCGCAAACCATTGTGTCTGTTTCCCACCTTCAGTTTGCGGATGATATCCTGTTGGTCGGGGTTAAAAGTTGGGCTAATGTTCGAGCAATGAAGGCGAATTTATTGTTATTTGAATCGATATATGGCTTGAAAGTCAATTTTAACAAAAGTATGTTATTTGGGGTTAATGTCAATGATTCTTGGCTTCATGAGGTGGCTTCAGTTATGAGCTGTAAGCATGGCCTTCTTCCTTTTATGTATTTGGGGCTGCCTATTGGTGGAAATCCTAGGAAGCTTCAGTTTTGGTATTTGTTGGTTGATAGGACCCGTAGTCGCTTGTCTGGGTGAAAGTGTAAAAATTTATCTTTGGGCGGTCGGTTGGTTATGCTTAGGTCTGTTCTGTCTGCTATTCCGGTTTATTTTCTTTCTTTCTACAAAGCTCCCTCAGGTATTATTTTTTCCCTTGATTCTATCTTTTGCAATTTTTTTTGGGGTGGTTGGTGAGGATGTTAGGAAAATCTCTTGGATTAAATTGGATACTATTTGCTTACAAATGGAGAATGGAGGTCTGGGGGTGAAAAGTTTGAAGGAATTTAATATTTCTTTGTTAGGTAAATGGGTGTGGAGGTTGTTGGATGAGAGGGAGATCTTGTGGAATGTTGTTCTTCGCGCCAAATATGGAGAGGAGGCTGGGAGGGTGCGGTTTGGTTTTCCTAGTGGATCAGTTTGGTGGTGCACTTTGAACCAAATTCGATTGGGGGTGGGATTTGTTGATAATAGGTGGATGTTAGACAACATTGTTAGGAGGGTGGGGAATGGCCAATCTACTCTGTTTTGGGTGGATCCATGGCTGGATAATTGCCCGCTCGAAAGGTCTTATAGTAGACTTTATCAGCTTGCGGACAACAAACTAGTCATGGTGTCGGAGATGTGTGAGTTAGGGAGGGGTTATGGAGGTGAGGCGTGGAAATGGCGGAGGAGGTTATTTGCTTGGGAGGAGGGGTTAGTCATGGAGTGTGTGGAGCGTTTGTCTACTGGTGTTTTGCAGGTTCGAACGATTGACAGGTGGGTGTGGAAACTACATGAGACACAGTGTTACATAGTTAAATCAGCTTTGTTTTACTTAACAGCGATTAACACCAACCTTAATGAAGAGTTCAATAGCTTTTTGTGGCTTAAAGCGGTTCTGTTGAAGGTGAATATCTTTATATGGCGCCTATTTTTAAATAGGCTCTCCACTAAGGATAATCTGCTTAGGATAGGTGTTATTGATGCTACTAAACTGCCTTGTGCGTCCCTTTGTGAGGAATCTGAAAACCATAATCATTTGTTCTTTCGATGTGACGTTTATGGGCGCTTGTGGGCTTTGGTTACGAAGTGGTTGGGGTTCGAGGCGACTTTTCATGGCGACACTATTACTCATGCTCATCAGTTCCGTGGCCTTGGAGGATTTTCCAAAAAACTCGGTGTGCGTTTACAACTATTTGGACTTCCGTTCTTTTTGTTATTTGGAAAGATTGCAACAGAAGGATTTTCCACAACAAGTCGGATCATCTTGAGACTCTTGCTGAAAAAGTTAAACTTCAAACGTATTGGTGATTGAAATCGTACTGCATTTTGTTTGATTTTGATTACTTTGTTTGGAGGCAGAATCCTCTTTGCTGTCTTAAAGCGATTGTGTAATTGCTAGTTTTTGCCTTTTTGGCTGTTTGTGGTTGAACATTTTGTAACTGTTACTTTGCAGCTATCTTAAGCACTCCTTATACTTGAGGAGTTGTCTGTTGCTTTAATATAATTTTTTTTAGTTTCTTAAAAAAAAATGGAAGTTATAATTTTGCTAGGAACATGCTATTCCTCAGAGTTAATTTTTTAACTTTAAAACGAACATAGGGTCTATGATTATAACTTCTGTGTGTTTCTGGGAATTATTTTTCCAACCTTCAAACAAACACCCATATATAATGGTAGTCTATTTTGTAGTTATAGTTATCCTTATTGTCTTGTAGTTATGCTAAAATAATCAACATCAGTAATCCATCCAGTATTAGATAAATAAAATAAACAAGAACCACAAAATAATTTGCATTGTCAATTTTAGAAGAAAAAAAATATGAACCATCCGTTTAATTTTGTTTTAAACAACCATCTTTAATTTACACTAATGTTTAATTAAAATAAATATCAAATACTAATATAAAATTAGTTTATTCCAACAATGAATATCTATTAAACTTAATTTATTTTTCATAACAAAAATTCAGTTTATTTAGAAAAAGTGAATGTCCATTTAAGTCCTTAGACAATTCACAAGACCCAATTTAGTTTCTGATAAAAATAAAAGTAACTTTTAATCCTTGAAAAAAATAAATCGGAACAAGTTAATCCTTAACCTCTTTACACTATGTTTAGTTAATAAAAGAACGGTAGAAGAAAGCAAATAAAGTTTAAAGAAGATATTATTAAATAATTTGGTATGAAAAAAAGATAGAAGAAACCAAATTATAAATACAAATTATTTTTCTCATGACTAAATTAAGTATTGTAATAAATTTTAGAGAAGCTAAAATGGACTTTCAATAAAAAAAAAGGTTGAAAAGAAATTAGAATACACACTATGAGTCTCGAATTTGAAACATCTCACATTTTAAAAAAAAAAGAAAGAAATCAACTCAACATCTCACATTTTAAAAAAAAAAAGAAAGAAATCAACTCACTTGAAAAAGAGATAAATGCAAGTATTTTATAAGTGTTATTTAAGCTCGAAAATCTTTCCTATCTTAAACCAGAGCAATGAGCATTATCTATTCATCCTAAATTTCTACTAGCATAATTTTCTTGAAGGATAATAGCATTCACAATTTTTTTTGGTCAAGTAGTCTAGTGCTTGAAGCTCAGACATTTTAAATATGGGGAAGTGACGTGTTTGAGGTTCGAACCCCAACCCTCTTACAGATATTATGCATTTGTCTCTAATCTCTACTGAACTAAGCTCACGGGACGAGTTAAAACTCAATTTATTAGTACAATAATACAACAAAAATTATTTTTTTGTAATAATAAAAAATGGAAAATAAGTAGTAGTATATGACAAAAAACAAAAAGAAGAAGAAGAAATCCACGCGGCATTTGTAAGACGATAGGGCACATCACATTCTTATCTCCTCATAATTCAATTCATCATTTTCATTTTCATTTTCATATCACCATCGCCCAAACGAATAGATAACCACTTAATGTCCTGCTTTCACCACCACACTCTCTTCCCAAACATGGCTTCATGTACAACAACAACTTCATCATCTTCTCTTATGCTAACACACCCCTCTTCTTCTATTCTCACCCCCCAAGACCTTTCTCCTTCTTCTCTCCGTTCTTTTCCCAGAACCTTCTTCCTCTCTCCCCTCGTTTTCAAGCCTTCTAAGTCGGTTAATCTAACCTACCAGTCTAGGTCTTATTTTTCACTTGCTGCTGCCGCTGTCACTGCTGAAACTGTTGATGAAGATGAGAAGGATGGTGTTGATGATGATGATGATGTTGCTGAAACTGTCACTGTTGTTGCTACTAAGCCTAAGAAAGGGAAAGCTGCATTACTTCTCAAGAGTGATAGGGTAATCTTCTTCGAATTCTATTCTTTTCTTGTTTTTCTTGATGGGTTTTTGTTGAATTTTATTAACTACAATTGGGGTTCTGGTTTTGTGGATTATTAGTATTTATTATTAAGGGAATTAATTGTGTTGGTGGGTATGACCATATGAACCATAGTCGCGAACATCTGACACGATATTGACACGTCGACATAGAATTTGAAAAAAAAATAAAAATGATATCATTGAATGTAATTAATGCAAGTACAGTGTCAGACAGTGGCATGTATCGGATATCAGTCATGCCGTCAATCAGAAGGGTCGGTGCTATAGAGATTGTGCCACAATTACGAACGACAAATTGGTATTTGAATATCAATTTGTTGTACTTTTATGAATTGGTTTTCGCCAGTTTGCTGGATAATTTGTTAAAAGGGAAGAACTGAGTTATCTCATGATTTAGTGACTTTAAGGTAGGAAAGTCGAGGTGACTTTATTTCTATCTCTTATCTTATCTATTATTTTGTCTCATAAAAATACACAAAATTACACCGAAGTCACCTTGAATTACCCACCTTAAAGTCACTGAATCCGGATACAGTTTAAAGTAAGATAAAAGACTGTGAGTGTTTATGACAGTAGAAGAGTCAAAGGAAGATGTGTTGAATCTCTTTCTCATTAAGCTCGGCGAGATCTTGAAAAGATCGATTGGGTAATATTGCGTGGGCAGCAATGGAATGATTGGAAATTTTTTTGGAACCAGGGAGTTTAGGAAGATGAAGGGTTCATCGTTCACGCGGGAGACTTGGGTGGGAGAGAGAATAGTAATTTTAGAGTAAAATGTGTTGGACAAATTGTGCTGAAGGATAATTGAAGAAATTGCATGCTTGTTGTTATGATATTATTTGAAAGACTATAAAGATGTGCAATCACCAATCAATGTAAATATTTTACATCAGGCAATTTATAACTATTAATTTGATAAAAGAAGTAAAAAAAAAAAAAACTACTAGTAGCATTTTATCATGAACCCAAATGTACCGATTATACCCCCAATGTAACCAATACTTAGTAGGCAGCAAACCGTATACCTGTACCACGTACCAAAGAGAATTGAAAATCACGTGATTATGGTTTTAACACATATTATCTAGGGTGTGATCA
>Ga0315914_1011282_pt1 | contig 10757 bp, 8 predicted proteins | sample MpolenodulesMG_FD_203920 | JGI IMG/M metagenome (GOLD analysis project Ga0315914, IMG submission 203920) | Medicago polymorpha root nodule microbial communities from Los Angeles, California, United States - elongated nodules | ecosystem: Host-associated > Plants > Roots > Nodule | place: USA... | reverse complement strand
TTTGCTGATGCTGTCATTATGTGGTTGTAAACTCAGAGAGCTATCAGGTGAGATAGGAAATCTAAAGCTTTTGTGATATCTAGACCTGACTGAATCAGTATTTGAAAGGTTGCCTGACTCAATTTGTAAGCTGAATAAATTGGAGACACTAATATTGAAAAAGTGTTTTAAGTTAACTAAACTCTCTTCAGATTTTTACAAACTTGTGAGTTTACGACATCTTAATCTCGAAGGCTGTAAAATAAAGAAAATGCCAAAGCAGATAGGAAATCTAAACCATCTTCAAACACTGAGTGATTTCGTTGTGGGAGAGGAGAATGGGTCTAATATTCAGGAGTTGGGTAATCTCAATCGTCTTCAAGGGAAACTTTGTATTTCAGGATTGGAACATGTCATTAATCCTGAAGATGCCGCAGGAGCAAATTTGAAAGATAAGAAGCATGTAGAAGAATTAAATATGAATTATGGTGACAAATTCAACAACAATGGAAGAGAACTGGATGTCTTTGAGGTTCTTCAACCAAATAGCAACTTGAAGAGGCTTTACATCAAAAGATACAAAGGTAATAACTTTCCGAATTGGATAACGGGTTGTCATTTACCCAACTTAGTATCTATTAAACTGAAGTGCTGTGGATTATGTTCCCGTTTGCCACCACTTGGACAACTCCCTTCTCTCAAAGAGATTTCAATTTCAGGCTGTGATGGAATAGGGATCATAGGGAAAGAATTTTATGGCAATAATTCAACAAATGTACCATTCAGATCCCTTGAAATTTTGCTTTTTCATTCGATGTCGGATTGGGAGGAATGGTCATGTCTTGAAGGGTTTCCTTTGCTTAAAGAGCTTTCTATAAGAAAATGTCCTAAATTAAAAAGGGCCACTCTGCCTCAATGCCTTCCTACTTTACAAATATTGAAGATCAAAGATTGCAACAAGTTGGAAGCATCAATTCCCAAGGTTCATAATATGTAGAGTTAGATATACAGAGATGTGATAGAATTTTGGTAAATGAATTGGCGACCAGCTTGAAAAAGTTAATCATTCATGAAAACCGGTACACCGAGTTCTCGGTGGACCAAAATTTAATCAATATTCTCTTTCTTGAAGAGTTGAAGTTGGATTTCAGAGGCTCTGTAAAATGTCCCTCTTTGGATTTACGTTGCTATAATTCTCTTTGAGGAGGATTTTCTCCACCTCAAATCTCTCTATTTTTTATTTATTGACAACTGCCCTAGACTTGAGCGCTTGCCAGAGAAGGAGGCTCTACTCAAATCCCTTTCTAGGTTGTGGATTGAACATTGTCCATTAATTAAGGAGAAGTATGAAAAGGAGGGAGGAGAGAGTTGGCATACAATTTGTCACATCCATGAAGTGAGGATTGACCACATTGAGCAAAAATGAGCTAAATTACCTGAAGTTGTCTTGGAGTTATTTGTCTTTGTATGTTTTGGGACAGTTTGAGTGATTATTGTGTTAAGATTGTGTTATTTGTCTTTGTATGTATGATTGGAGTAGCATAATGAACTACACAGGTATACATCCCATTTGTTATTTTGATGAACAGTGACAAGTGTATGTTGACCTCTATTTTGAAGCACAAACACTTTGTTAATCATTACATCAATTAAAAAAAATGTGTAAATAAATAAAACTATGAATTTCAACTATTTCCTATTCCTGTGGTGTAAACAAGAGTCTGTATATTTTTATGTTAATTCGTCATACACACTTTCCTGTTGTGTGACTTGTGACTTGTGTCTGTCATTTCCCCTTTGTTGCCAAAGGGATTTTTGGTGTTTTAGATCTATTCTGGTTAATCACATTATGTACTGCTATATTAAAAATTGCGATTCTGGTAAATCATGTTTTGTATTAGTCATGAAATCTGAGCAGCAAAGCAATTGGAGGAGAAAGATTGTTGGAGTTTATTTGTGAAACATGCTTTTCGAGGAAAAAATGTGTTTGAACATCCAAACCTTGAATAAATTGGCAAGAAGATTGTAGACAAATGTGAAGGGTTGCCTTTAGCTATGAAAATATTGGGGAATCTTTTGCAAAGAAAATTTTCTCAAGGTGAATGGACTAACATATTGGAGACCGATATGTGCATTTATCTAAGGGTGACAATGAAATTAACCCAGTGTTGAGATTAAGTTGCCATAATATCCCTTCCGATCTAAAGTGTTGTTTTGCCTATTGTTCAATTTTTCCCAAGGGTTATGAATTTGAAAAAGACGAATTGATTAAGCTTTGGATGGAAGAAGGTTTGTTGAAGTATTGCGGAAGAGACAAAAGTGAAGAAGATCTGGGTAATGAGTTATTTGATGATCTGGAGTCCGTTTCGTTTTTCCAACAATCAATAAATCCACTGTATAGTCGTACCATATTGGTAATGCATGATCTTGTTAATGATTTGGCAAAATCAGAGTCTCGAGAATTTTGCTTACAAGTTGTGGGTGATAGAGTGCAAGATATATCAAAAAGGACATGTCATATTTAGTGCGGCTCTCTTAATTCGAAAGATGGTGCTTGAATATTAAGGCACATTTATAAGAACAAGGGATTACGCGGTCTACCGGTAGAAGCACAAGGCTATCATGACGAATGCTTAAAGATAAGCAACAATGTTCAACATGAACTTTTTTAAAAACTAAAATATTTCTGGATGTTATCATTTTGTGAATGTGATCTCACATAGCTGTCAGATGAGATATGCAATTTAAAGATTTTGTGCTATCTAGATCTGACTCGCACGAAGATTAAAAGGTTGCTGATTCCATGTAAGTTGTATAATTTACAAACACTAATATTGGAAGACTGTTCTGAATTGACCAAACTCCCTTCATATTTTTACAAACTTGCCAATTTACGCCATCTTAATCTAAAAGGCAATGATATTAAGAAGATGCCAAAACAGATCAGGAATCTAAACGATCTTCAAACGCTGACTGATTTTGTTGTTGGAGTGCAGAGTGGGTATGATATTAAGGAGTTGGATAATCTCATTCGTCTTTTAGGGAAACTTTGTATTTCCGGTTTGGAAAATATCATTAATCTAACGGATACTGCAGAAGTAAATACGAAAGATTAAAAACATCTAGAAGAATTAAGTATGGAATATAGTATCATATTTGACTACAAATAATTCAACTACAATGGAAAAGAAGTGGATGTGTTGGAGGCTCTTCAACCAAACAGCTACTTGAAGAAACTTTCCAAATTGGCTCTTCACCATCACATACTACAATGGCAGTAACTTTCCAAATTGGCTAAGGAGTTGTCATTTACCCAACTTGGTATCTCTTATACTACACTGGTGTAGATTATGTTCCCGGTTGCCGCCACTCAGCCAGCTCTCCAATGTCAAGGAACTTTCTATTTCATGTTGTTATGACATAGAGATCACTGGCGAAAAGTTTTAGAATCTGAATGGATGCTTGGCTGGCAAGAATGGTATTGTCTTGACGGGTTTCATTTGCTTAAAAAGCTTTCTATAAGATACTGTCGCATATTGAAAAGGGCCCTACCACGGCACTTTCCTTCTTTACAAATATTGGAGATTAGTGATCGCGATAAGTTAGAGGCTTAATTCCTAAGGCTGATAATATCAGAGAGCTAGATCTAGATGGATGTGATAGCAATTTGGTAAATGAATTTCCTTCCAACTTGAAAAGGTTCGTTCTCCCTAGAAATCGGAGCAAATTTTATTCAACAATACTTTTCTTGAAATGTTGGTCTTGGATTATAGTCGCCTCGTAGGGTGTCCTTTGGAGTACTTACGTTGCTATAATTCTCTTTACACACTTCTATAAAGGGATGGCACTCCTCCTCCTTGCCTTTTACGCTACTCTTGTTCACATATCTTCATTATCTAGAGTTGTCCGATTGTCCACAGATGGAATCGTTAGGGGGAGTTTTGCCTTCCAACTTGAGCAAACTTGTAATAGACAATTGCCCAAAACTAATTGGTTCGAGACAGGAAAGGGTTTTGTTCCAACTCAACTCTTTGAAATCATTTACAGTTGTTGATGATTTTGATGACGTGGAGTGCTTCCCAGAGAAGGGTCTGCTGCCACCAACTCTTCACACTGTTTGGCGGTATAATTGTTCGAAGCTAAGAATAATGAACTGCAAGGGTCTTCTCCAATCTCTGCATATTTTATTGTGTCCTTGTCTTGAGAGATTGCCAGAAGAGGGTCTACCCAACTCCCTTTCTACTTTGGCCATTAATAGATGTCCATTACTTAAGGAGCAATACCGAAAGGAGGAGGTAGAGCGTAGGCATACAATTTGCCACATTCCTTCTATAAAGATTGACTATATTGAGCAGCAGGAATGAGATTTGCTGTAGGTAAGGGCACCTCACACATCTTTTTATATTCTGTCAAACATTGGTCAATTTTCATTTAATGGTAAATTTTTTCGCATACAATTCTATACTTCATGGTGTTTAACATATGTTCACAAAAGTGTTTCTGACATCTTTCTTACAGGTGAAGCTGAAACCATACTCTTGTTTCCGTCCTCTTTTGTGCAAGCTGAAGGTCCCACATTTGAATGAATAGGGTGATATTCATTGATAACCATTACACCAATTCAAAAATATGTGTATATAAAAAAAATTAATTTCAACTATTTTCTTATTGTCCTTGAATCATTACTAATGAAATTCCCTGTGATTTTTGAAGTTCCATAGCCTTCTCTGTTGACATAGCAATAAACAGAAACAACGGCTGCTTGGTTGATATAGATCATCATCATCATAATTTTTGCATATCACAAAACCTCTAGAGTCTCTAATTTCAGTGCTTTATTGACACAAATTATTCAAACTATTTCACAGCATTCTTCATTTTTTCGATTTTTACTCCTTTCTATTTATATAAAAAGGTTTAACTGTCGAGGTTATTTACAATTATTTCATGGATATTCATATTTGTCATTGTGCATAGGTAAATAGGTGTCAAAGCGTGCTAATATCAACCTTCGAAAGGGAAACAATTTTTAGAAGTATTTCCAAATGAGGATTTCCGATGAAAACAATAATGTTTTGAGTAATTGAGAGCTCTATGTACAAAGGTAGGACAGTAAATTAACAACAGAAAATACTAGCAATCAGAATAGACAGTACTAATAGTGCCATATTTTTTATACAGGAAAACAGAACACTCTATGTATAGCAAGTTTGAACTTTAACAGCATGCTGAAATATCTGATGCTTGTGTAAACAAAAAGGTATTTACAGCATGCTGCTATAACTACTTTTTCACATTCCATAGATTCAACAAGATTTCCTCCGGATTACATTTTAAAGAAACTCTTGGTATTCGGATATAATGTTATGGTTTACCTCCTAATTATGTAATTTACATATCCTTCGACGTTGCTTTCTTTTTGTTTTTGATTTCTTTCGCCAAGTCCGTATTTACTACAACATAATTGAAACTTGTATATTTGTTTTATATGTTTTTGAGAATTTTGGTTTCCTCTAAGTTTGGCTGTTTATATATTAGTTTTACTTATGATGTTGCTTTTTATAAAATGTAACAATCATTAAGAAATATAACTCTTGACTAATATGAAACTTATGGTGTCTATTATACTGTTCATTTATTTTTTGTAATAGAATACTTTTGTGTACATTTATAATTTGATGCAAGTGTATTCATAAGTTAGAGAACAAGCAAAGTTAACAGATTTTACATTCTACTCTCCTTGGAATGTGTAAGAATTTTAATGTTTATAGTAGCATGTTTGTAGTAGCATCTTTTAAGACTCTTCACATGGACACTCTTGAAACATGCTCTACTAGAAAGAAAAAAAAAGTGTTATATACCGACGATTTAGAGACTAAAAATGTCAAATTGATTACTAAATCGATTGCTAACATTAACAATGAGTGGTTTAGCGATTGATTACATAACTTAGTCATTAAACTGGTCCCTAAATGAAGATCTTTTTAGCAGTACTTATACCACATAAGTGCAAAGTTTGTTGCAGTATCCATTGGTGGATCTTCAATAGTTCTTGTCAGAATTGCCACAACCTCTGCTATGAGAGTAGCCATTACTAATTACCAAGACTTTGAGCTGTTTGTGGGCATTGGTAATGTTTGTTGATCAAAGTTAGTGAAAACATGCATCCTATAACCACTAAACCAAGAAAAAATAGTTATGTAATGTTTTGAATGTTATTGGTGCATAACAGTTCAGATTATTCATTTCAGAAACCCTTTAAATTATGTTTCCCTTAGCATGTGACATGATTTCTCTATAATAGAGACAATCTAGAGGTAGCAAAAATATACGAAAATCATACTTGTACGAGTTGAATTTCGGTCAAAAGTATTTTTAAATCATTTCTTCTTTTCTCACGAGAATGATTGAAAAAACTTTTTATTATGTAAAATATCAATGATTGATACGTTTGATTTGAGTGTGCAATTGATGTCAAAAATTTAAACTATCCTTAAGGAGATTCGTCAATTTGTTATGTCTGTCTCGGTTTGCATAAACTCATGGGGTGAATTAAAATTTAAAGTTTAAAATTTGGTCTAGTGCTGGAAAAAAAAAAGGCGATGAATCTGGAGGTTCTGAGTTGAGCCTCGTCATTTCTTTTCTATATTTCACGAGAGTCATTGAAGAAATTTTATTTCGTAAAATATCAATGATTGATTCATTTGATGTGAGTGTGCAATTCATATTAAAGATTTTGAAGTATCTTTAAGAGGACTCGTCAATTTTTTTTCTTCTTCTATTCGTCGTTGGTTTTCATAAATTGATGGGGTCTAATCAAACTTGAAGTTTAATTTTTGGTCTAATGGTAAAAAAGAAAACACATGATGGTGGAGGTTTCGAGTTTGAACCCAAAAGTGCTTTTAAGTTCTAAGATTTACTCTACCTTATATTAATGAACCATCCCTTACCCTAAATTATTTTTGTCAAAAAGAAAAGATAATGGTAAGGATTCTATCAACAACAACTAAAAAAGGAAGATAAATGACACAATGAGATTTTTTTAAAATATATTTTTTATATGAACCTAAAAAATATATGTTTTTATATTTAAAAAATTTCTAAGCCAAATAAAATTGGTTATACCTCCAAAAAAAAGTTATGTCTCCCCACATATTTTATTTATTATTTTTAAAAAAAGAATAAATTTCACACATCCCACTGTTATTTCGACAATATTGACTAATTTTAGAGAAAAAAAGAAAGATGATAAGGATCTAATAATAGAAAAATCATTTGTATATTAAAGAAGAAGTTAGGAGATATATTCGCAAATTATTGACACCTAGATCACGTTTTGCCAAAACAATAACATTAATTTTTAGCATTCAAATTTCATGAGAAGAAACCATATTAATTAGTATCATTCTCCATCATTGCTTCTCAAAAAGAAACAACTCATTACCCTTAATTTTGTCACAAAACTTGTTTGATTTATCTCGTAACAAGGGAAACAAAAAATAAAATCTTCAGTTTCAAGATTTGGTATATCATATATATAAGATCTTAACATCATTCTTCCATCTTCATATACATTATGCAACGAAAAATGTTTATCTCTAAAGTTTTATGGGTTATTTATCTTCTAACCCTCCAACTTTTGTTAGCAAATTCTTATTGTACAAAGAGTCTTGTTCCAGCTTTGTATGTTTTTGGTGATTCAACCGTAGATGCTGGAAATAATAACAATTTGAATACAGTTGCTAAGGTTAATACATTCCCGTATGGCATAGATTTCAATAATTGTTCTACAGGCAGGTTTAGCAATGGCAAAACCTTTGCAGATATTATTGGTAAGTTTGAATAGAGTTAGGTCATTTAGATAAACATATAATCTTGCTTCATCTAGTACAATACAATTAAAGAGTAAAATAATTTCTGAACCTAGAACCTTTAGCATGGTATACAATTCCCTTCCTCCTAAAAAATATACAAGTTTCATTGTTTCAATGTGTTCATTGCGTCATTTTATTTCAAAATGATTTCTCTTTAGATCCATATATTATTCAAAACAAGAATAATATATTGTCGAAAGATATCTTTCAACAGGCAAAAGGAGTAAAAAAATACACCATTAAAATATCTTTCGATAAATCTTAGGGTCTAAGTTGAAGGAATGCCTATGATTTGTTTGATGTCTTATTTAGCTCGTTCAAATGGTAAAAGACCAAGGCATATGATGTGTTGTGGCGTGTGTCTAAACTTGTAATTAATATCCATCTTCTTCGCACTTTATGTGTGTGAATTTCGTCGTTCGACTCTTTAAAAGAAACTCACAATTTAAATGTAAAAAGAAATAAAATTAACTAACATAGTAAAGTAAAAGAAATCAATATTTCTTCATCTAAAAAAATCAATATTTCCTAAACAAAATTATTTACAAAATAATATTCTCAATTCTCATTAAGATTTTTTTTTAAAAGAATTATTCTCATTAGGATAGCATTGCAGCTATTACATACATATAGCATTTAAACTTAATCATCATCATTATTATTATTATTATTATTTTTATTTTTTTTACCTAATTACTTTTAGTTTTAAAGGAATTTGTGACGAAATTACTATTATTATATAATACATAAATTGAATCATTTTCAAATTATGACGCTTTTTTGACTTGCTAGGCAAACATTAATGAAAATATTTTTTGCAGCTCTTAAGTTGGGTTTACCAATGCCACCTCCATACCTGGGTGTCTCTACAACTGAGAGATATCAAATAGCCTCAGGTATCAACTATGCATCAGGTTCATGTGGAATCTTAAACTCAACAAGAAACGTAAGAAATTGTTTTGCACTGCTCTATATAATTCAATTTAAAAATAATGGTCACTAACTATATATATATATATATATATATATTTTATGTCAAAGGGTGAATGCTTGTCATTGGATAAACAAATTGAGTATTTCACCTCAACTGTGGCAAATGATCTTTCAAGAAACTTTCGAAGCAAGGCAAAATTGAGTCATTACTTATCTAAATCTATATTCCTTTTATCCATTGGTGCCAATGATTACATGCTCAATTATTTTAAACAAGAAATGGGAACCAATCAAAAGAGCAATCCTGATGAATTTGCAAAGTATCTTCTTGAGCAACTTGTTTCGAATATAAAGGTAAACTTATGTTTGATGACTTAACATTATGAAGAAGGAAATTTTTAACATATACTAGTACATAATTTTTTTTTGGCTAAAAATAAAGATTTTCACTTTTATATCCCTCAAACATTTTTTAATCTCTAGTTTCTATTATTAATCTCCTTTTTTTGTTTGAAAGACTCTAACTGCAAAACTCACACACTTTAAGTGTTGAAAAATAGATAATTAAATGTTCGAACTTGTGTTGTAACATATCAAATATCCATATAGATAGTATTTGAATTTTTAATAATAATTATGAAACGATTAATCTCCATTTATATGACTTTAACATAGATAATAAATATACTCATCATTGTTGCTACATAATGACTAATAATGTTACATATATAAAATTCCAACTAAAATTAAAGAGAACAACACTTGATGTTTAAGTTTGGCTTCTATAATATTTATAGCTGAAATTTGAACCGATCTTCATGGTTTTACGTTTTAATCTTTTGTCACTAATTCAACTTTTATATGATATACAATTTTCATCAACCTTTACTTTCAGAAAATTTATGATCTTGGTGGACGAAAATTTGTGATCATTGGCATTGGACCAATCGGGTGTATCCCATATTTTATTAATAAAACATCACGTTCAAAAGATTGCAATGAAGATGTGAATCAAAAGCTTAAGCCCTTTTCAACCAAACTTCCATGGAAGCTTCAAGAGTTGAAGACTCAACTTTCAGGTTCATTGTTCACTATTTTGGACAGTTTCAAAATGTTCAAGAAAATAAAAGATTCCCCTGAAAAATTTGGTGAGTTAATAATTGATTTTTTTTTGTTTACGAAATATGACATCCATGAAAAAGTAGAGAGAAAACTTATAACTTTTGTGTATTGATAATAACAGAATTATTACAAATGATAAAGTGAAGTAAAAGAGTACATCAAAGCCTATAATAGAAATCCACTAACTACTACGTACCTAACACTCCTAATGACTAGTTAACTATATCTTCAATATTTTTCAAAAGAAAATAAAATTGTCAAATGGTTTTTCTTTATTGTTATTGTTTACTAATTAATTAACACTTAATTTTTAATTTTCAGGATTTACAAATATCAGGGACTCCTGTGTTGGTACAAACACAAAACCATGTGAAAATCGGAAACAATACTTTTTTTACGATTTTATCCATAGCACTGAAGCCACAAATGAAATATATGCAAATCAGTGTTTTAGTGGAAGACATGCATGCTTTCCTTTCAATATTGAGCAATTAGTTCGTGCACGTTGATATACTAGTATTTGCCCCGTGCAACGCACGGGCAAAAAGAGACCAGAGTTGTGTTTGGAAATTGAAAGTATATGGCTTTGAGCCAATGCCAAAATAAATAAGATACATAGTCGTTTGTCTAAATTAAAATACATAGGCAATCTATAACAATCAATAAATTAAACAAAAGCCATTCCCATCACAACTTTTTCTCTTGGGACTACATTGGTATATATTACAATCATGAAATGATTTCAAAAAATGCTCAAAAGAATCGCATAGCCCAGAAGCAAACATATAAATCAATATAGGCCCTTCAAGTCAATGCATTTGCTACGCCATGATTTCTCCAAAAAACGCT
>Ga0315914_1011281_pt1 | contig 10757 bp, 8 predicted proteins | sample MpolenodulesMG_FD_203920 | JGI IMG/M metagenome (GOLD analysis project Ga0315914, IMG submission 203920) | Medicago polymorpha root nodule microbial communities from Los Angeles, California, United States - elongated nodules | ecosystem: Host-associated > Plants > Roots > Nodule | place: USA... | reverse complement strand
ATCCAGAGTTCTCTGGTCCTAACTTAAATTTAAATTTAGTGATTAATTAAACTGCATCCAGAACATTCTGGTCCAAGATAAAACAACTGCTTAAATATTTAACTAAAGTTTACATTCAGTTTGTTATATTATTTTAACATTCTATCTTTATATTTATCCAGAACATTCTGGTCCTTGCTAAACTAACCTTATTAATTAAACTAAATATTATTTTATCATTACTCATATTATATCTATCCAGAACGTTATGGTCCTTTATACATCAGTTAATTATTTATCTGCTTAATTAGTACTGACCAAGAATTTTCTTGAGCATATATAATCTAATTTAAAGTTTCAGGAATAATTTTAAAAGGGTCACAATTCAAACCCCCCTTCCTTGTGACGTTAATTGCTACTTCAACTAATGTTGGCTCAATTTCCAAATTCCAATGTATCTTCAAACCGTGTGTCGATGAAATCTCACCCGCCTCTGCTTTGATTCTTGGTGCAAACTCTGGTTTTGGCATGCTTCCTTCCTTTGGCTCCTCTCCAAGTGGATTTGTTGTGGATGCTTCAGCTGGACCAAGTGCAAATGCTCCTCCATCAGTTCCTAGGAGGGATCTTCTTCCTACTTTTCATGGACTTCTCCCTGTTGATGAAGCTGTTGGGACTTCCGTCTGATCTTTAGTATGTTATTTGTAGTGGATCTTATCTGTGTGGTTACTTTATTTGTATTTTACCTAATTGTTGCAAACTCTAGTCAGCTATGATCATCCTCTTGCATGGGGTTCTATTTTGTGGCTGTTTGTTATCCTGTAGTATATTCCAGTCTTTATTTTGGGTGTTGGTTTGTACTTGAATATTTCAATATCCAACAGGCCATGTCTGTTTGGTCCATCATGGTTGTGTTGACATGAGATGGCATGTTGGATGTTTGTTTTGTATCTGACGGTGTATGATTAATGCATTTAGGCAAGTTAATATCATTGTGTTACATATGTTTATTTTTATGTTCGCTTTGTTTTATTTATCGCTAATTGTGTCCTATTGAAATGATTCTTCAATATGCCCCGTCCTCCTATATACGAAAGGAAATGCTTGGTGTAAAATCAAGAATTTGTAACTGAAGTGCCGAATTTATGGCTTTTTTTCTTCTCTCTAAACTATATTATGAATGTTAAGATTGCCATTGTTTTATATGTTAGATGGTTGCTAATGCACCTGTGTTGATTTTTTTATCTATTTACCTGGTTTATGTTTTATATTGTATCTTACCCTTCACAATGTTTATATGTCATTGATCTATATTTCATTTTGTTCTTGGTTACCAATATTCAATTCAATATTGTAATTGTTGATGTTTGTGTAGAGCTGTATTATTTAATATTTTTTATGGTTCTGCAAAGTTAGTGTTTCCCTCTTATTTTTAGCTGCAAAGAGTGTTAAATTTTCTTATTTTTATGTGGTCCCTCTGCATGCCAGACAATAGTTTTTTACTTTTCATGGCTTTGATTTGGACTGTAGTGCTGTGGTGGAGAGGTAAGTCACATCTGACTAATTTTCCTTTTCATTTCCTTTTTAGAAGGTGTTCCAGACCTCTGTTGTGTTGGCAAATGTGAGTTAGAGTGATGTACATTAGACCAAGCTTCCAGCTATTCATTTAGGCAGTACCTTTATCTTACTTATGCACTTTAGACATGGTCTATAAATTGCTTTGATGCTGAGTGTTTCCCATTGCTTGCATGTAGACTGTAATTGACATAAGATATTTGATTGTTTTACACCTTTTTTTTTTGTCATATTACCAGTTTGTTCCTTTTATTTGGGGCCTCATATTCATGGAAGGGATGAATACTTTTGAGTTATCTTCACTTGCTTTTGAGGCTAAAAAAAGGCGTTTGGAGAGATACAATAAGTTGAGAGCAAAGAGGTCCAGAGTTAATATTGTGGATCCAATGCCAGGTATTCCAATATAATCATGATTTATATGTATTCATTTTTTATCTCTTTTGGTTTCACAGGATTTTTTTTTCCAGTTCTCGAGTGTTTTATCCGCCTCAGTGAAGTTTTCTTTGTTGTTGAAGTTTCTATGACCTCTAGCTGTATTTCCTCTTTTCTCCATTGATGTTGCATTCATTCCCCTGGTGTTTATTCTAATGGACAGGGTCCTCCATAATAACTCCCATTGATTCTCTCTTTGTTGATCTCTTTGATGGTGGTCACATCAATGGTTAGATTACATCTGTTGTTATTATTCCTCATTTTGTTCCTTTTGAATCATAAAAACTCATCTGTTTCTGTATAATTTTTTCATTCTATGGATTGTTTTTGTAGACCATGGTTCCTTTGTTGGCAGTGCATCAGTCGGTGTCCCACATATTCCAAATCCTTTGCTTTTACTGGAATTTTTCGACAGGGGTGAATCGCAAGGTTATATCATGTTTCTCATCTATGATTATTATTATAGTTTTGATTTTTTTTGTTCTTTCGCCTTATGTTTTTGACCGTTTATAATCTATAATATTAGTATTATACTCTTTTAACATTACTTTACAGATTATATAGATGTTGGAGATATGGATGTCGTATGTCGGCGATGTAATGCTATGTTTTGGTATGGAGAACGTTCACAGAGGAGTGGTTCCACTGCTACTCCTGATGTTTCCATATGTTGTATGAAGGGGAAGATCACTTTGCCCTCTATGATTGAACCTCCTCCTTTGCTTCGCAGTCTTTTTAATGGTGGTCATCCGAAGAGTTCTCATTTTATTGCTAATATTCGATCGTACAATAATTTGTTCTCTTTTAATTCTATGGGGGATAAAATTGAGTCCGGGATGAATCAGGGTCCAGGCCCTCCTCATTTTGTTATCTCTGGTCAGAATTATCATCGCATTGGTAGTCTTCTTCCCGCTGAAGGACAGCGGCCCAAGTTTTGTCAACTCTATATATACGACACAGAGAACGAGTTGGCCAATCGTGTATCTCATTTCAGGTTAGTTTATTAATTCATTTGCAGATGTTAGCTCAATGTCTGCAATGTTTGTTCTGCTGGTTTTTTTATCTTCACTGTTTGTTATTGTTTCTTGTGTTGAATACGCGATGATATCGATTTAAATTTTTTTTTTTGTTTGTTTTGATTCAGTGGTCGTTCACATGAAAGTGAGCTCGATCCTTTGCTGATTCAACAATTATTGGCTGTAATGGACGAGCACAATAAATTAGTCAAGATTTTTAGAATGGTTCGTGACTTTCGTGCGTTGAATGAGAATGTGCCCGTTCGTTTGAGGTTATTTCGGAATAGGAATTTCGATTCTCGGACATATAATGTACCCGATGTTGACGAGGTTGCGGCGTTGATTGTTGGAGACTTTGAAGATTCCGAGGATGGTAGAGACATTGTTGTGAGGGAGAAAGATGGCATGCTGCAACGTATTCATGAGACTCACTCAGAGTATATTCCTCTACAATATCCTCTCTTATTTCCCTTCGGTGAAGATCAATATCAGGAGCATATTGTACGAAATGAGTTGACATCCACTGGAACAGTGAAAAAACGTGTTTGTGTCAGTGTGCGGGAGTTTGTGGCATTTCGTTTGCAGGAAAGAACTCTTGAGGATTCTGTTCTTTTTTTGGGCAAACGCCTCTTTCAACAATTTGTTGTTGATATGTATTCTATGATTGAATCACAAAGACTTTCTTGGGTTAGACAAAATCAAGCAAAGATAAGGTCTGGTTTCTTGCTGGGTTTGGAAGAGGCTGTTGGTCGCGGTGACTCTGATGCATCGTTTATTGGTTCTAGGGTTGTTTTTCCAGCATCTTTTACTGGGGGTAGCCGGTATATGTTTAACAATTGTCAGGATGCCCATGCATTGTGCAAGAGATATGGATATCCATATTTGTTTCTCACAATTACCTGCAATCCCAAATGAGTTGAGATACATCGGCATCTAACCAATTCTGCTAACTATGCATCGTTTAGACCAGATATATGTTGCAGGGTTTTTCATCTTAAATTACAAGAGATGATGTCTGACTTTCGTAAAGGAGAATTCTTTGGGAAAGTTATAGCAAGTGAGTCGTTATACCTTTTATCTATTTTTTTGCTGATTAATTTTTTCTATTATAGATATGTATATATATAGACATAGATTGTTACACGCCTGTTAAATATATTTCTCCTTTTTCACAAATATATTTCTCCTTTTTCACAGGTGTTTATACTATAGAGTTCCAAAAAAGAGGATTGCCTCATGCTCACATATTGTTGTTGCTTGACAAAAAGGACAAACTTGATTCAATTTCATCAATTGTCTCTTCCATATCTGCCGAGTTGCCCGACCCTAGACTTTATCCAAAGTTATATTCTGCTGTCACCGGTTTCATGGTTCATGGTCCTTGCGGGTATGCAAGGCCAAACTCACCATGCATGAAAGACCGTCGGTGTTCCAAGTTTTATCCTAAAAAGTTTGTTTCCAGGACTTCCTTTGATGAGAGTGGTTATCCAATTTATCGAAGGTGTGATCTCGGTATTGTTGCAATGAAGAACGATGTTCAGTTGGATAATCGCAGCGTTGTTCCTTACAATCCAACCTTGATTATGAAGTACCAAGCCCATGTAAACATTGAATTTTGCAATAGATCTAATTGCATTAAATATCTTTTTAAGTACATTACTAAAGGTGTTGATCGTGTCACTGCTGCTGTTGAGGGTGGTGGTCAAGGGGATGTTGACGAGATCCAGCAATACTACGACTGTAGGTATTTATCTCCATGTGAATCTATCTGGAGGATTCTTGCATTTGATATTCATAGTAGATATCCGCCTGTTCAAAGACTGATTTTTCATCTCGACGGGAAGCAGAGGGTTATTTTTGATGATGATGCTGATCTTGAGGACGTTGTGTCCTTTAATCAGGAAAGGAATACAATGTTTCTTGCTTGGATGGATTCTAACAAGGAATCTGAAATTGGTCGATCTCTAACGTATCCACAATATCCGAGCATGTTTGTCTTCAATGATCGTAATCGAATTTGGCAGCCGCGTCAAAGAGGAATATCCGTGGGACGTTTGACTTTTGTGCCGCCGAGTAATCGCGAGTTGTACTATTTGCGTTTGCTTTTGAATGTTCAGGTAGGCTGCACTAGCTTTGAGGATATTCGTACGGTTGACGGTGTTGTTTTTGAAACCTACCGGGAGGCCTGTGGTGCGTTGGGTTTATTGGCTGATGACCGCCAGTTCATTGATGCTGTTAACGAGGTGGCAATTGATTCTTCCGGTAGCAGTGTTCGTAAGATATTTGCAAATTTGCTTCTGCGTTCTTCTCTGGCTGATCTATTGAGAGCTTGGGAAATGACTTGGGAGGCTTTGGCTGATGGCATTCTTTATCAGAGACGACGCATTTTGAATTTGCCAGGTTGGTGTATAGATTAAATGCTAATGTATTGATTTATTTTTCTACCATGTTTTGTTTTTATCTTTTGTTGGCTTATAATGATTTTGCAGTTTTGCTTTTTTTGTTAGATCTTATTATATCAGATGAAGATCTAAAGCAACTTTGCCTGCTTGAGATTGATAAGTTGCTTAGGTTTAATGGAAAAACTCTCGATGACTTTGAGTCTATGCCGAAACTATCGTCTGTTGTTGTCGAGGTATTTGACAATGTTCTATTGGCCAATGAGTTAGGTTATGATCAAGATGAAATGTTAACGAAGCATGGTCTTTATTTTTCAAATCTCAACGAAGGACAGCTATCGGCCTATAGTCAAATTGTTCATTCTGTTGAGAGTAACTCTAGTGGAATGTTTTTTGTATATGGTTACGGTGGCACAGGAAAAACTTATCTTTGGAATCCTCTTTCTTTTCGTTTTCGATCTGAGGGTAAGATCGTTATTAATGTTGCATCGAGTGGAATTGCTTCACTTCTTTTGCCAAGTGGAAAGACAGCACATTCTATGTTTGCTATTCTGTTGGTTTTGGTTGAGGATTTTTGCTGTTTGATTGAAAAGGATAGTAAAAAGGCCCAACTGTTGACCATGGCCAGCCTAATAATATGGGGCAAAGCTCCTATGATAAATCGGTTGGCTTTCGAGGCTTTTGATAGGACCATGCGTGATGTCATGAATAATATTATTAATGGAGCTTTGGATTTACCATTTGGTGGGAAAACAATTGTGTTTGGTGGAGATTTTCGCCAAATTCTCCCTGTTGTTCCTAAGGGATCCTGTGCTGATGTTGTTCATTCCACTATTAATTCATCCCCCTTGTGGTCAGGCTGTAAGGTGCTGAGGTTGACACAGAACATGAGGCTTCAGGCCCTTGGAGATTTGTACGATACTGAGATGCTTCGGGAGTTTGCGGCATGGATCTTGGACATTGGGGATGGGAAGGCTGGTGACGTTGCTGATGGGGAGGCTGTTGTTGAGATTCCAAATGATTTGTTGGTTGAAAATTCTGGTGATCAAATTGGTGACATAGTTCATGCAACTTATCCTGGTCTGATTGAAAACATGTCCGATCAACAATTTTTCCAAGATCGTGCTATCCTTGCACCGACACTCGACTTGGTTGAGAAGGTAAATGATTACATCATGGGTTTGATCCCTGGTGATGGGAAAGAGTACTTGAGTGCTGCTTCTATTTGTAAATGTGATGAAGACATTGGTCTTGATCATCGCTGGATTACAACTGAGTTTCTGAATGACCTTAAATGTTCAGGTATGCCTAATCATAAGCTCATATTGAAGGCTGGTGTTCCTATTATGTTACTTCGCAATATTGATCAAGCCTCTGGTCTTTGTAACGGCACACGTTTGACTGTTGTTTCTCTTGGGAAAAATGTGATATGTGCAAGGGTCATTGGTGGCTCCCATAATGGTGAGGTTGTTTACATACCTCGGATGAACCTTATCCCATCTGGTGCAAACGTCTCTGTTACCTTTGAGAGACGTCGGTTTCCATTGGTTCTCTCTTTTGCGATGACCATAAATAAAAGTCAAGGGCAGACTTTGTCCCAAGTCGGTCTTTATCTCCCAAGACCGGTCTTTACTCATGGTCAATTGTACGTGGCAGTGTCTAGGGTTAGTAGCAGAAGTGGATTGAAAATCTTGATTGCCGATGAAAATGGAGAACCCTCAACATCGACGGTTAATGTTGTTTATCAAGAGGTTTTCCAGAAGATCTAAATGATCCTTGATTTTTGTATGAGGTACGTTCTTTTTAATTGAATTCTTCCACTCCTGCTTGGTTATGTTCTGTTATTGATTTTTTTTTATCTCAGTTTTTTATTGGCATATTCTGCAGTTCAATTGGAATCAAAGCTACTGCACCTGCTTTGTTTTGATGTATTTCTTTATCATTTTCCTGATGTCTGCTGTTTTATGTATCAGCTTGGAAGTTTTGTGTTAGATACCTGTTGTCATCTGAAAGAGAAAAAGTCATATGTGGTATACACTGTTGCAGTTCTTGCCTGTTGGTTGTTTCTTTTGGTGCAGGATTTGTTTGGATGTTTCCCTCAAGTTTATGTTGTTCGTTCCGCAAGGTGGCTTGGCTTAGTGATTTCTTATGGTGCTGTTCTTTCCTTAATTTCCTTAATTAATGCATGCATTTTTTTTTGGTTGGGATCTGCTATTTACTCATGAATTGAACGAATTTGCTTGGTTACGGATGTTTGTGATATCTTTGTATTCACTCATGGATTATGGATGATTGCATATGATATTTAATAGATTGTTGAATGATGTTGTTGAATTATGGAAAATTCGTAGATTGTTGTAGTTACTGATAACATTTGTTTTTAAATTGTATGTTGTTTAAAAATTTAATTTTCTTCGGTTAAACCGGTATTTTTTTTTATCACGTCGTGAGTAATATTTGCCGTAAGGTCCAATTGATTGTTTTTATTTATTCAATTCAATTGTAATGAAAGCTCACGTTGCAACGCAATATTGATATTGATTTGTTGCTGTTTGAAATATCGCAATTAATCGTAAACCCGTGCAAGGGCACGGGTAAAACACTAGTTTCTAACATTCGGCTTCAATATGTGTGGAGCGTCAAAAATATCAAGGTATTAACAAGTGTCATCAACGACTAGACAAGTTCGGGTCGAGATCGAATGATTTTAAGAAGGAAAAATTATCATGACTTTATTTATACCTCTCTTATTTTATTTTTTGCTTTCGCACCGGTTTTCGAGCCACCAAAAGTGAATGACTAATCTGATTCGTGTGTAGATGTATGCGCACTGATCAACTGTTGTTTCCCTTAGAAATCGAACCTGATATTCCGCGGGTACATCCTTGAAAGCAGCTCCTTATCACAGGAGCTCAAGCAACTTGGTTGTACCTGTCTCTTATTTTAATAACTATTTGTCTTTCATATTTCTCTTGTTAAAAAGCACATTAAAATACACAAAAAGTCACCATGCATTTCTCTTCATTAAGCTACACAATCTCATCTCTCTATCAAAGCTGATTTTCAGCATCAAAGACGAAACGGGTTCAGACAGGTACAGGGTTCGTTTTCATATGAGGGTCCTCATTGAACTGTCTGCACGTGACATAGGTTAGAGAGTTTGACCTGTTTCCTTGCATGAACCAAATAAGTGAAGTTGTACCGTACGATTAACCCCACATGCAACCAAAGATCCCAAATGCAAGCACCAACTTTACCTGCTAGTATAAGATTTTTATAGCTGTAATCCACTATAGTACATATACCTTCGGTCAACAACTAGAATCTATATATGTTCTGGATTTTCACATAAGAAAAACTGTTTAAAAATAAAATTGTCTTTTTTTTCCTCTATCACGTTTTTCTTGTCCTACTCATATTAACTTTTACAAACCGAAAAATGTCTTAATATAATATATTGTATTTTTTGTGAGCAAATCAGCAAATAGATATATTTTATATGGCTCTGTCTACGGTGGAAGATCTGAATAGGTCACCTACGGTAAGAAACATGACTTTTTCTTTTTGACAAAATAAATCTGAACCATTGGATAAACGTAAACCAACTTTAGATCAAAATGCTTATAATACACCTCCAACACCCAATTATTTTCTTTTATTTTAAATTGTTCTTCTCTTTCCTCTCTCACCCGAGTAACCTCTCTGATCTTGTTGTTGTTGCCACTTCATTCTTTCCCTTTGTTTTTCCAACACTTGGAGGTGCAACTCGTAGTTGCTAGTTTCCCCAAATCAATAGTATTCAAACAGTGCAACAACATGTTGATCACCGTTTTATACTTAAATAATAGTAATTATTATGCTACATATAGTGACTGTGGTAGTGTTAGTGTGCGGTGATTAGCTTTAACTTCTTGTTGAATTGAAACGGTGGATGATATATGATTCAATTTAGTTTTACCATTTTTTTTTTTTTTGAAATCTGCAATTTTATAGATTGACTTTAAAATTGAAATTTTCAAGCCTATATTCATCGAAATTTGCTTTAATATCACATATTGAAAGGTTATTTAAAATCACAAATTGAAGGGTTATTTTTATTTTACTCTATTAAAGGTGTATGTGTTGTTGCAGTAAAGAAAGAGAAGGAAGATGGAAGGGGCGAGAGAGGAAAGAGAGAGTAATTTAGAATAAAAGAAAACAATTGGGTGTAAGAGGTGTATAGTAAGCATTTTGATCTAAAGTTAGTTTACCCTTATCCAATGGTTCAGATTTATTTTGCCAACAAAAAAAAAAAGCCATGTCTCTTACCGTAGGTGACCTACGTAAGTGACCTATTCAGTCAGATCTCCTACCGGACACAGAGCCTATTTTATATAGTACTGTAAATTGTAAATCACCAACAAAAGAATAACGTGACCCATGAAAATTTAAGTTATATCAATAAATGGGATTTTACTTTGTGTACTTCTCTAAATATAAGAGCAGCTAACTAGTTAAGAGGTTAAATGGCAGCATTAAATTTGTTGATGATTGATACTGTTTTAATAGTTGGTTCTTGAAGACACAGAATTGGTTTGTTTTCATCGCAGTATCTCCTATACATACATTTTAGAATGGTGAAATGAATCAATACACATGTCATGATAAAATAAAATGCATAAGAAAAGTGAGATGTGGCAATTTAAATCATAAACATATGAATATGAGAATAAACATAATTATTTCAGTTTTAAAAATTAAATTTCAATTACTATCATTTATGGCTTACTTAAGGGACAAAACATATACCTACAATAAAATATGAAGCTATACAATTCAAAAAATTCAAATAAGGAATCATATCAATTTGACATATTGCAGAAAAAGAAAAGTAAATTTTTTTCTCAAGAAAAAAAATTCAAATTTAGATTTTATTATATATAAATATACATACTATACGTTTCAAAATTAAATTTCAAAAATAATAATAACAATAATATTTTGAAATGAAATTCAAAATAATTTTATACTTTTTTCTTATATATAACTTTAAATAATTTACTGTAATTTTTTCTGAATATTTTAATTTTATATCACATATAGTTTTTATATTTAATTTTTTTTGTAAACGACATAAAATTATTATTACATTACTAACATCAACAAAAAACCAATAATGAAAAATATGAAATTTTATCCAGATATTATTACATATAAAAACTAAATAATTTTTCAACACAAAAAAAAGACCTAGAAGCAATTTATGTGTTTGAATTATAAATAATATAGAGAATAATAAAATATAAGAGAATATGATATATGAAATAAAATGAACCAGTTGTTAAAAAGTAGTTTCCTTTCATCGATTCACATTACTTTT
>Ga0315914_1011280_pt1 | contig 10758 bp, 9 predicted proteins | sample MpolenodulesMG_FD_203920 | JGI IMG/M metagenome (GOLD analysis project Ga0315914, IMG submission 203920) | Medicago polymorpha root nodule microbial communities from Los Angeles, California, United States - elongated nodules | ecosystem: Host-associated > Plants > Roots > Nodule | place: USA... | reverse complement strand
ACCCTAACCCCCCCCCCCCCCCCCCGGATCCTTTTCTCAAAAGCCAATCCTCTATAACAATACGCTTTTGAGAATGGGACGGAGGTGAGGAAGGGTGTAAAATAAAAATACAAATAATTTCAGCACAACATAAGCACGTTGTTTGCAGTGTTTTTTAACAAGAAAGCCTGTCACATGCATACAATCATTCTTAAATATTTACTTCATGACTTAGTCCTTGACAACCCTCATAGCCTGACTCAAGTTGCCTGAGTGTATATTTTCACGAAACGAATCAATAATTTCAGACATAAAAACAAAACAATCAACCTGACAAATGAGGCAAGATGGATGAAATACTTCTTTGAATCTATATGTCTACAATTTTCAAGGTATAAATTCACAATGTGACAATCGATAACAAAGAAAGTCTACCCTGCATATAAATTTGAAGAAAAAAAATAAAAAATAATGGGTAAAATGCATGGTTTGATTGGTTTCCAACCAATTGTTCTGCATATAAATGTGCACTCTGCTCTTTTTCAAAGTTTATAGAGTAGCACACAACACAGTGCTCAAACAAACCCCAAAGCATGTATCTTTCGTAGCAGCGAAAAGGAGCATGGTCCTTCAGGTGTTACCCTTGAAAACAGCCACATTCATGGAAAACACTGAAGCTCCATCCAAGTAGCATTTTAAGGGATGGCTGACCATAAGCACTGTTCAATTAATTGGCAAACGAAAAAGATGTTAAAGTGTTGAATATCAAGCCATAATAACATAGATAAAATCTTGAGAAATTCTTAAAATCCAATTTATGTAAGGGAATCATTGCATAAGTGCACTCATGCTTTCACTAATAATTATTGGTACCCGGACGATAAATTATTTCCAATATAACATTGTAGGATGTTGAAATTTTATTCATGTATCCATAGCCTAAGGACTAGTTTGGTTTGAGACATTTCCATTTTCATTTTTACTTTTAATAATTAAATAAATATAACATTATTTTTGTTTTGTTTCACTTTTTAAAATTTATAACAAACACTAAAAACTATTTCTTTTTGTTATAAAAAAAAAACTTTGAAAACAAGAAATGAAGTATTAAGAAGCTGAATTTTTCAAATTAAAGATGAAAATATAAAATATTAAACCCAACAAGCCCTTAAATTTTTTCAAGTAGCTGAGTCTCTAAACCTGAATTATAAGAGACACAGTATCTATGCCAGGGAAGAAATATTACAATTCAAAATGTGGCTAGATTATCACACTATACAACAAGGTCTAGCAAAACCAAGGTGCTGTTTCATCCGGAGTTACAAACAACCATGACTCAATATTAAAATTTCATGCTTTGTAAATTACAGACAAAGGGGACATTGAAAGCAACGCTGTCCACAGACCTAATTGATTATTCGTCACTTTTTTGTTACTTATCCCATTCTCTATAACTTAAGGTATAAAGGAACACCCTAGCAGGAGAAAAACAGACATTGCATATAATAGAAAGTACCATACCTTCTTTAAAATATCTTCAATTATCTAACCGTCCAAAGCTACTGGGTGGCCAAACCTGGTAGAAAAAAGTATTTGAAATATCAACACTGTGTGTAACAAATATGTAGATATCAGTAACAAAAATCTACAAATATAGAATCAGTAGATCATTGCAAGTATACGTACAAGTCCAAAAAGAAAAATAGAAGCAGTCATGTACTAACAGAACAGTATCATTATAACCTTAGCTCGGTCTAAACTATTCAGGAAAACTAATATTCAACCACATGAAAGTATGTAAGAAATAAATTGCACTAACCTCTATCAAAATAATAGGGAAGAAACCCAATGAACCAAAAACAAACTATAAAAAATAAAATATATATTGGGCACGGCAGTTACCCGGAAAAACACTTTTCCTCTTATAAGACCATATGGAACAGGACCAAAATGACGTGAATCACGGGAAGCATAGACGTTATCTCCTTGAATCCAAACATGCCCCTTTGGCACCTAAGTAAAAAAAGATTGATAAATAAAGCAATAAATCAAACCTATCAACATAAATTAAATAATAATATTAATATTAATAAAACAAGAAAAATCAATGCAACCTGCAAACCATATATTCCAAGCAAATGGGACACAGACAAGATAGCTGATTATCTTTTATCTTAAAATTTAATAATTAATTGAAGTGTTAAGACGCAATAATGCAAATTGGATCAAAGGATATCAGTAAAACTTAAGTAAATAAGTATTACAATCTGAAAACAAAATATCAATTATCTCAGCCAAAAATATAGAGAAATTTCAAGTAATATAACCAGACATCATAAGCAAATAACTGATCTTTTACCACAGCAGTTACAGTAAAAGAATGATGACGACAAAGTGAGCAAAAATCAGATAAATGCATTTTATCAAGCCTTGTTGAAAATAAACTGCATAGCTCCTATGTAGCGCCTTATGAATTACCTAATTTGAAGAAACCTGGTAATGAAACTATTTTTTATTCCATATATGATATATATGAAAGACGTAGAAAATTGCATCAAATCATTTTCTTAATTCTGCATATCCGTTCATTGAAAATATCACCAACACATACAACTCGGTTGAATTGGTATATAACACACAAGTAATAATCTTTTTATTGAACGCATTAATCAATGACTTCAATCTCATATGACCAAACAATTCTTAAACCTTCTTCCAGTTCCACTCACTATAATCCAACATGATAAATGTTAGGAACTAAGTAATTGAATTCAGAGGGAAGACCTATTTTATTGAAAGATTAGAAAGGAGAGAGGGAGAATAGGAGAAATCTCTCCCCCAAGAGTTTCCCCTTCTACAATAGAGTCACGACTCTATTCACTAAGAATTTAAAATACTCAATAATAATCCTTGCCTGTCCATGTGTTCTCCTATTTATACACGATACTTTCTAATAAGTACTTTCTAATAATCAAGTAACTAGTTCCCCTTTATCCTATATCCTAACAATAAAACAAGCAAGAGGTACTTTCCAGAATAACATATTTGCATACTACAAATATTAAAGAAGAAAAAAAAATGTTGGAAAAAGTTCCAATACCCACAATAAGTGTTTAAAATAAAGGTCCACAGCAACAATATAGATCGCAACATCATCGTTTTTGAAATTTGATTTTGCCGCGACTGTGGTTACAGCTGCATCATCCATGTTTAATTGTTATTCTCTGTAATATCAAGAATCGCGACTGGAACCCTTACAACGACCAATGGTTAAAAAGAGTTATGCTATATTTTATGAAAGGCTAACCAAAAGAAACATAAGAACAATGTTAAACATCCTTTTCATGTGTGTGTATTTCTCATTTGTTTTGGGACAAGTGTGTGTTATTTTCTTAAATAAACCAAAACTACTATAACTTCCCTCATTTACGGAAATCAGGCTGGGTAAGTGGTGTTAAAACGAGCCAATCAAAACGGATGTGCATTTCTTGCTCAAAACGTTCCATAGTAATAAGCACTTTCCATTTAGCTCAAAATGTTCAGTAATAATTAGCATTTTCCATTTAAAGATTGTATTGATGCACCAAAAAGTCTCACATTACTTGGGAATTGTGGTTCAGGGTAGCTTAAAAACACCCACTCTCCTCAACCTGCGAGGTTGCATTTTAACTAAGGGTCTGTTTGGGTTGAAGGGAAGGGGAGGTGAGGGCTTTGGAGAGAGCGGGCTAGAGGAAAAGAACAAGAAATTTTCCAACATTTCTAAGTGAGTTTGTAGAGAATGGTAAATGAAAACTTATAATTAATATATTTTAAAAATTTTAAAAATATTATAACAACATAGATTGGGTTTGAAGAATTATATCTAAATCCTCCAAAACCCTCCTCTCCCATATTTCTCTATTCATTCCACTTCCTTCTTCCTTTTATTCCAAGCCCTCCCCTCCCCTCCTAAACTCCCAAACAGACCCTGAAGACAAAAGTGTGCGGGCCCCAAAAAGGTCAATATCTCATAAAAGTTGCACAACAGACTTGAGATTGAAACATTGACACTAGAAAGAGGGCCTGAGCTACGCACAAGGGCTAATACGGCCTAAGCTACACATGAGGGCTGACACAGCCTAAGCCATACACAGCAAATGGGCTATTTTTCTAGTACAGCAACAAATCTCACATCGCTTGGGAATCGAGACTAAGGATAGCCTATAACCACCCACTATCCTCAACTCACTAAACGCCTTTAAACTAATGACTAAAGGGCTTAGATAAGACCCTAAGCAGACAATACTTAATTAGTTAGTGCAGCGGAGTTGAGGTTGGAACTAAAACTTGCATATAATTACTTATCTAACATGACAACAATCAAGTAGCCACATTTTGCACAACAATGCAGTGTATACTAAAAAATCAAGACATAAATCACAATTAATATAACAGACAAAAAAACGAGAAAACAAAGAACAAACCACTAAGGGTAGTTTACAAACATTCACTCTCCTCAACCCATTCAAACACATTTTAACTAAAGACAAAAGTGTGATGGCCCCAAAATGAACAATATCTCTAAAAAGAGGCACAGCAGAGTTGAGATCGAAATATTAACGCTGGGAGAGCCTAAGCCACGCACGAAGGATGACACGGTCTAAGCCATACAAAGAGCCGATAAGCCCTTTAGCCTCAAATTGGCTTCTGGTACACCAAAAGTCTCGCATTTCTTAAGAATTGTTACTAAGAAAATTTTATAAAAAAACTCACTCTTCTCAACTCACCAAGTCCCTTTCTAACCAAAGACAAACATGAGGACTTACTGCTTACATAAGACCTAAGCTGACAATACCTAATTAGTGCGGCAGAGAGACGGCTACGAAAATTCTCTTTTCAACACTCTCTCCAACCCTCACTCTGTTATTGGAATGTGGGTTTTACACATTATAAATGGGTCCCACACTGTGAAGAACGGATACTCCTCGGATTAGACGTGTCCCGGTGTCGGACACGTGTCGTGTCCGACACCGACACTTGTAATTACACTGAATTATGTGATTTTTTTAAATTATTAGCTGTGTCGGCGTGTCAGTGTCCGTGTCATGTCCCGTGTCCGTGTCCGTGCTTCATTGGTAGTGGAACTACAATGGATTCCAACTAAGAAAGGAGTGAGTGTTAGGGAGATTGTTGAAAAGAGAGTGTCCCTAGCAGTGCTCAGTGCAGCAGATTGAGGTCGGAACTCGGAACAAAAACCTTGTTCATAATAGCTGATCTAACATGACAACAATCAAGTAGCCACATTTTCACAACAATGTACTCAACAAAACAAAACAAAAAATCACAAAGAACTAATAAAACAAACACACAAAAAAGTGAAAACAAAGAACAAACCATTAATTAAGCAAACACACCACAGCAATTCTGGAATCCTCAGAATTCAAAGGATCAAAATAAGTAACAGTATCCCCTTCCATAGCAACAACCCGCTTCGTCAAATTCCTATTAGGGTTCAAAGGTGACTTCACAAGAACCAAATCACCATGACCAACTTTCCCAATCCTCGGAGAAACATGCTCCACCAAAACAACATCGCCGGCGATATTTAGGGTTGGGAGCATACTAGGTCCATACGCCTGCAAACAGAGGATTATAGCAATTGAGTCAAAAGGGTATCCGAAAAACACGAAGATGAAGAAGAAAGATGAAAGATTGGAGATTACATGTGTTGGTGAACAGAGGTAGTTGCCGGTGAAGTGAAGGTAACAGAGGAATTTTGCGATTATTGCTGAACGATCTAAGGCTTCTTTTGCTACGCTTCTCCATTGTGCGATGTAATTCATAAATGGCATTTTTCTGTTGTGAGTGTGTCTGAGAGAGAGAGAGAGATATTTCTGAATCGGCTATAAACCCAGTTAAATGTTCATAAACCCTTCAAAAATAAAAAAATATAAATATCATTCTCGGTTCATAACTCCTCATCGGTTAGGTTCGGACGAGACGGCCAATCATCTATTTTTTATTGTAAAATGTTAACTTGTGCATTGTAAGTCAAATGTAAAAATAATGTATTGAATGCGTGCATTAAATTTAATCTTTAATGTTTTAATGAATTGAATGCACAAAGTTTAAGGTAATATTTCTTTTTGTGGATTTCTTAACATTAACACTACCATTTTTTATTTGAAAATTGTTTTTCTCACATACAAAAGTTCACAATGACACATTAAAATTACTTAACTGCCGCTCAAGTAACTGGCAGCAGTTAACTGTCGCTGGCACCAACGGCAGTTAACTGCCGTTCACACCAGTAAACAGAACCAGTGCAGTCTGCAATGATTTTTCCAGCCATTTTGGCCTGTTTGTACCTATAATTTCAAACGACAATTCCGCATGAAATCAAACCGAAACAACAACATCCAGCAATCACAAACATCAACATTTCATAGTTTATCAATTATTCGGTAACATTACCCAAAACAGATAATGCGTTAACGTTTCACAATTGTTTGAAATTCGTCAAATTGTCCACAATATGCAACACATTGCACGTAAAGTACATTAATTTCTAATAAATGCAAAACTCAAATATATATATATATATATATATATATATATATAAAATTCATTAAAGGTTAGTTACATATTATCCAAAAAAATTGGTCATTACATTATATATCCCAAAAAATACGTCGGCGCATATCGACCAAAAAGCGGATGAACACCGACGAAAAAGTGTCATATTTCACCTAATGAAATTAAATCTTCTAAATGTTCCACAACATCTTCAAATTCTTCGTTGCTTTAACCGGAGTGTCATTCAACAAAATAGGATTGTCTTGATTTGTTGGTTTTTTTGGTGGAACATCTCTCTCATAGTTCTCCATGAGTGTTCGGAAACGATCAAGTTGATCCAAGAATTAATCCTCCCATGTTGCCGCCTCTTCGCTCTTGTGTAGCTTCCACTCCGTGGATGATGGAGGTAGTGGGCAACCATCTTTCAAGGAAAGAATGACAAAATGATTTGGGATTAAACCAAGGCAAATCATGTTACTTTTCGGGTTAACCGGAAGTCGACCTCTAAGTGGGAAAAAAGTCTCGGAGACTCCAATATCAAGGGTAGTCATCTCTACCACCGGCCTATTGTAACAAGATGCAACGATGTGTCCCATATCCGGCAATGTCAATCATTTATCGGGAGGTGCAAAACTACTAGCATTTTTGGGAGGATGCAATCCATCTAAGATGTAGTTATAACGGCGCTCGCTCGCATATATCTCGATGTATTTGTTCCTATGCTCGTTCAACTCTTTAATAAGTGTTTTCTGCACTATAACATAACTTTCTTCCGTCAAACCCACGAATTCGGCTATAGCCCTAAACCCACAATGTCCATCGCCAATAACATCCACAATTCCCTCAATGTATGGTCTCATGAATTTTGGCATGTAATACATAGGACTCAATGAATCATAATTTCTTGAAACCAAGATAGGCTTAGGAACTGGAACGGGAGAAATGCCAATGCGAGCACCTTTTCTGTTAGGTTGTGGAGATTTTTTTCGTGGTGAAGATTGACTTTTCGGATGTTGAGAATCAATAGTCTCCCATGAAGATGGGATCCTACGTGTCGTTTTTGGTGTAGGTTTGATTTTTTTTCATTGCTCCTTTGGTTTGTACTGTTCTTGGAGGTGGTGACAACATTGTGGTCTCCAGAAACGCTAACAACCGCAAACCCTCTTTGAATTCTAGTTTCATTTGGAATGGAACTCTTTGGAGACGTTCTTGAATACCACTCCACTCCTCCGCAACCGAAAACAAATCTTCATTACTTTCTTCTTCACCCATATACAACTTATGCCAATGCGGGTGTATCTCATCCAATCGAATGAGCTTGTTGTGACGGATTTTTATAGCAATGAAGCATGCACAAGGTAGGCCATACAACGTTCTTATAACACAACTGCAAGTTCTCTTGTCAATGCACATGGTTTTCCTAACATGCTCTTCTTCCAAAAAAATAAAGTTCATGGCTTGTCTAGACATGTGACCCCCCAACCTAGAGTACAAAGTGACATCTTTGTATCGATGTTCCAAGACCGTAATACTCCTACCAAACGATATTGTATCTCCCCAAATTGGTTTGCCAACATCTCATCTATTTTTTCCCAACAAGTACCCAAGTCACCCTTGGAGGTGAACAAATATTCCTTCACCACACCATGAGCTCCTTCAACTCTGTTCGTGGTCCTGCACCCAAGATGTAACACAAGGTCCGTTCATGCCCTCATTAATTTTTCCTTAAAAGGCTTCAAAATGGTAGTTTCAACATAGTGAAGAAACTTTGAATAATCCTTACAAACATCTTGGAATTTCAATAGATTACCCGCATATAACTCTTGAGTAGGAGATTCAACCAATTTTTCTCATGCATCAAATATGCTATCAACTAACTTACTATGCTTCGCCTCGTCAACAATCTTCTTTTGCCCATCCACTATCACAACATTTTGTTTAACTTTGCAATCGATGATGATTCTTGCTCTAACATTTTTGCCAACATGGAAATAACAAAGTATTGCACTACTATCGGGGAGAACATTTGCTACGGCATTCATCATACTCGTGCCCCTGTCGGTCACTACCACCTTAGACATATCACTGTTTGGTTCAAGAAGTTTAAGTAACATTTGCAAAGCCCAAGTAAAGTTATCCTCTTTCTCCGACATCATAAATACAAAATCAACCGAATATGTCAAATAGGTTGAGGTGACTCCAACTATTTCAAACAATGGCATCCTATACAAGTTGGTTTTGTACGAGGAATCCATTATCAAAACAGTCGGAAATTTTTTAAACAACTTTACCGATGTTGGATGAGTCCAAAAAATGTCTTGAACAGTTTGACTTTCCTTTTTTTTCTCTTACGTAATAAACATATTCATTCTCTTCCAACTTTGAGATTAGAAATTGCATCTCCATCAAGTCACCCCTTTTTGCCTTTTTGAATTTATGACGTTCATTGTAGACTTGCTTGATATTTGTCGTGAACTCTTTCCTTTTCTTCTTCAAATTTGTCAACATATTTTTTGGTTTCACCGAAGATTTGGCCAAGTCATGTACAATCTTCTTGTCGTCCTCCATTAATCTTACGGCAAGAAGGTGCCCTGCTACATACGGCACCATCTCATGGTTGTGAACGCCATTAAGAATAGTTAATTTCCAAACATTGTCTTCCCTGACAACATATCCATGCACCTTGAACAAACACCCACATTTTCTTGATCCCGTTGCTTCATGCTTCACTTTTCTATTTAGTACTTTGTGCTCGCCGCTCCGTTCACAAACCAACTCCAACATAGCATTTCTACCTTCACAAGATCTTCTAATGATAACCGTAAATCCAGCCCTATTTGCTTATCGACGGACCCAACCGAGCAATTCGTCCTTATCTTTCCGTGTACCTCGGGTCGAAAAGAAATGAGGCATGTCCACTTCGTTGTCATGAAGTTTCCACACATCGGAATTGACGCTTGAAGCCTCAACTTTAATGGAAGCTTCAACCTTCACGGAAGTTTCGACCTTAATGGGAGCTTCAACCTTAACGGAATCGACAACGCTAGGTTTTCGATCACTCGGATCATCATCCGCATTCTCAACCATATCTATAAATAAACAACATATAATTGTTAAACTAATTAATAAACATGTATCTAATATCATATAATAACATAAACAAACAAACAAAAAAATTGGGAAAAAAAATTTAGGCAGTAGCACTGACATTTGAAAAAATTTCAAAATTTTTTAAGTTAACAGCCGCTGACTCCCAGTTAACTGCCGTTCAAGTTCGTGACAGGATAAAAAAAACCAGCAAAACCAATCAAATGTAAACGAGTTAAAACTTGCAGTACTTGTTCTTTGATGCATATTGTGTGTAGAAACATCCTAACAATCGATCAACAATGATTTGGAATCAAGATTTTGACAAAAGATTTTTGAAATGGGGATTTTTTGTGGAATGGTATGGTGAGGTAAAGTGATGAGTGAATAGGACCTAGGGGTTTTCTGGTTTTGGGGGGGGGAAAAACAACGGCAGTTAACTACCGCTGGGGACTCTAACGTAATTTACTTTTGTCATTGTGAACTTTTGTATGTCAAAAAAGCAATTTTCTTTTTATTTTATCAAGGATTGGGGTTTACAACACGAACACTTTGAGGGTTAGGACCCGGTATGTTATGATTATGGCAGAAATAGAGTATCATCGATCATTATTCAACAACCACTCGTAATTTAACAATAATAACAAACACTCATATTTTAACAACAATAGTTTAACAATGATAAACATTACGCAAAGTGACAACACAATTTAACCGAACTCTATTGACACTTATGACACTTGCAGTTTGAACGGATCCGGGGATATATCACTCCCTCTTTAGATACCATGATCGAAAACATGTGGCATACGTCAGAATCATCTTTAAAAAAATTTGGATAATGACATATGGTACATTTGTCGCTATCATCGTTCAGATCTATGACGACAAGTTAACTGCGATATAGATATTGTTTGACTTTCATGAGCTTTATGAAAGAAATGTTTAAATTGTCTTTTTCAACTTAGACCCCGTTTGGTTTGAGCTTATTTTAAGCTTATGAAAAATAACTTATGTAAATAAATAAGCTTTTATTTTATTTTATAAGCTCTCACTAATGAAAACCATATCTTCATAAACTGTTTTTTCATAAACTACCTTTAAAACTTATAAATAATACATAAAAACTTATTTATT
>Ga0315914_1011279_pt1 | contig 10762 bp, 1 predicted proteins | sample MpolenodulesMG_FD_203920 | JGI IMG/M metagenome (GOLD analysis project Ga0315914, IMG submission 203920) | Medicago polymorpha root nodule microbial communities from Los Angeles, California, United States - elongated nodules | ecosystem: Host-associated > Plants > Roots > Nodule | place: USA... | reverse complement strand
GAGAATGATAAATTAATGCATATGATTATTATATTTTTAATTTTAAAAATAATATAACAACATAGATTAAATTTGAAGAATTCATATAAACCCTCCAAAACCCTCCTCCAATACAATTTTTTAGTTCCCCCAAATGAGGAGGGTTTAGTATTAAATGATGAAACAGGAGAGGGGCCCCAAATATCCTAATGAATTAAATCAAAAGGACTGTCTGAAACTGAATCACTATGATTAAAAGATAATGCAAGTTGTTTTGCAAGTTTACAATGTAAGCAATCAAAAGACTCAAACTTTGTAGACCCTAGAAAACCACGAGAAATTAAAGGCTGAATTTTATTTGCTGAAGCATGACCAAGTCGAAGATGCCACTTATGAATGGGGGAGATCACAGTAGCTGCAGACACATGTGTCTTAGGAAGATAAAGAGATTGAAGCTCAAATAACCGGCCCACCCTGCGACCCGTCCCAATGATCTGCTTCGTCTGTGGATCCTGTACCTGGACACCAGAAGGAGAAAAATAAACATTTAGTCCTTGTTCACACAATTGGCCAACATAAATAAGATTCAGTGTCAAGTTGGGTATGTAATAGGTGTCAGGAAGAGTGAGGTTGGAGGTGGATACATGACCAGTATGAGTGATGTTCATTGTATTGCCATTGGTGGTAGAGAAGAAACAATTGTTACAGAAGGCAATGATTTAATGTCGGTGGTCATATGATTACAACATGCAGAGTCAAAAAACCATTGAGAATTACCGTGAGTAGCAGACATCGCAGTAGAGGTGTTGGAAGAGATAACCTGTTTGAGTAATGCCTCAATATCACTTATAGTAATGGTAGTGGAACCCTCAGTTGCAGCAGCAGAAATGGAGGAAGACCCAAACTTTGGAGGAGGCTTGGATTTGAAAGATCCACGATTTTGTTTTGGAGGTCGCGTGGGGCAATGCTCAAGAATATGGCCAATACCTGCACTCTATAGTAGGACAATTAGCAAACACATGACCAGTTCGATTACAGTTCTTACATGGTTGATGGCTTCATCTCTGTTGCGTGGACCGAGTAGTTGCAAGAGCAGCATCAAATTGAGGAGTTTTATCCAGATTCAGGCGTGTTCCTTCAAACATGATTTCTTGAATAGTGGAAGTGGATTCCGATGCAATAGTGAGGCTCGGACAGCTTCGTATTCTGGACGAAGAGCCATAAGGACTTGATATCTGTACAGGGATACAATATGGTCATATATACAACTCAGAGATAGAAATCTCCTATAATTAAGCTATTCATATAATTACACAATCTGCACTGTTAATGAGTATGTCCCTATAATGACACTAACAATTATGCTAACAGTCACAATGTAGTAAAGTAAAAGTAGCATCAGAAATATGATGATGAGCATTAAAGGAAACAATGATTGTAGGTTAGCATTGCACTAACACGCATCCAATTGGTGTTAAAATGCGGAATATACAAAACATTGTGTGGAATAAAATCACGGGACAATCTAATAGTTCCTACTGCAACAATATATTATATGACAGAAAAACCGCAGACATTTATAAACATATCTTATTATAAAAAAAAGCCTCACTTACTCTTGGTCATAAATTTAAATTTTGGTCTCCACAAAATTGAATTTATATACATATTCTGTTAAAAAATATATATTTTTAAAGGCCACATTAAAATTTTAGTTTTAGGCCTCATAATTTGTCGGGTCAGCCCTGGAAGGGTGACAGACTTGTAAGATACCTTTGATAAGAATGATATGATATAAGGGATGACTTCAGTGGGCAAAATTGGTCCATGAATTGCCGAAAAAGGTTCATTCAATCACTTGAGAAAATGAATAACATGTTCCATCTGATTATAGCCGGACCAAGATTGAATGCCACCATAATTGCAATTATGAGGAGGTCGTAATGCCATATGGAACAAAACTTAGAATAATAGGGTTTTGACATATATGGAACCTTATTGCAGAGTTGCCAATTCACGTTTGAGTTGAAAGATGAGTTGACTATTAGGTTGTTCAAAACACTCTTTAAGGTCATTCCAATTTTTTGTAGCAGAGGGGCAATGATGAACCGTAGTAACATAGCCTAGTTCAACTTGGTGGGAATGCATAGGTACGGGTATGGTACCTGGTACGGTTATGGGTACCGGTACGTAATACGGCAAATTTTATAAAATAAAGGTACGGGTACATTGGTATAAAACATAAAAAAAATGATTTTTCAAGTGAATTACTACACTTCTATCATCATGTTGCTTGAGAGTTTTTTTTTTTTTTTAATCTCTTCTACTATTTTCATCAAAAGCAAGATAATTTTGGTTATTTTTCCAACGTGGGTACATTTTTTCTGCACCAACTACGAGCAAATAACTAAGTAAAAATAGGTACGATTCGGTACTAAGTTACGAGTACCATACGTGTACCTGGTACGGGTGCGTACCCCGTACCGATACTTCTCCATGTTTGGAGTACCCATGCTTCAGAGGGTGGGAGTGGTGTTGGATCAAAGATGTGGTGAGTTTTAAATTTGAGTTAGAAGTCTCACATTACATTGGGATTAAAAAGTTTATGTTGAGGAGCGTATACAAGTGAAATACCCCATATAACTCAATGTCTTAAGATTTTGGATGAATACGTGATGTCCAAACACATTTCTATGATTGATTTTGGCTCAACGTGATAATATGCTCTAGTGTGCATTTGCACCCTCTTATTGTTCAATCATGCTACATAATAGGGATTTGGATCATCTCCATCAAATAATTCTCACAACTATCTCTTTCACCAATTTATCTCTACCTCAACCCCGAGGGGTGCGGCTACCTCCTGCTTTGCTTTGCTTCGCTCCATTGCAAAATGACACTATTGACAACATAGGGTGATAGTTTTGTGGAATAAGTTACGCTCCTACCAGTGGCGGAGGTAGTGGGGGGGCCTTTAGGGGCCATGGTCCCCCCTACATTTGCAATAAATTTTTTTATATGCTACAATTAACTAGGTAAAAATGTTTAGTAAGGTATGTATTAGGTGATGGTCCCCCCCGATTAATCTAATTAATATGTCTATTTTTTCAATCAAAAAACGTATTTTTTTTTACCATGTTACTAGATTAATTGACAACAAATATCAATAGTTTTATACTTTATAGGCTAAATTGCATTTTTGATCCCTTAACTATTTAGGTAGTATCGCTTTGGTCCCTTAATTAAAATTCGATTTATTTTGGTCTCTTAACTTCTCTCTGTTACACATTTTGGTCATTTCCGTTAGTTTTAATTCAAAAACGTTAGGTTTTCTTTATTTTCTTCTCGAATTTTGCTTGGATTCTTGTCGTTGAAGGTTGGTGGAGATGATATGAAGATGAAAAAGAGGAGAAGAAGATGAAGAAAACCTAACATTTTTTAATTAAAACTAACGGAAAGGACCAAAATGTGTAATGGAGAGAAGTTAATGGACCAAAATAAATCGAATTTTAATTAAGAGATCAAAGCGATACTACCTAAATAGTTAAGGGACCAAAAATGCAATTTAGCCTACTTTATATTATTTTAAATTATCTCAAATTTCGTAAAATATATTGATATGGTCCTCCCCATAGCACATTTTAAGTCAACACTTGTATGTTGACTATACTTAGAGATTAATTCCTCTAATACTAAATATAGTTATAAATTGCCCACAAGTTCTAGCTTAGCTGACAAAATTTTCCAAAATTGTTTGATCGTCCGCAATGATCGGAGTTCGAACCCCGTCCTATATTTATGTGCGTGAGTTTATAATAATTTTGTCAATTCGTCTATTTATCAAAAAATAGAATATTAGTTTAGGGTTTCTTATATACTTTTTGTATTTAAACAATTATTTTTTAATCAAATTATGTTCCATATACTCGGTCCCTCTAACTTTAAATTCCTGCCACCACCCCTGGTTTCTACAAACTAGAAATACTCAAGGAAAGTAATTTTGAATGTTTCACACATTTAGGTAGTATTTGCAAAGCCATTAACAAAATTGAAACAAATAAACTTATGTCGTAAATAAATACATGACTTATACACGAGTTTGGTAACTCAACTGGTTTGAACGGTTAAGAAGTTGGAAGTTCAAGGTTCAAGTCATGACAAAGAAAACAAACTAACATAACAATTAAAATATTAATCCGTTTCAAAATACATGTCGCATTTTCGCAATGTGCATTATTCACATGACTTACTTTGACCATACTTTTTAACTAGCATATAAATACAAAGGTTAAGATGTAAAATGTTGCTCAATTTGTTTCGATAAATATTTACAAAATATTAAATTTTTATAATTTTTTACTTTAGATAATTAAAGATATTAACAGTCAAAGTTATGCATTGACATGTGTGAAGTGATTGATATGCATTTTAAAACGGAGGAAGTAACATTTACTAGCTATTAAAAAAAAATTACATAACATATACCTATTTTGTACTTCAAATGGAAGACAACCCGAACGCATTATGGCCAGAACCTATGTAATGACACATCTTGAAAATTTATGATTTTTTTTTTGTGGTGGCCGGGGTTTGAACCCCAGACCTTGCATATTTTATGCATTGTCCATACCAACTGAGCTAAGCTCACGGGGACTTGAAAATTTATGATTCAACCACCTATCTCATTTTTGGTATTTTTCTGTTTCTTTTTTTATTGGTTTTTGGCACTATTTTCATAGATTTGTTCATACTGTCGTGTTTCATTTTCTATTGAGCATGTAAAAATCTCCACACTAGCGTATAATTTAAGGAAAATGTTAAGTTAAAGAAATCAATATGTGTAGTATATATATCTTGAAATTTGTGCAGTTAAAGTCTTAAAATGTAAAAAATAATGTTTTTAATGTTAAATTTTTGTTTGAGGTCTTCTTAACCGATGCTTTAAGGACATTAATATAACCCATAATTTAATTAATATAGTACTTTGTTAGTTTATAATTATTTTACTGGGAGAGAATATACTAATTAAACTCCTACCGATAACATCTCTATAATTCTTTAAAAAAAAAACATCTCTATAATTATTTTCACAAGAACTGAGTATATTTCCAAAAATAAAAATATTTAATAACTCCAAAACTATCTTGCATACCCGTTTCACTGTTGCTTTCACAATTTTCGGTCGATACGGTAAAATAAGTCCACCATTTTTGCTCCATATGGTACAATTTTAACTTGATGTAAATCCCCAAAATGCTCACACTAACGTACAAAAATAATTTACACATCGAACAAAAAATAACTTTGAAGCGGATAAATTTTTTGTATTAACAAACAATATAATAATATTGTTTCTTATCATTATTGATTTATAAAATTTTAAGGTCCGATTTTCTTGAATAATCATGATTTCATTTAATAAACTTTTTAGTGATTTTGGTTTCGAAGACATTTATTAAGATTTCATGTAACACACCACACCAATGATGCAAGTCAACTCATCAATAAATTTTATGATTTGAAGAAGATCCTAATCGAGAAATGGTCTTTAATGTGTCATGGTGAAAGTTTAACCACGTCCTTAATGTTTCTTTTGAGAATGAAATGAAGTGTTCATCTGCACTACTAGAAAAACATCATTTAGAGGGCCAAAGGGCTGAAACTCGACGCTAATACTCATTTAGTGTTGAAGTAGGGGTCCAAACTAAAACGCTTGATGAGAAATTGTACGTCAAATAAAAAAGATATGTTTTGAATCATCGTTATAATATTGCGATGAACTCAAATGATTGTGAAACACTTACCTATAATTGCATATTTTCAAATAAAACTCGATGTATACTTGATGTACACTTACCTCAAAGCATATTTCTCCTTCAAGTTGTCTTTCAACAGTCTTTAGTTGTATACTTAGGATAGAAAAAGGATACTTTAAGATACATAAATCCTTGTGTAATTGATATTTTATTACGATGATAAAATTGTGCACATATCATCATCCGGTAACCAAAAAAAAGATATCATCATCCTAACACAACATCCTAGTATTTCTTCTAACCTTACACCTTCACTGTGTTCTCTATCATGTTATTTTATAAAGGTTGACATTTCGACTAATTTATAAATTATATATATTTTCCAATGAAAACGGGGACAAAAATTTAAAACAAACTCCAGTACCAAAAGGAAAGATAATAGGACATTCAAGTAGCAAATATCAATAATGTTTTTTTTGGACAAAAGAAGCAATATCAATAATTGTCAGCTACATTTGTAAAAAAAAATAAAATAATTGTCAGCTACAAAAAGAGGATTAATTTCTTACTAAGACGCTCAATCTTCTTCAAATGTATGAATCGTTTGTTACTTGTAACCAAATTTATTTTTTTGTCAGTTGTAATTTTTTATTATTTTTATGAATATACTTTCCTTTTCTAACCATTGAGAACCACTGTAAACTTTTGATATTTTTTTATAATTTTACTCTAGAAAGTATTTTTTTATTGCCATTAATTAAAAGTAAATTTTTAAATTTTGCATTGAACGTGTGACCGAAGATTTTTATAAATATGATTGACAAATTTATATGCTTTGAAGGAGAAATATATATAGTGCATAGAGAATGCTAGATTAAAGAGACCCACTTCTACTCTATTCACTTTTACTTCTTCAAAATATGATCTTTTAAGTGCAACTTTTCAAGCATCCGTTTCTTCATCTTTAAAGAATGTACTTTTACCATAGAAAACACATAAGGCGTCGTTGAGTTTTCAAGCCTATCAAAATAATGATAACTATTTCTCAATTGAAGAGGTTGGAAAACACCTAAGAAACATCATGGAAATCAAAATCAATAAAAATCTTATATAGTATAATAGAAAAATATTATTTGAAAATAAAAACATACATTTGATTGTGATTAACTGATAAACCTACATTTGATTGTGATTAACTGATAAACCTACAACATTAAAAGGAAATATCGTACATGTTGTTTTGCAATTTAAATGCATCTTCTCCAATGTAATCATATTTATAAATCTCTACTCATAATCCCAAAGCAGTATTTAAATCTTTAAGGATTTGCTCCTTATAGTAAAATAAAAAATACAAAATTTTACCATCAATCTAAAAAATTAGAAAAAAGAAACTATATTCGTCAAAATAGTAAGAAAACATGATAGACAAATATAAATTTTAGTAACAAGTAGCTTTATCACTAGTAGCTTTATCAAGTAGCTTTAGTAACAAGTCATTTTCAAATGTATAAATCATTTTCATTTTTACTTATAAAAGTAGGAACTAGTCAAAAAGCTACTTGTTACCTTACCAACTCATATATTTATTACCTTGCATATGCTTTGACAAAGGAAGGTGACAACTCATAAAAATAATTTCGTAAAAGTTTTTGATATATCATATCCTATTGTATCTTAATACATTTTTTTTAGGTTTCAAAGATCATAAACACACTAAATGTTGAGAAGTAAAAAATTGCATACGTTCTCAACATATTAAATGTAATTTCAACCATTTATCATCTAAGTTATACTAACAAACATTATAGTATAAATGGTTAAATAATTTTTTTGTCGCTATAAATATACACTCTTTCTAATATATATATACACACACACCCTAGAGGTAAAATTACACTTTTAGCCCCTTAACTTAATTTCAGATAACATATTGATCCTTTATCTATTTTTCATTTCAATTTGGTCCTTTTTGTCCATTTTCATATACATTTTCAAGCTTCAAATCTTATATTCTTATGCAAACATAGACGAGGATCATAGATTTGAAGACTGAAAGACCATAAGAAAATAAAATCATGAATTTTAAGCTTAAAAATTCATATGAAAATGGACAAAAAAGACTAAATTGAAATGAAAAAAAGATAAAGGACCAAACTGTTATATGAAATTAAGTTAAGGGACTAAAAATGTAATTATTTCAAATAAGTTAATTATAAATTTTCATAAATATTGTAGCCATACAAGTAAAGTCAGTATATATGGCTGTACCAAAAAAAATAGTATATATAGCTAGGAACAAAAAAGTATTAAATTCCAATAAAGATTTCCATAAGAGCATGATGAATTTGTCTAGATACAAAAACTATTGGTGATGCATTAATGGATTTTTTAACATTGTCACATGTTCATTACGCTTTCCTACTAAATACCATCATTACCTTTATTACAACTAAACTAATTTTCTTAGTTAAAATCTTGCAAACGAAAGTAAAATATGTTGGTGTAAAAGTAGGAATTTAAAGGAATATTGCAAAAGAAAACTCTTCAATATGTTTGAGTGTAAAAGTGTTGGTATCGATAATCCGAGAAACATGGGAACAAATTAACCCATAGTAAGAATATACATTAGTTCTAATTTACGGTTTGTTTTTTCTTTTTCCTTTTAAATTTGATATTTAGATCAAGGACCGACAAATTCAAATGGACTAATCCTACTGTTCACTAACGGGAGACGGTTTAAAAATTTAATTTAATTTACAAAAATTGACACCAAGAGAATTCAAGACTCAAAACCTTAAGAGAAACACGCTTCAAAGTATCAAAGCCTATACCACGAGGCCAATGTGGATGATTTCTCACTAACAAGTTGTAGTTGTTAAGCAAAAATGGATAAAGTACTAACCAATTGTTTTTTATTCCCTCTGGTATAAATAGGAGTGGGTAGAATATGGGACAAGTTTTATCAAAAAAATATTATGGACAAGTTTTTGCATTCCTATAAACAATAAGAAAATTGGTACACAGAAAAATTATAACTAGACAAGTTAAATATAAAATAACGAGAACACTAACTCCTAAACACAAAAAGGCTAGAATAACCTTGAAAAATCAGCAAAATAAATAAAAACAAAATTGTTCAAATATAATTTCAGTTTTGGCTAAAACTAAAATGTGGGTTTTGCTCTTTACTAGAGAAAAAATGGGAGAGAGAGAGAGAGATAATCTTTAGGGTTGGAAACACCATTCTTCCTAGCTGTGTCTGTTGACTTGTGAAGTACGTTAAAGCGACCATGGTACAGTACAACTGGCTTCATCAACTGTGCTGCAGTGAGTCTGCCTATATTACTTGCTCAAAACGGGAAAATGAAAGAGACAACGGATAAAATATAGTATGGCTTTTCTCCAATATAGAAGGAACAAGCCAAAGAGGAAAACATATTTTCGCTTTTCAAATTAAAGCGTTTTATTTGCAATCCCCTTCATCTTTATTGCATAGGATAAGTTTGAGTTTTGCACTCGAAAATAGAAGTCAATTACTTCATATTACCAAAGTTTTTTTTCCTGACAATTGTATGGTTAACAAAAAATATATATACCTTATTACTACTATCTTTTTGTAATTTGGGATATTTTAATTATTTGGTGTTAGTTATATTTTTTTTTAATTTGTTATAATTAAAGATAGACGTAAAATATACTTTTGTTGAGAAGAAAAAAAGTGAAATTTCGGTCTCTTATTTCAAAACCGGTTATTTGACGTTCCAATTTATTTATTTATTTTCTTTTGAAATGTAGGTTTCTCATCTTTTTATGTGTTTTTTTTTTTTTTATGTCATGGACTATTTATTTATTTACAATGTATCAACATTTATTAGACATATTTTGTTGACATGCATTTTTAATGTGTCTTAATAGGTGTTGTCATTTGTCACGAACAAATTTCATCATAAAATTGATTCAAAAATGAGATGAGGACAAAAAAAAGCATCCGAAGAGCTAACTCAACTAACACTACACATATTATCGGTTGGACATGTTTATTTGAGTTTGAACTCAAGATCTCATAGTTGTGAGCGTAAATTTCGAAAGTGCTTATCACTTCATTGCAGAGGAAAAAACCGTATCTCTTCATAAAAAGATCAAAGGTGGATTCTTAACATTTTTAGTAAAATAGTATGCTTCAAAAATAACATAAAAGAACGATCGTTTATCCTTAAAAAAAACAAAAGAGCGATTGTTTTATCCATATAAGTTTTGTTTTTAAGCTAGAAACTCAACTTTCGGTCCAAAAAAAAAAGCTACAAACTCAACCAAACATTGCAAAAATTCCTTAAAAGCATTTTGTATTTAATAAAAAATGTTAGTGTACATTTTTTTGTTAGCAAAAAAAATGTTAGTATAATTATTGTTACATTAGTTCTTCTTTTTTTCTTTCTGTGTGTGTTTTTAGACAAAGTGGTTAACACCACCAAAACTCTTAGACCATGTCCAATGGTGTTGAATTGCCATGTTGAATGTACCCTTCAACAAATGAAAATGCTCCAATGGATGTGTTGAAAGAGGGTGTGGAAGAGAGAGAGGATGAAACCATTCAACAAGTTTAATCTGACCACGCAGGGACACGTGTCGCGCATCCGTTGGCCAAAAACGGCGCGTGCAGTACACGCGGAGACAGGAGCGCGTGAGTCTGCAGGAGGTGGAGAGAGAAACCGAATTGTGGATACATGGGGACACGTGTTCGATTCTGATTGGTTGTTCGGATTCTTATCATTTTAATTATTGGACCTCAATTATTTCGTTGTAAATTAATTTTTTTAAAAAAAAAAATACCAAAATTCATAAAAAAAAATTCTCTATAAATAGAGACTTGGTTCATTTGATTTGGACACAGAAAAAAAAATCAAGTTTTTCACTATCTTAGTCTTATTATTATCTTTCTATTAGTAAACTAAGTGAAGTTTTAATCTTGTTTTTAGTGAAATGGATCCCAATAATAACCATTTCAACACCCAAAATTATTCTAA